>ONZT01000277.1_pt1 | contig 46681 bp, 68 predicted proteins | sample 1671571 | NCBI WGS metagenome assembly ONZT01 (sample SAMN06348170, study PRJEB24527) | human gut metagenome | biome: human gut; feature: ankylosing spondylitis patient; material: feces | host: Homo sapiens | place: China | collected 2015-10
GAGGTGGACACATGGCTGCTGATGGCTCAGTCATTATTGATACCAGAATGGACACATCAGGCGTGCAAAACGGCGTATCAGCAATTAGGCAATCATTCAATGGGCTTGGTAGCGTAGTAAAGAAATTAGGCGTACTAATTGGCGGAGTATTCGCAATTGGAAAACTGGCGCAGTTTGGAAAAGAGTGTACAAAACTTGGTTCAGATTTAAACGAAGTTCAAAGTGTTGTGAATGTAGTTTTTCCAAATATGACTGAAAAAGTTAACGAGTTTTCAAAAAAAGCAGTAAAGACAGCAGGCTTGTCAGAAACAATGGCAAAAAAATATGTAGGCTTATTTGGATCAATGGCAAAACAGTTTAATTTTACGGAATCACAGGCCTACGATATGTCAACACAGCTTACCCAGTTAGCAGGAGATGTAGCTTCTTTTTACAATATTAGTCAGGATTTAGCATATATCAAGTTAAAGTCTGTATTTTCTGGTGAAACAGAAACATTAAAAGATATTGGGGTTGTAATGACTCAAAATGCACTTGATGAATATGCATTGGCTAATGGATACGGGAAAACCACATCTGCTATGACCGAGCAGGAGAAAGTGGCTCTTCGTCTGGCTTTTGTACAGAAACAGTTGTCTGCCGCATCTGGAGACTTCATCCGTACTTCAGACAGCTGGGCGAACCAGGTAAGAGTAATGCAGTTACAGCTGCAATCTCTCAAGGCGACAGTTGGACAGGGATTAATCAATCTCTTCACTCCTGTTCTGAAAGTTATTAATATCTTGCTCGGTAAGTTAGCAACTCTGGCAAATGCCTTCAAGTCATTTACGGAGTTAATCACCGGAAAGAAATCATCTGGCCAGACAGGCGCGAGTGGCGCAGGTCTTGCCGGGACAGATGCAATGGCTGATACGGCAGACCAATATGGAAATGCTGCCGACAATGCCGAAAAGCTGGCAGATGCAACAAATGATACAGCGGACGCAACCAAGAAAGCCACTAAGGCGGCAAAAGGATATCTTAGTCCTCTCGACGAAATAAATAATTACTCAACGGATAAAAGTGCGGATTCATCATCAAAAACGCCGAGTACAACTGGTGGACTTGCAGATCAGATGAAAGATGCTGTACAAAATGTTGATTATGGAAAATTGGCAGAGGGTGAGACAGTTCTTGATAAAATGTCAAAACCGCTAAAAAAGATAATCGACAGATTTAAACAGTTGGCTAAGTTAATCGCAAAAGGATTCTGGGATGGATTAGGAGATTACGAACCAATTCTTGACGGAATAAAAAAGGATCTCGATTCCATATGGAAATCTTTAAAGGATATCTTCACTGATTCAGAAGTTGCTAAAGCAGCAAATAATTTTTTCGATTCATTCGCATATGCAATTGGACAAGTTGCCGGCTCATTTGCCAGAATCGGATTAACAATTGCGCAAAACATTATAGGCGGAATCGAAAAGTTTTTAAAGCAGAACACGCAAAGGATAAAGAACTATCTGATAGATATGTTCAATATCGGCTCTGAAATTGCACAAATAGGCGGAAACCTTGCAGTTGCTTTTGCTGATGTTTTCTCAGTTTTCGGCGAAGAAACTGCGCAGCAGATTACTGCTAATTTAATCGGAATCTTTGCTGAAATCGGAATGGTTCTTACGGAAACGGCTGCAAAACTTGGCAGAGATATCCTTAACATGATTGCACAGCCTTTTATCGACAACAAGGACATTTTAAAGTCCGCAATCGAGGGTAGCCTCGGAGTAATAGAAACTGTAACAAGTGGGGTCTTAACAGTTGTTCAAAACCTTAGCGACGCAATATCAAGGTTATACGATGAACACGTAAAGCCGCTCTTTGATTCTATAGCAAATGGACTATCAAGCATATTTGGAACTCTGATAACTGGATATAATACGTACGTTCTTCCTGTTTTTCAAGGACTAGCAGAACAAATCAAAGGGCTATTAGAGGGACCATTAGGGGATGCGATTTTAAAGATAGAAACATTCCTCGGAAAACTCATTGATTCTCTGAAACTTCTGTGGGAGTCGGTATTAGTGCCTTTGATTAACTGGATAATCGCGAATTTGCTTCCGGTCGTGGCAGAAATAATTAACGTTGTAGGCACCGTAGCAATAAAAGTTATGAAATCATTAATTAAAATAATTGGTGATGTAGCAGATACACTGAGCGGAATCATTGATTTTCTTGTCGGCGTTTTCACAGGAGACTGGGAACTGGCTTGGCAGGGAATAAAAGAGATTGCGGATGGAGCATGGAGTTTTATCAAAGATGTTGTGTCAGGTGCGTGGGAGATAATTAAAACCGTAACAAAAGGCGCGTTGAGTATAATAAAGAGCATCATCAGTACTGCTTGGAATGCGATTAAAGCATTGACTTCAACAATCTGGAACGCAATCAAAAAGACACTTTCTGGCCTTTGGAGCTCTCTTAAATCCACAGCCAGCACAGTATTTAATGCAATTAAAACAAAAGTTGCGAGCGTATGGGATAGCGTAAAGAATAAAACATCCCAAGTATGGGAAAATGTAACTACATTTGTTTCTAATAAAGTAGAAGCGATAAAAAATGCTATCATCAATAAGTTTAATGCCGCCAGAGATGCAGTCAGATCTGCATTTGAAGGCATTGTGGATTTTATTAAAGCTCCGATTAATCAGGCAATCAGCATTGTTAATAATGCAGTTGGGATGATTAATAATGCAATTGGTGGAATTGAATCTGCATTTTCCTTTGGACCCTGGACTGTTCCAACACCGTTTGGTTCAAAGACTATTGGATTTCATGCGACATTTCCACGTATCGGAACTATCCCATATCTGGCCAGTGGCGCAGTTATTCCGCCAAGGTCAGAATTCCTTGCGGTATTAGGTGACCAGAAGAAAGGAAATAACCTGGAAGCACCGGAAAGCCTATTACGGCAGATCGTCCGGGAAGAGTCAGGAAAAGGGCAGGGAGATGGAAATACCTACAATGTTACAGTTAATGCATCTGGCAGAAAACTGTTAGATATTATTATCAGTGAAGCTGAAATGAGAAGAAACCGGAATGGGAAGAACCCATTTGAGTTAGCGTAAGGAGAAGAATATGCCGCAGGAACAATTTAAAATAGACAACGTTGTTATAAGAGCACCGGATAGTTACAAACCGGTGTTCGCAACCACTTCTACGGAAGACTCTAAAAGAAGTCAGGATTTGATTATGCACAATACACCAATGGGAACAATTGGTGGGTATGACATGCAATGGGGCGAGCTTACATGGGCTGAAATAGCAACCATACTAAATACTGTACTTAACAAAAGTCAATTCACATTCCACCATAAAGACCCAACTATTCCGGGAAGATGGATAGACAGAACATTCTACGCATCAAATTTTAATATGGCTGCGCAAACTCTGAAAGATGGGGAAGAAAAGTGGACAGATTTGTCTATTAATGTAAGGAGGGTTGAGCCGATTTGATAAATGTATCTACTCAGTTGAAGAAAGAATCTCTTACAAACAGAAATTATTACGTGACAGCAAATGTTACATTGTCAAATGGTACAACTCTTAAGCTAGGCAAAAAAGACTTTTATCTGTCTGGAAATAGTCTCGTAGATTCAGCAGACTCTGGGGACTTCCCGGTGGGTGTAGCAATAGAAAAAACGGCAAGTTTATCATTGGTAAATGATGACGGGCGCTTTGACGGATATAATTTTAACGCCGCAAGGTTTGTTATCTTTCTCAATGTGCAGTTATCCGACAGGATAGAAGCTATAAAGAGAGGTACTTACATTGTGTCGAAAAAGCCTGCAACGGCGAGCGAAATAAGTCTTTCTCTCTTAGATAAAATGCACAATGCTGATAAGACATATGATTCTAACCTGTCTTTTCCTTGTACAGTCAAGGAACTGCTCTCAGAATGCTGCCAGCAATGTGGAATCACTCTTGGAGATGCAATGTTTCCAAATGCGGACTTTCAGATTCGGAAAGCGCCATCTAATGCGACATACCGTACAGTAATCGGAATGTGTGCCGGGATAGCCGGTGGAAATGCAAGAATCGACGAAAATGACTTACTCAGGATTATTACGTTTGATAAGACATTTACCAATACGACTATTTACGATGGTGGAGCAGTAAAGAACTGGACAAATGGTGATGATCTGGATGGCGGCACGCTTAATCCATGGACAATGGGGACTGTGATTGATGGTGGTACGTTAAGCAATAACGATTATCACGCGTTATTTTCAATTCAGAATCTACAATATGACGTAGACGATGTTATTGTAACAGGTGTCAAATATGTAGAAGATGAGACCGAATATATGTCAGGTCAGGACGGCTATGTGATTACTATTGACAATCAGCTATTGTCGGGCAATGCACAGGCAGGAGTCGAAGCTATTGGAAATCAATTAATCGGTTTGCGAATGCGTCCTTTCTCATGCGACGGAATTGCCAACGGATACGCCACTTTTGGCGATCCAGTTGAATTTATTGATACAAAGAATCGTGTCTTTAGATCGTTTGTGACAGATATAGAGTTCGTGTTCGGCGGTTCAACATCATGGAGTTGTAGCGCAAAGAGTGCTGAAGAAGATGCAAGCGAGTTTATTGGTGATCAGCAAACAGCGGTAGAGCAGTCAAAAAAAGATATAGAAAAGAAACTATCTGCCTATGACGTAAAGCTCAAACAAATGAACGAGCTTGCAGCAAACACGCTAGGTTTCTTCTATACAGAGGAAATACAAGAAGATGATTCCGTAATTACGTACCGGCATGATAAACCTACACTTGCTGATTCTAAAGTAATTTATAAGACAGGTGTCGATGGATTCTTTTTGTCAGTAGATGGGGGTCAGACATGGAAAGCCGGGTTTGACAGTAATGGAGATGCTGTTCTGAATATTCTTTATGCTATTGGCATCCAATCAGAATGGATTAACACAAGAGGTTTTACAGCAAAAGATAATAACGGGAATACGACATTAAAAATAGATGCCGACACAGGTGCTGTCACATTAGAAGTTGAAAACTTTACCCTGAAAAGCAGAACTATTGAACAAATTGCCAAGGATGTTGTGGATGGGACAGTTCAAAGCAATGTGACTATCCCGAACTATTATGGCACGTATGTGCCAACATTGCAGAATTATCCAGCATCTGAGTGGAAAAGCGAAGAATATAAAAAGCATGACGGCTCGATATTCATGAACTTCTCTACAAGCCAGGTATATATGTTTTCTGGGACTGATGGTACTTGGCAGGAACTGGATGCTAAAAAAATTGTCAATTTCGAAAGAGTTTTTAATGCTCTGACAGACAATGGCAAACAAGAGGGAATTTATATGCAGAACGGACATCTGTATATAAACGCTTCTTATATTAAATCAGGTCAGATTTCAGCTGATTTGATTAATCTGAAGAACATCAACGTTACAAACAGTTCTGGAACGTCAACATTTGCGATTGATAACTACGGAAATGTTACGCTCAGGCCTAATACATTCGTGTTAGCAAATGGCGATACGATATACAGTATTGCTGAGAACAAGGCTTCAACAGCGCTGTCGAATGCAAAAAATTATACAGACAATGCGCTTAGTAATCTTGATATAGGAAAGATGTCTAAACAAGAGATTATTGATGTGCTAAGTGATAACAGTAGTAATAAAGGCCTGTATCTATCAAATGGCAATGTGTACATGAATGCTGATTATATTAATACAGGCGAATTAGCAGGATGGGAAGTTGGCTACCAGAAGCTTTCGGCAAGTGGCACGTATGGACAAGTAGTGTTAGACGCTTCGGGTGGAGAAATCTATTCAGAGACGAATACAGGAGTATATGTGCCGGGGTACGGCACGTTGTATGGAACACGAATTAGAGGAATCAATCTTTATACAGGAACCGTACATGCAAGTTCAGCCTCGTTTAATAAAAGCGTTTCGGCAGACAGCGTTTCGGCATCAAAAAAAGTTACAGCAGGTACACATGTAGAAGCCAGTGGTCATTTCTATAGCGTCGGAACAGGAACGGACCTTGCAGATGCTTCTATCAGAGGAAAGTTGAAAGTAAGTGGGACAAAATCAAGATCAGTTTCGACGATAGACTATGATGAACAGCTCTTTTACTGCTATGAAATGCCAACCCCATTCTTTGGAGATATCGGTGAGTCTGTAATATCGGATGACGGAACTTGTATGATTGACATAGATGATATCTTTCAGGAATCTGCAAATGTCGGCATTAAATATTATGTGTTCTTGCAAAGAGAAGGAGAGGGCGACTGCTGGATAGCTGAGAAAGAGCAGAATTATTTTATTGTAAAAGGAACTCCGGGACTTAAATTTTCGTTCGAAATCAAAGCAAGACAAGTCGAATATGAACATATGCGATTTACTGACCCGGGAGATACGGCCTATACAGACGCAAGAGATATAGAAATCCCGGAACCAAATTATGAGTCAGAAGAAGCAGAGGTCTTGGAACCAGATTATGAATCAGAGCTTATTAACGACAGATTAAGCATTATCAATCAGATGGAGGTAATATCATGAAAAAGATTTTAACAAGTTTTATGAATCTTAGCACTGGAGAAGGAAGTCGAATTGCATATACATATTCAGAAGTAGATGAGAATACAGGAAGTATTATCAGTCAGAACAATAAAGGCAATTTCCTTATAATGGATGACAATGTGCAGAAAAATCTTGATTCTGTAAAGAATTACATAAGGAATAATTTCCTTTCATAAGGAGGTAAGTCTAATATGGCTGATACATATACAATACAATTCCGGCGCGGTATGTATGCCGATTTTGATACGTCAAAAATTCGTCCCGGAGAGCCCGTTGCGATTCTTGGCAATGACCCGTCCGTTCCATCTGGTAAAGCTTTGTATATTGCGTTTGCAGCTAATGATGTAAGGCGTTTGTGTTCCATTGAGGATATTTCAGAGATGGTGAATGCCGGAGAATTTGTTGGTCCACAAGGACCCAAAGGTGAAAAAGGAGAGCGAGGAGAAAAAGGCGCAGAGGGTCCTACTGGTCCACAGGGTCCAAAAGGTGAAAAAGGAGATAAAGGTGACCCGGGAGAAAAGGGCGTGGATGGCACCGTAGCATTTGAATCGCTGACACCTGAGCAGAAAGAATCGCTAAGGGGCATCTCTATCACGGCGGTTAGTATCGACACAAATGGAAATTTGACAATAACATTTTCAGATGGCGATAGTGAAAATGTTGGAAATATTATAGGGCCTCAAGGGCCGCAGGGTCCAAAAGGTGATAAAGGAGATGTCGGACCAGTGGGTCCGCAGGGTCCACGAGGAGAAAAAGGTGAGCAAGGAAATGATGGAACATCTCTTAATATCCTTGGCACAAAAGAATCTGAGGCAGACCTCCCCCTGAGTGCAGAGAAGAACGACGCGTATTTAATAAATGGAGAAATGTGGGTTTTTGACGGCACGAATTGGAACAATGCTGGCAAGATTCAAGGGCCGCAAGGTCCACAGGGACCAGTTGGTCCGCAAGGGCCAAAGGGTGACCCAGGGCCGCAGGGCATAAAAGGAGACAAGGGCACTACATTCGTGCCAGACGTAGACACCGACGGAAATTTGAGCTGGAGTAATGCTGATGGAGTTGCCAATCCTGAAACAGTAAACATCAAAGGTCCTAAGGGAGACAAAGGAAGTGATGCGACTGTCCCGATTGCTACAACCGAAACTCTTGGTAAGGTCAAACCTGATGGCAAGACAACATTCATAGATGCAGACGGAACACTCCACGCAAAAGGCGGTGGCACAACCGTCACTCCCAAACCCGTAAACAATCCAAGTATTGAGAACGCAAACGCATCTGTCACGATCAAGTGGCAAGACCCTGAAAACACAGTAATCAATGGTTCAACATTCTCTACATGGGCTGGTACAAAACTTGTAATGAAAAAAACAGGTTATCCTGCAAACCCAGATGACGGAACGCTTGTGGTTGATAATACAGTTCGTGACAAATACAAAACCGCAGGATATACAGTCACAGGGCTGACAAATGGCAAGAAATATTACTTCGCACTGTTCCCATATTCTACCGATGGCGTATACAACTACGATGCAGGAAACAGACTCCTCGGAGAGCCAGAGGATTTAAAGATTGTCGCATTTGCTGATGGAACAGATGCGGAAATTGAAAAGATGATTGAAGCACATTACGCAGGTAAAATCAACATTGGTGATTATTGGGCGGTTGGTGACAAGAGAACAATCCATCACAACGCAATGGCTGCAACGGGCGTAAGTGAGTCGCACAAAGCGAATGATTACATTTATGTAATTATCGGAATCGAACATGATGATTTAGTGACTGCTATCAATGGCAAGACCAAAGCTGCTATTACAATTCAGACAGAACGTATGCTGTATTTAGACACTACGACAGAATATAATAGTTCTTATGATACATCACATGAATGTGGTTATATGAACAGTTCAAACACGAATAGCGGTGGTTGGGGGTACTGCGATAGGCATACATGGTGCAATAATGTGTACAAGAAATGTTTACCTACTTATATTCAGAATATGATGAAACAAGTTAGAAAACTGACTTCGGAAGGTAGCCAAAGTAACACAATTAAAACATCTAACGACTATGCGTTTTTACCTTCTGAAATTGAGATTTTTGGCAGTACAACGCATTCTTTTGCAGGAGAAGGAAAACAGTATCAATATTTCAAGAATGCGACTGCAAACAGATATAAGAAACCACGTTATAGTAGTACCTATGTATCTGGCCAGTATTGGACACGTTCGCCTTACTCTAGCGGCAGCGATTCCTTCTGTGGTGTGGGCAGAGGCGGGAGTGCGAACGCCGACAGTGCCAGTAACACTGGTGGCATTGTCCCCTGCTTATGTATCTAAAATCCTAGCAAATCCCATCTACCGCCGTAAGACAGTTGAAAGGATTTGCGGTACTATTTTTAATCAAAGGAGATGATAATTGTGGATAAAAAAGAAATTGTGAACATCTACAAAGCCATCAATCGAGTTTCAAACAGGCTGAATGAGATGTCTGAAAAGTTAGACATTGTGATGCAGATGCTTAATGCGGAATCTAATCGCAAGATTCTAATTAACGGTGATGGTATCGACGGTCTAGCTGAACTTGTATCAACGCATGATTCGGCTTTGGATGAACTGGCTACTTTAGTTTCGACAATCGGAGGTGAAAACAATGGTTAAATTTTTCGAAGAACGAGTAATCAATGGGTTGAAAAAATGGACAGATGTTCCTGAGCTGTGGAATAAGAAGGTAATTGAAAGACTTCAAAAGGATGGCTATGTACTGAATGAGGACGGGACAGTAACAGAATCAAAACCAGGAATAGTGAAATAAAATACGTGCAAGGGAGAAAATATGGAAATTAAAGGAATTGACGTATCATCTTATCAGAGTAAGCCAGACTGGGCGAAAGTATCGAATTCTGAAATTAAGTTTGCAATATTGAGAATCCATCAAAAATCTGGAACTGATTCCTCTTTTGAGCATAACTACAAAGGATGCAAGTCAAATGGAATCCTTGTCGGCGGATATAAATACAGTTACGCTCTGACACCGGCGCAGGCAATTGATGAAGCTGAGAGCGTAATTTCTGTTCTTGGCGGACGCGGAATAGACTTTCCAATCTTCTACGACCTTGAATGGAGTCAGCAGAGAAACCTTGGAAAACAGGCGATTGAGAACATTGCAGTAGCATTTCTGACCAGAATCAAAAAAGCCGGTTATAAGGTCGGTATCTACTGCAATCTTGATTGGTACAATAACGTTCTGTCAGACACCCTGAAAAAGTACGATTGCTGGATTGCTCGTTATCCGGCTAGTGATAATGGCTCTGTACAGGAAAGATTGCGTCCATCTGTTGGTGTAGGCTGGCAGTATTCCAGTAGAGGAAAAGTATCCGGCATTAGTGGTAACGTTGACATGGATGTATTCTATAAGGATTACAAAGAGGAGGTTTCTGCAATGGATAAAGCTATTGAAAAAGTGATTCTCATTGCAAAAAATGAGATTGGATACCTTGAAAAGAAGAATAATAGTCAGCTCGACAGTAAGACTGCAAACGCCGGTTCGAACAACTATACGAAGTACTGGCGAGACATTAAGCCATCATATCAAGGGCAGCCTTGGTGCGCAGCATTCGTGAGTTGGTGTTTTATGGAAGCATTCGGACAAGAGAAGGCAAAGAAACTGCTGAAGCACTGGCCTTATGTTTACTGCCCAACACTCGGCAATCTGTTTACAAGGAACGCTAATCCAAAGATCGGTGATATTGTAATTTTTTATCATAATGGAACTTTCACCCATACTGGCATCGTAACGGCCGTAATCGGAGACAGGTTCTATACCATCGAGGGGAATACTTCTGGTGCATCTGGAATTATTGCAAATGGTGGCGGTGTCTGCGCAAAGAGTTATCTTAACAGTCAGATGCCCGGAACTAAGTTCTGTACACCTGATTATAGTATTGTATCCGATGCATCCGCACCCGTAAAACCTGAGAATACATCATCTAATACTGCACAGACAGGAGAGGAATATATGTTTGAACCAAAAACTGTAAAAGCAGGAGACAAAAATACATCCGTGCTTCTCTTACAGGAAATATTAAGAGCCAGAGGCTTTAAAGGCAAAAACGGCAAAGCCCTGAAACTTACATGGACAGCAGATGCAAACACGATTTACGCTCTGAAAGCTTATCAGGAATTCAGAAAAGAAGTTCTGGAAGTGGATGGAATCTGTGGACCCGCCACATGGAAAGATTTGATTGCCATATAAAAACATCCCGGGGTTAATTCCCCGGGAACTTTATTTATAAACATATTTAGTATCATTCCGGAAATTTTAGACTGTTATCGTTAGTCACACGTTAGTCACAAATAAAAATATTGTTTCCTAATATAATAGTGGCAAAAACACTGTATTTACAGGCATTTGCGCATTCTTCTAAATTCCATTTGTTAGTCACAATCAATAAAATTAGAATAATGAAAATGAAATGTGGGAAATCCTTGCAAAATCGCTGAAAACGTTGATTTTAATAGGGTTTCCGGCATTTCGATAATGATATTTCGGTTATTTTAGAAAGATTAAAATGGGTTCCGTTAGTCACAGTTAGTCACAAATGGAACTTTTATCTTTTCTATTTCTGTCCGAAGTTCTTCCAGTGTCCTATGTCCGTACACAGCGTTTGTAACATCTCCGCCAAAGGAGTGGCCTAGCATTCGTTTTCGGTCATTCTCCCGGACACCGTATTTTTCGCATAAAGCAGAAAAGGTGTGCCGACAATCGTGCGGCGTGTGCTTCGGATTACCGACTATTCCTAAACGTTCCAGTGTAGGATAGAACAATGCTTTTCTGTGATGCTGCTGAGTATACACGCATAATTTTCCATCTTGTGTCAGTACTTTCTGTTCGACAAAATGATATACGGCAGGATGTATCGGGACAATTCTGTTTTTACCGGCTTTTGTTTTAATGCCGCCTTGAAAGTATTTTTCTTCCAAGTTAGTTGTGAGTTTTAGCACTTCACCAATTCGCCATCCAGAATAGCACATGATAAGAATGAGCTGCACTTCTGGATCGTCGGTATTATTCCACAACACTTGCATCTCCTGATCAGAAAATGGCGTTCCATGTTCGGTGTCATTATCAGCATTGACATGGACATATAACGCCTTATTTTCCGTTACGATTTCTGAGTATACGGCATATTTGTACATCTGCTTGAATAGAGTTAAAATAGCCATCTGGCTTTGCTTTTTCAGCTTGCAATCATCAATAACCTTTTGCATATCAGGAGCCTTTAAATCTTCGAATATGCGATTGTGCAGAACGGTGCAGTTCGTGTAAGCCGTCCGATATGCTTCCTTTGAACTGTATGACAGTTTTGTCCCATTTGGGAACTTCCACGCATAAAACTGTTTATATACCTCTGAGAACGTCAATTTCTTGATTTCCGGGTGCTTATCCTCTACACCCTTGATTGTATTGTAGTCGGCAATCAAGCGGCTTATAAGAGTGTCTATGTCGGTTGTGGGGGATACCTCAAGAGTCCGCTCCATGCCTGGTTGATACGTGCCGGCTTTGTAAGCTGTCAGGACAGTAAAGCCTTTTATCCAGTCATCCACGTAGCAGATCGCCGGCGGACGTTTTAGCTTGCCAGTATCGTCCGGTGTAGCTGGTGGATGCACTGCGAAACAGTTTCTCCGGTTCTTGCCAAGGTACCGGATAGAGCCGAAGTTATTTGGCAACTTTGGATATTTCTTTCTTTTCTTCGCCATTTTTATTCCTCTTTTCTTTATGTAGCTGCTTTAGGTATAAAAATAACAGCCGAACAAATTTTCTGGGTTGTTCGACTGCTCCGAAGATGATACAATATGTTTGCCAGAATATTACATTTCTTCGGAGATGTATAAACGCCGTCCCGGTACGCCAATGCCGGGGCGGTTTTTATTTTATTCTATTTCTTCAATATCAAGAGAATATCCAAGAACTTCTCCAACGTCTGTGCATTTTCCTTTTAAAGTAACGGTGTCGCCCTTTGACATAGATGCTATTTTAGATTTTTGATCGTCGCTCTTGATGTAACACTGGACTCCAATAATCTCAAAATCTCCATCAGCCATAAGGTCAATATATTTTCCGGCTGCATCAATGTTACTGAGCTTTCCGGTGATCTCAAGATGTTTGCCTTTGTATTTATCAGATGCACCCATTGCATTACTGTCAAGATCAGACATCATATCATTGACTGATACGGCTGTATATTCAATTGGTGTAGGTGTATCAACTTCTTTTGTAGATTCCGTCTTTGCAGATGTGCTGGAAGTGGATGTAGTACCTGAATCCGAATTTCCGCCAACGGCACCGATAACACCAACGGCGACAACCGCTAAAACTACCCATTTAAGTTTTCCACCTTTTTTCTTGCTCATAGAATTGCTCCTCCTAATAGCTTTATTCGCCACGCTTCGCACTTTTTATGCGGATTATGTATTTTGTACCGCTGATTTTGCAACATTATGTAAAGTACGGTTATATGTGGTATTTTTATTTTATCATTTTAAGAGCATATTGTAAAGATTTAGAACGAAATAGAGTGATTTAGATGAAAAAGAAATGTTTTTTTCTATAAAATAGTGAGAGTTCATGTATATCATTGGCAGTTGCCAAGAGTCGGAATAGATGGTATAATAGCAAAAACGAACTAATGTTCGGTTCTATTTCCCACAGCCGGACATATATTGTAGTGTAGGCGGTAGTTGTGACAGGGAGGGTTATTATGGATTATAAGAAGGAAATTATTGAGATGATTGAAAAATGCACGAATAATCATTGGATAGAAGTGATTTATATATTTGTGAAAAGGCTAATCGGATAACATTAAAAAAGACAAGGGTTTGCGCATTGCCCTTGTCTTTCTTTTTACTTATTAGAAATCATGTCAATAAGTTTTTCTAAATTGTCCCATCCCTCATCATCCAATCTGGCTAATGCAGACACGAGACGGTGTCGGAAAGAATCTTCTCCAGATTTCATTACGTCTGCAAGCATGGCAGAAATTTGTTTGTCTTTAATTCCGGGTATAAACATATCTCCGTTTCCAGTTCTGAGCCATTCTTCGTTTACGTTAAATTCTCTGCAAACATCATCAATAGTCCGATCTGACGGAACTTTGCTTCCCATTTCAATTTGCGCTACAAAATTCCTACTTATCTTTAGTTTGTCTGCAAATTCTTGCTGAGTTACGTTTAATTCTTTTCGCAACTCTTTAAACCTGTCTTTCAATTTAATTCCTCCTTTCTAAAAATAGAATATCATAAAATGTTTACAAAGTCAACAAAAAAGTATTGACAAATGTTGTCTGGGGGACTATACTGTGTTTACAAGGTAAACAAAGCAACGCAAGAAAGAGAGGAAAAAGGATATGACATTAAACGAATTATTACAGGTGGTAGATAAAGATACAAGAATTCAGGTGCAATTAAAAATGTTTGGCTTATATTTTAAAACCAGCAGATATAAAGAATTTCTGAAAAAGGACGAAACGAAAGAAATTCTCAATAAAGAAATCGAAACAATACGAACTATTGTGGATGAAAATATTTGTACCTTGCAAATTATTCTGAAATAGCCGAAACGGTCAGAAATGACCGTCCACCAGAGATAACCTACTGGTGCTGATGATGGCAGGTTCAAAGCCAGGTGTCCAAGCGGAGTAAGACTATAAATTTTGAGAGGAGAAAATCATGTCAGAAAAAGAAAAAAGAATCGTTGAAAAACTGAAAAACGCGATTCCTAATATGTCAGATTTTGACAAGGGATACATTCTTGGTAAGACGGAAAGCTTTTCCGAGAATAAGTCAGATGATCCTGACCAGAAAGAAACCAAGAAAGGAGCATAAAATGAGCGAAGTTGATACTTACATCAAAGAAAATGCAGAAGTACATGATTTCGCCGCTGAAGTGGCAAGAATCATATCAGGCATTCCGCAGATGCCAGAGTTCTCTTCAGAGAATATGACTGTAGCCGATGCAAGTCAACTGATTGGACTTCCTATTACAGCAATCCGGGCAGGGATTGTGTACGGATGGTTGCCAATTGGAGTGGCTGTGCAGAATAACAAGCCAGCAAAAAGCCTTTCCGGTGGCCGAATCACATACATCATAAGCCCTAGGAAAGTCTATGAAGTAACTGGTCATGTCTGGAAAGGCAAAGAGGCTCTCAATAAGTGAGTGCCCCGGAGGGAGTCGACACCTCCGCCCCGGAGCTTTGCACCACTAAAACACCTTAGTGGATAGATACATTATAGTTCTCTATCTGCTAATTGTAAAGACAAATAAGAAAAAATAAGGAGAAATTAGCACGATATGAGTGAAATTAAAAGCGAAAGCCAGCCAACATGGGCTGACATCGAAGTAGCACTTGCGACTGAAATTGTCGAAGAAAGTAAGAAAAAGTCAAGAAAGTGGTTTACCGCATGGATTGTAACAGCCGCCGCACTGGTAGCGAGCAACCTTGCGTGGATTGCAGGAGAAATGAAATAAAATGAAAGAGTATATGCTAATTGCTGTTTGTATGCTTGCCGGGAAATATGTAGATATACCTATTTGGCTGAACATCTTTTTCGGTATCTCGGCAGCATGGGCGGTGCGCCAGATGAAAACAGACTGGCAGTAGGAAATAAGGAGGATAAGAAGATGTTTGAGAAAGAGATTGATGAAATTTATGAACTTTGTAAAAGAGTTGTGAACGAAGTTCCGACAGCAAATATCACCTTTGATTTTTCGGGCTACGGTTTGGGAGTAAGAGGGGTTAAAAGGGAAGAAGATGTTCTCCTTCTCAAAGACAAATTTGAATGGGATTTGTACCAAAACGTATCTTTTAACCCATTTTATGAGAAGGAAAGTCGTGAAAGCCTCAGAATAATCAAAGCTTTCTTGTTAGAACTTCTGATAGATGGGAAGTGTCCAAATGAGTAAGCAGATAGCGATTATGAAACTTCTTCCCAGTCTGGAGATAGCAGGATGTATTAACGAATTGCTCAGAGAGCTTCAGTCCAGAGGGGATCACGTATTGGATTATGAGAACTGCGATATGTCTCTTGACCATGTAGAATACCACAAAGCCGAAGATATCGACGGAGAGAAGTTCGGAGATGCATCAGATAACCTTTATTGCTTTTTTAAGGCGGTGTAAGTATGGATGAACGCATTCAGGAAGTATTGAGATTAATCGACATACAGCTTGCTACAGTGCCGGACAATCCCATTGAAGAATCATATAAAGCAAGAACATTGGCAAGCTATGTACAGGCTCTAAATGGGATTTTAACGGCTCAGAAATCATATAAGGAGGAAAGTATCAGTGAGTGAATTTGAAATCCGTATTCCGGCGAGAAAGAAACAACCGGCAACTGATAAGGATAACCCTGTCGTGAAAGTTTCAACAGACGCTTACAATGCACTGGTTGAAATTTATAACGAATCAACCTTATCAATGAAAGATATTGCAAGTTTGCTGATTATCGAGGGCAGTAAACATGTAGTTTATGACAAGGAGGAATAGCAATGGCAACACCCGTATTAATTATTGGAAAATCTGGTTCTGGCAAGAGTACCAGTCTTAGGAACTGCCAGAATGAACACTGGAATCTTATTAGAGTATTGAATAAACCGCTTCCGTTTAAAGGAAAGATTGACGGATGGTTTACAGATGATTACCAGCAGGTAATGAAGTGCCTGATCGCATCAAAAGCAGAGTCTATCGTAATTGATGATGCAGGATATCTTATTACGAATCATTTCATGAAGGGGCACGCTTCTGCTGGAAAAGGTAATGCAGTGTTCGCTCTGTACAATGATATCGGAGACTACTTCTGGAATCTTATTCAGTTCATTGTAACAAAAGTACCGCAGAATAAAATTGTTTACCTTATGATGCATGAAGAAAAAGATGATTCAGGGGAAGTAAAGCCTAAGACAATTGGTAAGCTTCTGGACGAAAAAGTTTGCATCGAGGGCATGTTTACTATCGTTCTTCGATGCATCGAAGAGAGTGGAAAGCACTTATTTGTCACTCAGTCCAGTCAGGGAGCGGTAAGTAAGTCCCCGATCGGGATGTTTGACAGCTTAACTATTGATAACGACCTTGCAGAAGTTGACAAGGTTATTAGAGATTACTACGAATTAGGAAAAGGAGAGAATAAAGATGAATAAACCAACAGCGTATGATACTACACAGGCAGCAGGAGAATTTGAACCAATTAAGCTTGGTGGTCATAAGATGGTAATTAAGCAGATATCAGAGAAAAAAACACAGGGTGGACTCGATATGCTCGTTATCTTGTTTGATTTCGCAGAAGGAGACGAACAGGCCGGCTATTTCATGAAACAGTTTGAGAACGATATCCGTCCAGACAAGAAATATCCGAATGCAGGTACTAATTACATGGTTATTGATGAGGGTGTAGATTATGGTGTCCGTAACCTTAAAACATTTATCACATGCGTAGAAAAATCAAATCCGGGATTTGCCGTTAAGTGGGGCGATAACTTCGGGCAGCAGTTTAAAGGAAAGCTGATCGGTGGAATCTTCCGTCTTGAAAAAGACTGGTACGATAACAAAGAAGTAAAACGTCACAAGCTTGCATGGTTCCGAAGTATTGAGGGAATTAAGGATGCAGATATCCCAGAAGAGCGTACCACAAAAGCCTATGACGATCATCTGAAAGAAGAAGCTATCATGGGAGCAAATCCGTCAGGTACGGACTTCATGAGTATTCCAGACAGCGTGGCAGATGATGTCCTTCCGTTCAATTAAAAGGATGTGTTTTTAATGGTTATACAAGCGGACACAAGAGAACACAAAAAGGAATGGGAACGGATTCAAAAACAGTTTGATGACATTGGAGTACAGTATTTCAGATCAAAGTTATATTGTGGAGATTATCAGTCGCTTGACAACGCAAAGCTCTGTATTGACCGTAAGAAGGATTTACAAGAGCTTTGTGGAAATGTCTGTCAACAACATGAAAGATTCAAGGCAGAACTTATCAGGGCACGTGAAGCCGGTATTCAGCTGATTATCCTATGTGAGCATGGACCAGATATTAAATCAGTTGGCGATGTGTATTTTTGGGAGAACCCAAGGAAACACAAAGTTATCTGGAGGACGATAAACGGCAAAAAAGTAAAGACTGTAATCTCTGACAAGGCTGTTGATGGCTGCCAGTTGTATAAATCTCTCTGCACAATCAGAGATAGATACGGAGTCCGATTTGAATTCTGCACGAAAGAAGAAACTGGGCGGCGGATCGTGGAGCTGCTGTCATGACTAAGGGAGAAATCAAACAGTCAGTAAAAATGCCAGAAATTCTCTCCAGGTACGGGCTAAGGCCGAATAGAGCAGGATTTATATGTTGCCCTTTTCACAAGGAAAAGTCAGCGTCCTGCAAAATCTACGATGATTCCTTTTACTGTTTCGGCTGTGGAACTGGCGGTGATGTGTTTGATTTTGTGATGCAATACGAATCCGTCCCTTTTAGTACGGCGTTTATTGAGCTGGGTGGCACTTATATATCAAAAAAAGGTAAAAGCCGCAACCAGATCAGACATGAAATGCGAGATATTAAATCAAAAAAACACAACCCTGTTCAGGATCCTAATGAGATTGAGCAGGTAGAAAAGAACATACTTATGTACGAAACAGCACTAAAAACGTTCCCTCCTGATTCAGAAGAGTGGTATATGTGCCAGTTTAATCTTGAGAAAGAAAAAAGCAGATACGAAATGTTATCAGCTAAGTCAGGAGGTGAGAAAAATTCTTGAAAATATTGAAAACTTACAGGCACAAGACTTTATGGAAAAGCAGTTGTATGAAGAGCTTTTTTCAGTAAAAAGTAAAATTGACCGCTCAGAAATCAAGTTTAAGCTGATGGACCGGGCAAAAAGTGTGAAAGCGAAGCATATAGCAGAAGAGTTCATAAAGGAATTCCAGAAAGCAGAACAGGAAAAGGAAAAAGAAGAAAAAGTAAATCGTTCTATGCAGTTAGTTGAAAACATCACAAACTTTTATCCTGATTCTGTTGATAAGGAATATCCTAACATGGCTTGTGGTAGCTGGATAGCTACAGAGAACGGAATATTTTCCTCTGAAACATCTAAGGCAAGAGAACTTGTATGTCACCACCCGATCATGCCGATACGTCGTCTAAAAAACATCGAGACAGGAGAGGAACAGATCACGGTGGCTTTTAAAAGGGATGGATATTGGACAGAAATAACTGTTCCAAAAATTGACATTGTGACTTCCAGGGCAATAACTAATCTTGCAAGGTTCGGGGTGCAGGTCAACTCAGAGAATGCAAGGCTTCTCGTAAAGTATCTGGCGGATGTTGAAATGTACAATGCCGATATGATCGACATACAGCACTCTACAAGCAAACTGGGGTGGCATGGTAATACATTTGTCCCTTACGACCTTTCAATCGTTTTTGACGGTGAATACCGCTTTAAAACGCTATTCCAAAGTATACAGGAAAGTGGAGACTACTTCAAGTGGGTGACTCTGGCTAAGCAGCTACGATCATGCGGACGATTGGAACCGCGAATAGCACTGGCAGCATCTTTTGCGAGTGTTCTTATACAGCCGCTTGATGCGCTACCGTTCATCGTAGATTTCTATGGGCAGACAGGAGGCGGAAAGACGGTAACAATCAATATAGCGGCATCGGTTTGGGGGAATCCGGCACCGGGAGCCTACGTTGGGAATTTTCGTTCAACAGATACATCATTGGAGACGAGGGCAGATATGCTCAATAACTTTCCGATGATTCTGGACGACTCGAAGAATGCTTCTCAGTATATCCGGGATAACTACGAAACATTGATTTACAATCTCTGTTCTGGCAAAGGAAAAGCACGTTCAAATAAGGACCTCGGAGCAGCTAAGGAAAATACATGGAGTAATGTGACTATTTGCAACGGTGAGAACCCTATTTCGGAATTTGCAGATTCCGGCGGAGCTATCAACAGAATTATTGAAATTGAATGTTGTGAGGATATTTACGAGAATCCAGCAGAGATTAACGGCATTGTCGTGAAGAACTACGGCTTTGCTGGAAGAGTGTTCGTTGGAAATCTCAAACAGTTCACATCGGATGATCTGAAAGAAATGAAAGCCGAAATTGAGAAAGGTTTTGACGGATATGACTTTCCAGCAAAGCAGGTAATGGCAATATCTACACTTCTGCTGGCTGACAAATTAGCTACAGATTTCATATTTAAGGATGGACGTGAGCTGACGGTCGAGGACGTTGTAGACATACCTACACGCAAGAAAGATGTATCAGAAGGTCAGAGATGCTATGAATTCATTCTTGAAAGTCTCTCAGTGTACGGACAGCACTTTGATGCGCAATTTAGCTGTGATCAGTGGGGATTCAAGGAAACGCCAGATGAATATGGAGATGTATATGTATATTTTTATCCGAAACCTCTTGAAAACCTTTTGAAGAACAATGGATTCTCCAGAAAAGCCTTTTCGGCCTGGGCGATTAATCGAGAGTTAATCAAGCACACAGGAAAAAGAGATACGGTACTAAAAAGAGACGGTGGAAGTGTAATGAGGCTTATTGCGGTAAAGATTGTTGATATAAAAAGTCTTGAAAACGAGCAAGAAAATGAGGTTATTGAAACTGGTTTTCTGCCAGCTGATGCCGAAACAAATGTTCCGTTTTCGTAATTTGTAACCATGTAACCGTTGTAACACGAAAAAAAACATCCTATAGGAGAAAGTTTGAGAGTGTATAAAAAACATATACTCTAGTGATTCTCCTATATAAAAACCTTGGTTACATTGGTTACACGGTTACACACCTCTGAAGCCCACATAAAATAAGGGTTTGTGGCGTAACCAGTGGATTAAAAAAGCCGGTTACACACGGGTTACAAAATTAAAAAGTATATGCAATTAGATTTATTATAACAAAATTAACTGAATATTGCAAAAATATTCAGTTAACATAATTATTACAAGGAGTGGTTACAAAATGAAAAAAGACGATCTCAATAAAAAGCAAAGATATGCATTAGATACAATGCTGTCTGGCAGTAATGTTTTTCTGACAGGTGACGCAGGAACAGGCAAGACAACGGTTATCCAAACGTTCATCGATGAGGCGGAAAAAGCTGGTAAAAATATTCTGGTATCCGCCACTACTGGAATTGCAGCGGATAATATCGGATATGGGGCAACTACCGTACACCGAGCATTGAATATTTCAATTAAATTTGAGGACTATAAGAAAAAGGTGAAATCCAGAGCTGAACTTCTGAAAGAAGCAGATGTTCTTATCATTGATGAAATCAGCATGTGCCGGTTCGATTTGTTCAATATGATTGCAAAGACGATCATCACGGAGAATGAAGAGAGAGCAGTTGACAGACTTCTGATCGGAGAGGACAAAGAAGACATTCAGTTAATCGTGATAGGTGATTTCTACCAGCTTCCGCCAGTTATTACGACAGACGATCGAAAAATTCTCTGTCGGATGTATGGATCTGATTATGGAAAGGGTGGAAAGTATGAACATGGATATGCTTTCATGTCTGAATACTGGAAAGAAATGGGATTTGAATATATCAAACTTGATGAGGTATGCAGGCAGAATGATGAGGGATTTAAGTATGTGCTGAATGATATTAAATATGGCAACAATATTAGAAAATCCATTGCATATCTGGAGAACAACGAATCAGACAAAGTTATACCGGAAGCGCCGTTCTTGGTTGGCACTAATGCAGAAGCTGACAGAATTAACAATACTTTCCTTGGCAAGTTGGATAAAAAGACCGAAAAAGTGTTTCATGCAGCAGTTGACGGCGAGCTAACATCTGCCGATATTAAGAACATTGCATTTGCCAGAGAGGACTTAATTCTTAACATCGGTGCAAAAGTGATGATTACAGTCAATGATTTGTCTGGAAACTACGTTAATGGAACGATTGGCATCATTCAGAAAATTGTGGAAAACGGAGAATTTGAAGAATCTTATCTGGTTATCAAGACTGATAAGGGCAAAACAGTTAGCTTATATAGATACAATAAAGACATTGAGAAACAGGTTATTGAGGAATCCGAACAAGAAAAGGATGGTCGGAAGATCGTGAAAGAGAAGATTGTCCGTAAGAAAGTAGGCTCTTTCTCTCAGTTCCCGGTAAAACTTGCCTGGGCAATCAGCATTCATAAATCACAGGGACAGACATTTGAAAAAATCAACATTGACCCTTGCTGTTGGGATCCTGGACAGTTCTATGTGGCTGTTTCCCGGGCTAAATCAGCTAACGGCATACATTTTATCAGACCGATAAAACAGAGCTATATAAAGGCGTTTAGCAAGGATAACGAGCGACTTCTTGAACAGAGTTTTGAGGTAGAAGAAGGTGCGTAAGTATGAGAGTGACGCATGAGCAGATACCGAACACCATAAAGTTTTTACAGATTGACTTTCCGGCACTGGTCCTCCAGACTGCCGGAATTGAGGCAAAAGATGAATACTGGCAGCAGGTAGTTGAACAGATCCATGTTGTATCTGAAAAATATAACAAAAATGGATTTGTAGATCACATGCTTGTTGCTTATTCGAATTATCTTTCCAAGATGTTTAATAAGGCAAAAGAATTGGAAAAGGAGAATCAAAATGCCGTACAACACAAAGAATAGATACGAACAGGGACAGGCTCTCAGGAAAGAAATTTATATGTATATCGTCAGTTATATTAAACTGGTTGGATATGCACCGTCGATTACAGAGATTTCTGAAAGGGTGGATGCCGGGAGAGCTACGGTCTGGAAACATATTAACCAGTTGATTGATGATGACCTGCTCAGGACAAACCACCATAGTACCGACAGGGCATATACTCCGGTTGGGTACGGAATAAGAAAGATAAGTAAGGAGACGAAATGAAACTTTACAATATTATTACGACAGATGGTACATTCGTCGACAGCATGAGCCGAATAGAGATTTTGGAACGGTTCGGGATTTCTAAAGGAGTCTTTCAAAGATATCTGGATAACGGTGATCTGTTGGAGGGAAAATATCAGATAAATGATTACGACTGTGACATAAAAGCAAGGAAATGTAAGGACAGAGAATTATTCTTACAGTTTGACATTCTGACTCAGAAGATAAGGAGGGCTGTTGGATGGGAAAACTAAAAAAGCGTGGAGGTCTAACACAATGAATAAAATGCGTGAATATGAACGGGGCAGGGAGGACGGGCTTGACCTTGCCAGACGAATTGTCAAACAGGGCGGGATTGAAGCCCTCGAACAGGAATGCAAGTTCCGGGGTGTGACCGGGATACATACCTCTCTGGCAGTAAAAGACCTTGATAAAGCGTCAGAAAAGATAAAAGAGGTTATAGCGGATTCATTTGTAATATTATCGATCGCCGTTCTGCATGATGATTTCGGTTTTGGCGAGAAGCGCTGTCAGAGATTCAGAAATGGACTTGACCGGGCTGCCGATTATATCAATGACGGTCTGGCAGAATGGATTGATTATGTAGACGCTATTAAAGAAGAGTTAGGGATTGTATTAAAGAATCCCGCAGAATAACGGGCAGGTAGCATTTGGATAAATTAATCATGTACCACTGCACAATAGCGTGTCAGTTGCTTACATGGGGAAAGGGAATAAGAAAAATGAGAGATAAAGAACGCATTTTGATGATTATTATTTCAAGGATCATACCGGGACTGACTTCTTGTACGGCAAAGAAAGAAGATTATATTCGACCGTTTATATTTAACACGCATGAATTAAAAGCCGGTGATCTAGTTATGGCGAATACTACTACTTTCCCGAATGAATTTATGGTCGGTTTCGTGCATGAGGTAAAAAGTGATTGCGTCGTTATCCGGGAAATAGGCTCTAAAAAGTTGTGCAATTATTATAACGAAACTTTTTCGGTCATTAACAAGGAAAAACTGGGGTACGAAATTCTTGAAGGTGTGCAGTATAAAACGTATCAGAAAGTTTTGAAGGCATTTTCAAAATACACAAGCTATTCAACCAGATTTCGAAGTATAGAATTTTCTGGTAATACTTGCACGGTAACAAGCAGGATAATGTTCAAGAACGACAAAAACGGCGAAATTTCTTTCGAGTACAACCAGAAGACGAAAATTTCCGATATAGGTAAATTGTTGGAAAAAGCCGGGTTATAATACGAAAACGGGGAAAGTGAGGGCAGAAATGAGCTATTGTAGAGGGACTTGTGAGTATTTGAATGTGGGAAAGCGAAAATGTGAACTGACAGGAGAACGGCTTACATATATGAATTATAGCGGAGGAATTGAGTATTCCGTGCACGAACATAGAGGATTCTGTGAGAAAGACAAGGAGGGCGAAAAATGAAATTATATTTCTACATTTTGGGCAGCAGCAGAAAATTCAATCCAGAAACTAGAACATTCGGAGACTCTGTTTTTAAAGTCAGAATTGAAGAATGTGAGGTAATAGAAAAACCAAAGACGTACAGAGCAGTAACGCAGTTTCCAAAAGGACTTTACATTGGATATGTGAAAAAGGAAGATATTGGAAAAATTTCTGGTTCTTCAACACCGTACATTGTGTTGGAAGAACCTAATTATCAGTTCGTAAAAGAAACATTCTTGGAAAAATACAATAACGATATTCGCAGATTTAAAAACATAATTGCAATGTACGAAAATAAGATAGCTGCGGTTGAGAATTACAAGGAGGACGCAAAATGTTAATCAGAAGTCAGAATAAGGAAGTTTTAGTTGCATTTGAATTTTTACCCGATATCGAAGTTTCGGGTGGAGTAATAAGCGCAAGAAGAGATATGGGATGGTGTTGCTTACTCGGAGAATATTCCACCAAAGCAAAAGCCATAAAGGTACTGGATATGATTCAGGAAGCATATTGTAAATTTATGTCGGTAAAAAACGATGATGCTTGGAACGGAAAAGAATCCGTGTTTTATATGCCAGTGGATAGCGAGGTGGAAGCATGATTACATTCTTATTAGGATTCACCCTTGGAACCATATTTGGAGTGGTTGGTCTTGCATGTGTGGCGATCATGTACGACAAGCACCACTCAGACAAATAGAAAGGAGAATGGTATGCTGACAAGGAATAAAAAGCTGAAAGACTACGGTATTCCGGCAGAGGACATTGAAAAACTGAACACGATGCTGAAAGACTTCCCGGCAGAGTACGGATACCTGCTTTCCAGTGCCGCCTTGTCAGCTTGCCCGAAAAACACGGTAATAGCGGATATGGTAATCGAGAATATCCTACACCGGAAAAGTTACAGGAAAATCAGCAAAGAAAGATATATCCAGATGAACCCAAAAGACTTTTATGGATACAGACGCAAGACTGTCGCTGTACTGTATGAGAGAATGCGGTTATTGGGAGTATGGGAGGAAAAATAGATGAAAGAATATAGATGCCCAAAGTGCAATAGTAAAAACCTTTTTGTCAAGAAAGTTAGGAATAATACAGGATTGTATTGCGGGGATTGCGGTGCATGGATTAAATGGGTCGGAAAAAATGAGCTGAGAGTATTTGAATATTTAAACAGACAGAAACACGTAGACGATGCTAATAGCAAACAAGACGATATTGCAAGCATCATTTATAGCACTCTCGATCATATGTATTGCGATAATTGCAGATTCAATAGCGAAATTAAAGAAAGTGATAATGGTGAATGGAACTGTGATGAATGCCACAGAAAATATAATGGATGGGGAATTTCCATGCAGGAAAGTAATAAAATTGCAAAAGAAATTTTAAAACAGTTAGGAGAATAGAATATGAGCAGACTGATTGATGCAGACAAAATAATTGACTCTCTTGGAAATTCGGATATGGATTTTGTAATAGGTGCAGTTATTGACGAACAGCCGACAGTTTTTGATGTGGACAAGGTTATTGAGCAATTAGAAGAATTAAAAATGAGATACTTCCTAACAATTGCAAATACAGGCGATGCAGACAAAGATTGTGCTTACAAAAATATTGCAAATACAATTGATAAAGCAATTGAAATCGTGAAAGGCGGTGGAGTTGAATGAGCAGATTAATTGACGCTGATAAATTAATTCAAGAAATGAGCGAATGGTATTGGGATAAAGAAAAGCAGAAAGCTGCGGAAAATGATGTTTCTCCGATGGATTTATTTACACATCTTGCAATTACAACTGTTCAAGAACAGCCGACAGCTTTTGATGCGGACAAGGTTGTGGAGCAGTTGAAAACAAAAAAGACAAGAACTGCTGCATTACAGAAAGCATCGGAGTATTTCGAGGGTGAAACTGATGCGTTTGAAGTTGCAATCAAAATCGTGAAGGATGGGGAGAGTTGAATGAGTAGTGCAAGTATGAGATTCGGAACTAAAGCGTATGTATGCGCAAGATATTTTCTTAGACCGGGAAAGCGATTCAAATACATCGACCAGCGCGGCGAAGACACCATAGAACACGTCTACGAGGTTATGGCATTATATCCGTACTGTGTCCTGTTAAGAGATACCAGAAACGGAGTCAGGACTTGTCCGGGGTATAATACTTTGAGCCTGATGCTGAGAGGAAGTGAAACATATGAGTAAATCAGCGTTAGTGATAGATACACCAGAGAATTGCTATGATTGCCCGTTCGGAATTTCACACTGCGGTGAACTTGAATATGAGGGTTTGTGTGAATTAGCTTACTGTTTAGATTACGATGTATTTTTGATGACAGAAGAACATTATGATTGCGAAAGCAAATCAAGACCTGATTGGTGTCCATTGAAGCCATTGCCGGAGAAAAGCACTACCGAGAATGATATGGCGGATTATCAGTGCGGGATGGTCGATGGACGAAACCAGTATATTGATGAGATTGCAGGAGGAGAGGATTCTGATGATTGATTTAACAGGAAAAAGCGTGTTTGTAAAAACACAGGAAGAATATTTGAGTGTTCTGAAAATGGCAAAGCTTCAGGGATTCACATGGGCGAGAGGGAACCATTTAAACCCTATCAAAATTCCATTTCCAAACATATTGAATTTTTATGACGATAAGAACGTTACTTGCAGAGATTTTGAAAAGACATTGTATGAAGCGTCCGAACTCCTTGGAACGAAAGAAATTACGGCAAGAGAGTTTGTTGAGTGGTATTCAGATATAACCAAATGCTGTGAACGTGAATGTATAGAATGTGTATTGAATCAAAGAAACACTAAGTGTCACAAGTTTTTGTGTGATATATCTAATTGGAAATACAACATTGATGAGCTTCTTGAAATTGCACAAAATGGTGAATTTACAGTACCTAAATTAGAAGAGAAAGCAGTTAGCACTATTGAAAAATTTATCAAGAATCCAGATCGCTCAGCATTAAACGATGAGTTTGTTGAGTCTTTGAAGTGGGCTGTGGAGAAATTGAAAAAGGTGAAGTAGATGGAGAGATTAACAGAAAGATACGATGTTACACCAGACGGAGAATCAGATGTCTGGGTTAAACAGCACGATTACATTTCAGCGGTGCGAAAACTCTGCGACTATGAAGACTTAGAAGAACAGGGTTTGCTTGTGAGATTGCCGTGTAAGGTTGGAACAGAAGTATATTACATCTTAGGTATTCCAAATAAGACACCATGTACAATCGACAAGTGCGTATTTGAGTTGTCGGATATAGATAAAATCGGTGAATCATTATTTCTCACCCGTGAAGAAGCTGAGAAGAAGTTGGAGGAGATGAAGAAATGAATAACAAACCTACACCAGACATAACGCCAAACCTTGCTATATCAGCATACCACGTACTACAGCAATATTGTACTGGACAGCCAGCGGATTGCAAAGGCTGCGGATTCTACGAATACTGTCCAGAATGTTTTCGAGGCATGCCATGTGACTGGAGCTTGAATGAAGAAGGTGAAATAAATGAAACTGAGAAAGGCAACACTGATTGACTACGGAGTGCCGCCGGATGATATACCGACATTACAAAGTCACTTGCGGAATCTTAGTGAGAGCGATAAATATAATCTGTTACAGGTATCTATCAAATATGCACCCGGCATCGAATCGCAAATCTATGACAGCATCGTGAACGGTATCGGCTATCGGACAATGGAGAAGATCAGGACGGTTCCTGCAACAGAAAATGACTTCTACGGATATAAGCGCAAGGTCATGGCGGAATATTATCATCTGGCCAAATTAATTGGCAGACTTTAAAAAACTTAAAAATTTATAAAAGTGGTAGAGAGCTACGTGCGCCCTAGTGTGGTATTATAGTATATATAACTATAACTATGCTAGGGCATTTTATGTCTGGAGGTGAGAACGTGGGAATGCCAATGGGGAAACCGCCCATGTATAAAACAGTAGATGAAATTGAAGAAAAAATTGAAAAATATTTTAAGGATTGTAAAGGGTATCCTTTAACTGATAGCAAAGGCAAGCAAATGTTTAATAAATTCGGATCTCCCGTTTTTATAGACGTTCACCCTCCGACCGTTACAGGACTTGCTCTGGCCCTTGGATTTACAAGCAGACAGGCTCTTTTAAACTATCAAGCAAAACCAGAGTTTGTTGACACGATTACGCGCGCGAAAGCCAGAGTGGAACAGTACGCAGAGGAAAGGTTATTTGATCGTGACGGTTCAAATGGTGCTCAGTTCAGTTTGAGAAACAACTTTAAAGGATGGGATGCTGACAAGAAAAATGATGATTCTGGAGATGGAAAGATTACCATTGTAAATAATATTCCAAGGCCGGAGAAACAAAATGAATGAGAATCCGATTAATCTGAATGAAATTATAGCTCCTGCCTTTTATAATGTGTTCTGGGACATTTTGGACGGAAAACACACTTATTATGATTTGTATGGTGGGCGTGGATCTACTAAATCATCTTTTGTGGGTGTCATGATTCCTTTCCTGATGATGCAGGACTCAGAGAACGGTATAATGTCAAATACCGTTATTTTCCGTAAAGTTGGAAACACACTTCGAGAATCCGTTTATGAACAGATAGCATGGGGAATTGACGCGCTCGGAGCTAATGAACTATGGGACACCAGTGTAAGCCCTATGCAGTACACTTATAAACCTACTGGGCAGAAAATCATATTCAGAGGACTGGACAAGGCAAAAAAGACTAAATCTATTAAAGCAAGCAAGGGATATTTCAAGTATCTCTGGTTCGAGGAACTTGACGAATTTTCTGGCATTGAAGAAATTCGTACAGTGCAGCAGTCAGTCCTTCGAGGTGGCAGTAAGTTTGTTGTATTTAAGACATTCAATCCGCCAATTAGCCGGAGCAACTGGGCGAATGTGTATGTAGAAGAACCACGAGACGACAGCTACAGGCACAAGAGTGATTACAGATCAGTTCCTGTTGAATGGCTTGGTCAACAATTCCTTGATGATGCGGAGCATTTGAGAAAGACAAATCAGAGAGCTTACGACCATGAATATCTTGGCCTTCCTGTTGGACTTGGCACAAATATTTTCGAACTGTTAGAAATTCGAGAAATTACAGATGAAGAGATTCAGAGCTTTCAAAGTATCTATCAGGGACAAGACTGGGGATGGTACCCGGATCCCAAAGCGTTTATTCGTGTGGCTTATGTGCCTAATCAGGACAAAGTTATCCTGCTGGATGAGCTTGGCGGATGTAAAATTCGAAATACAGTAATGGCTGGCCAGATAAAACAAAAGGGATACGATGATTATTCAATATCTTGCGGAGTTGATGAAGAAGAAAGCATTATTGACTTCCGAGATGCAGGGCTTCCAGCACGTAGGGCTATTGTTACACCGGGAAGCCGCAAATATACTTTTGAGTGGTTACAGTGCCGAACATTAGTCATTGATCCGGCACGAACGCCGAGAGCATACAAGGAAATTATCAATTATGAACATGAAGTAGATGGCAATGGAGAAGTTATCGCAGATTATCCAGATGGTAACGATCACTGGATAGATTCTCTCAGGTATGCGACAAGTCCATTGTCGATGAGAAGAGGACATAGTGCATAATGAATAGTAAAGAAAACATATTTAAATGTTTGGAAATTCTGGACAAATTCCAGTTCTTCCAAGGTCAAAGAGCTGGAAGAGAATTGTGGAATGATAAACCAGTAGAGATACAGAACAAAGATATAAAGAATTTCAATAAAGACATAGAGTTTATCAGAAATGTGCTGAAATCAGTTAATTCAGGTGATTAAATGGGACTTATAACAACACTGAAAAGGTGGTTTAATATGATATTCAAAAAACAAGCCGAAGAGGACTTCAACATTCAGGCAGCAGAATTTCCAGAGATGGAATCGCTGATTAACCGGTGCGCGAACATTTACAGAGGTGCGCCGGAATGGCTGGATGATAAGAATAATATCAAGACGATCAATTTTGCTAAATCTGTCTGCTCAGAAACAGCTCGGCTCGCAACGCTGGCGATCGGCATTCAGATAGACGGTTCTGCAAGGGCTACGTGGCTACAGGAACAGATCGACAAGGTATATTTTCAAATCCGTCACTGGGTAGAATATGGCTGTGCTTATGGAACAGTATTTATTAAGCCAAATGGTGAAAGCATTGACGTATTTACTCCGGCAGATGTGATGATCGTGGACTATGATAATCAGGAAATTAAGGGAATCATATTCAAGGATTCTTATACTGTTGGACGGAAATACTATACACGGCTTGAATATCATAGATTTGTTGAGACTACCGTGGATGGCGTGACGACCTATCCGTACTACGTTTCTAATAGAGCCTATGTGTCAAAATCCCCTCAGTCAATCGGCGATAAGATTGACCTTAAACAGACCAAATGGGCTGACCTTATGGCAGATACGCCGCCGATTCTCAAGGCAAATGGAGAGAAGCTGGACGGGCCTCTGTACGGAGTACTGCGGACGCCGCAAGCGAATAACGTGGATATTAATGCACCATTGGGATTGCCGATTTTTGCCGAAGCTATCGAGGAGTTAAAAGACCTCGACATTGCATACAGCCGTAATGCCGGAGAAATATTTAATTCTCAGAAGATTGTTCTGGCAGATGATAGACTGCTGATGCCAAGCGGTACGCCTGTATCAGCCATGTCGCCACAAGGTATGGAGAACAGGCGAAATGAGATGAAATTGCCGCACTTTGTCAAGAATGTATTCGGACAGGACGAGAAAGAGTTTTACCAAGAAATCAATCCGCAACTCAACACGGATACCCGCATAAGTGGCATAAATGCCCTTTTAAGCCAGTTAGGGTACAAGATTGGATTCTCTAATGGCTACTTTGTTTTCAACGAATCTAGCGGCATTCAGACAGCCACAGGAGTAGAAGCAGAGCAGCAGAGGACAGTGCAGTTCATTAAAGACGTTCGAGACAAACTGGAATCTTGCTTAGATGAAGTTATTTACGCATTGAACGTTTACGCTGATCTGTACGGACTTGCACCGGTTGGGGCTTATGAAGTCAATTATGATTTCGGAGACATCCTATATGTGCGTGAAAACGACCGTGCAAGATGGTGGCAGTATGTGACAACTGGAAAGGTTCCGGCATGGATGTACTTCGTAAAGTTTGAAGGAATGACTGAGGAAGAAGCGAAAGCAATGGTCAAAGAAGCCCAGCCAGACGAGCCAACACTATTCGGAGAGGAGTAAAAAGATGGCAGATAAACCAATAACAAGGGAAGAAAAATATCTTGCGTACTTGACAGGCGATTACACGGGCGAAATCCCGAAGCCAATCACAAGAAAAGAGAAGTATTTGTACGAATTGTGTTTAAAAGGAATAGGCGGGGAAATCTCGCCGGAAGAAATCAAGAATGCAGTGAATGAGTACCTTGAAAAGAATCCGGTCAAGCCCGGAGCCACCACAGAACAGGCACAGCAGATCGAGCAGAATAAGACGGACATTGCTTCACTGAAAGAGGATGTCAAATATTTTAGCGATTCTTATGTTACGCCAGAGATGTTCGGTGCTGTTGGGGATGGCGTAACGGATGATAGTGACGCAATTGAACAAACGTTAAGTAGTAATAAAAATATAATCATGAAAGATGGAGCTATTTATAAGATCTGTCGCGCGATTTTACCAAATGCAACTAAGATTCATATTGATGGACATGGTGCAAAGATTACAGCAGACGACACATTTTCATATGTTCAGAATACTTGCTATGGATTCTTCCAATTCCAAGTCAACGCAAAAAATCTAACAGAATTTATTGTGAAAAATTTAGATATTGATATTAAGACAAATGGAATATTATACGGTGAACGTATAGCTGAAGATGAACGTTCTTGTCCCACTTTTAGAATAAAAAACGCAAAAACTATTTTAATTGACAACTGCAATTGGGTAGTCACGTCTGATACTGGAAATAGAGCTATACTATGGGTTGATGGGGCTTGTGATGAACGTGTTTCTATTACAAACTCAAATTTTGAAAATAAATGTGCTGGCAATGCAGGTGGTGTAATCGCTATTAGAATGATAAATGATTTAAAAGATATTACATCTTTCATGGCGAATTGCTCATTAATTACAGATTCTTGTGATGAATTATATTCAATTCAAAATATGGGAGCATCAAATCTTTATTCTACAATTGAATCTTGCGTATTTATAAATCATGGAGGGTTTATAAATAACAATTCTACCAAAAAAACAATAATAATTGCAACCAATCATACAGGGACTGGCAAATTGTATATGGATATTAACGCTACAAAGATAGAATATGACGGGCAACCGACAGATTTGATGAATAGTGCATTAAAATTATCAAGTACAACACATGCTCATCAGAATATTACAATGAGAGGATGTATAATATCAAATCCTTACGGACGTGCTATCGAAGGGGCATTTTCAGAACAAGGCTCTCAAGAATATTTGCATATAAATGTGGATAAATGCGATATTATAGGAGGTAAAGGTATTTTAAATGATACTATAGATGCAATTGGAGATATTATTATAACCGATTGTAATATCGAAGGAGAATCATATGTATCGTATTTCTATCCACTGAATTATACAAATCGATTTATTATGAGAAGTTCAAAAGTGCATCTTAAAAATCCAGAAGGAATATTATATGTTACTAACAAAAAAAGGCATATTGTTGAAATTTGTGGAAATATATACAGCGCAGATTATATATCTAAAGCATATGGTAATGATACAATTGATCCAGATGCTCCGGATATTGATTTGGAAGAGATTCAAAATAATGTTTATGTAGGGCAGTCAACTATTTAAAAAGAAAAAATATTAAATGAGTGCTAAAGTTAATTAAAAATAAAAAGTATTCATGTTCAAAAAGCGAATATGCGGTATTTTTAGATTCCGATAAAAAAACCAATATCATCAAATCAATTAAAATAGCTGATGCGAATTCGTCGTATAACCAAAAGTAAAAGTTTATTCGAAAAATGATAATCATTTTATAGAACATTTTTGAATAGAGTAATCTTGAAATACTTTAAATAGCATAGTATAATCCTATAAATGTGAATTTTGGAAATAATTAAAGAGGTGGGTTATGATTACAAGCAAAAGAGAATTAAAATTTTATCTAATGGCAGATTCTATGATGAATATAGGTAAGTTTGAGTATTCATTTATTGAAAGAATTAAGCGGATTATTGTTCCAAACGATATATTGAATTTTATGAAATCACTTCGTTATTACGAGTACTATACAAATGTAGGAAGTATAAAACGTTTTTATTGGAAACTAAAAAATAAGCGGATTCAGTTAAAATTAGGCTTTTCAATTGCTCCCAATGTATTAGGGTATGGAGTTGTGATTCCCCATTGGGGGACAATTGTAGTGGGGTATGGAAATCACATAGGCAATTATTCTGTATTGCATACATCTACTTGTATTACTGCTGGTAAAAAGGAAATTGGCGATGCTTTTTATTGTAGTGCAGGGACAAAGGTTATTAATGATATAGTTATAGGCAAGAATGTTTCAGCTTCTGTAAATTCTGTTGTTAATAAAAATATAGAAGTCGACAATGTTTTAATTGTAGGAAGCCCAGCGACAATAAAAAAACAAACAGAACCGTGGTATGTGCGTGATGGGAAAGAATATTTAGAAAAAGTCGAAAATTGTGAGAAGTTAAAAGAAAAGTTTGGCATCCTGTAGGATACCTTTTTTTGAAATGAACCAATTTAAAGAGGGTTAATACACACTAAGATATACCAGTAATACCGAAACAATCAACCATTTAATTAACTAACAAAAAAACCAAAACATGTACCACGACTTTTGACGAAAGAGGTGATATACTATGCTTAGTCCAGAATATTTACGCCGGATAACAGAGGGCAGTGAACAAATTGCAGAAGAACTGCATCAGTATATCATCTCTGAGATCGTGTCGCGGATGATGGCAAGAATCGGCAGGGGTGAGGACTATATCCTGACCAATGCTGATGCGTGGAGAATCAGAACACTACAGGAATCCGGTGAACTGCTAGAGGACATTCTAGCAGAACTATCCAGATATACCAAACGTGAACAGCAGGAACTTCTTGAAGCGTTTGAAGATGCCGGAATCACTGCAATGAACTATGATGATAAAGTCTATAAGGCGGCAGGATTAAGCCCTGTGCCGCTCGAACAGTCTCCAGCTATGATAAGACTCATGGAACGGAATATGAACCACTGTTTAGGAGATTGGAAGAACTTCACAAGAACAACCGCAAGTGCCGCTCAAAGGCTCTATATCGAGCAATGTGACCTTGCCTATAATCATGTGATGACTGGAGCAGTCGGGTATACGCAAGCCATTAAAGAGGCAGTTAATAATGTCGTATCAGATGGTGTTACCGTCACATATCCATCCGGCAGAAAAGACACGATTGAAACAGCAGTAGCACGTTCTGTCAGAACTGGCGTGGCACAGGCTACTGGAGATATATCCCTAAAGCGCATGGAAGAAATGGACTGGGATTTGATTCTGGTCAGCGCGCACATGGGAGCCAGAACGGGAGACGGTGGTCAGAATCCCGGAAACCACTCATGGTGGCAAGGAAAGATATACTCTCGTTCTGGCAAGAGTAAGAAATTTCCGCCGTTCTCATTGACCGGATACGGAACAGCAAGCGGACTGTCAGGGGTAAACTGTCGGCATAGTTTCGGAGCCAGTGATGGAGAATTCAATCCCTACGCAGAACTATCGGCACAGGATAAAGCCAACAAAGGCGAACAATACGAAAAAGAGCAAAAGCAACGTACTTACGAACGCAGAATCCGCAAAACGAAGAGAGAGGTTCTTGGACTGCAAGCAGGAGTCGATAATGCACCAAATGAAAAGGCAAGGTTCGCACTCCAACAAGACCTTGACCGGAAGTCTTATCTTTTGCAGAAACAAAATGCTGCATACAAAAATTATTGCAAGCAGAATGATTTAAGAGAGCTGCAAGACCGACTTATGATAGCGAAGTGGAGCCGCCAGAATGTCGCTAAAGCCAGAGGAGCGGCAAAGAGATATAAAACAGCAAAGGGGATTGACTGATGGACAGATGGGAATATTACAATCCGAATCCTGTTAAGGATAAAAGAACAGGAGATTGCGTTGTCCGAGCAATATGCAAAGCAACTGGCCTTGACTGGGAAACAGTATTTGCCGGATTAATGATACAGGCATGTGCTCTGTCAGATATGCCATCAGCTAATTATGTCTGGGGAGCGTACCTCTATAAACGTGGGTACAGACGCAAACTAATTGAACAATCAGAACGTTATATCTATACAGTCGATGATTTTTGCACGGACCATCCGACAGGCACGTACATTCTCTGCATAGATGGTCATGTAGTGACGGTACAAGAGGGCAAATATTTCGATACATGGGATAGTGGTAATGAGATCCCGGTATATTACTGGGAAAAGGAGAGCAAATGAGCATATCAGAATTTGTACAGATTTTTCTTTCTATCTGCGGAGGGGTGTCTATTGTCGGAGGTGCGGCAGCCGTAATCTTTAAATGGATTACCCCGGCATTCCGACTTAATAAGCGAGTAGAGACACTGGAAGAACATGATAGACGAGATTATGAAAGTCTTCGGAGAATCGCAGAACGAGATTCATTAATTCTGGAAGTGTTATCAACCATGTTGGATAGTCAGATTAGTGGGAATAACGTCGAAGAATTAAAAAAAACAAAACAGAAGCTTACAAATTATCTTGCGCAGAATCAGCGTTAGCATTAGTAAGGGGTATGCTCATGAAATTATATGTGTTCACAAAGAAAGATATAGACAGATTCTTGATAGAATGTAATTTCACACCGGATGAAGAAAAACTATTCCGGCTGAGATGCCAGGAACGCACTCTTGAATACTGCGCTGAACAGATGAATGTGAGTATCTCCACGGCAAAACGATTGAGCCGACGGGTGAACAATAAAATAATTAAAGTGTGCTGATACTTTTCAGATACTTATATGGGTCTTAGACGAACTGTCTAAGGCTCTTTTTTTATTTTAGAATATAATCAGAAAGGTGGTGCATAAGATGGCATTATATAACAATCCTTATCAATATAGTTTTGGCGTTCCGGGACAGATGAACCAATTTCAGCAGCAACCTGTCCAGATGCCAGCTCAACCAGTACAGCAACCTCAGCAGAATAATAACGGAATCCTGTGGGTATCTGGAGAAGTAGGCGCAAAATCCTATCTGGTAGCACCCGGGACAAGTGTTTTACTGATGGATAGTGAAAGTGAAAAGTTCTACATAAAATCCACAGACGTTTCCGGTATGCCACAGCCATTACGGACGTTTGAGTACCACGAAATAGGCACTCAGATGCCACCTAAACAGCCTGCTCAGAACATGGACAGTAAATATGTCACCAGACAGGAATATGACGATTTAAAGGGCAAATACGAAGCTATTATAAACCGATTAAATTCTTTTTCTGAACCTGTTAGAGCTAATACCGCACAGGAATCAGCAGTCAAGGGAGGAAACGCAGATGAGTAATCCATTATTCAATGCCCTCGGTGGTGGGATGTCACAGGGAAACGGGCCAATGCAGATGATACAGCAGTTCATGCAATTTAGACAGAATTTTAAGGGAGACCCGAAGGAAGAAGTCCAGAAGATGTTACAGTCTGGGAAGATTTCTCAGCAACAGCTTAATCAAGTTCAGCAGATGGCGGGACAGTTTCAACACATGCTGAAAGGAATGAAATAGTACATTACAATCTGGCCAGATTGATGTAAATACACAATAAAGGAGATTATAACTATGGATGGAAATTATAGCTTAGCAGATATTGCCGCCGCTACTGGAAACGGTAGAAATAATGACGGCATGTTTGGCGGAGATGGTAGCTGGTGGATTATTGTTTTATTCATTTTTGCTTTCTTCGGATGGGGAAACAACGGCTGGGGCAATAATGGCAATGGCGGCGGATATGCAGCCACAGCAGCTACTCAGGCAGACATTCAGAGAGGATTCGACAATTCAGCGGTAATCAGCAAACTTGATGGAATCAACAGTGGCCTGTGCGATGGCTTTTATGCCATGAACAATGGTATGCTTACCGGATTCAATGGAATCAACACAAACATCATGCAGACCGGCTTCGGAATCCAGCAGGCTATTAATGCCGATACTGTGGCTAATATGCAGAATACTAATGCTTTACAGGCACAGCTTGCGAACTGTTGCTGCGAAACCAGAGAAGCAATTCAGGGCGTAAATTACAATATGGCACAGAACACCTGCGCATTGCAGAACACCATGAACAGCAATACAAGAGACATTATTGACAGCCAGAACGCTGGAACAAGAGCTATTCTTGATTATCTTTGCAATGAAAAGATTTCTAGCCTGCAGGCTGAAAACAATGATCTCAGACGTGCTGCATCTCAGGATCGCCAGAGTGCACTTCTCACAACTGCAATGGCTTCACAGACACAGCAGCTCATTAATGCGATTAATCCAGCACCGATTCCGGCATATCAGGTTCCTAACCCGAACACATATTACGGATGTGGATGCAACACCGGATGTAATTGCTAGCAACTTCATATCGAGAGTATCTTTCGATTGATTTCGGATGTCGGCTTATGCCGTATTACACAGAGGGGCAGGCTGAGACCTGTCCTTTTGTGATATGAAAGGGGTAAAAATTATGGCAGAATTTACAAGTGTAGCTGCTCAGACTGTAGCAGCAAATGGAAACGTAGTATTTTCAAATACAGCAGTTAAGGGTTCTAACTGCATTCAGCACAGAGAGGGAAGCGGAATCATCACTCTAAGAGGACTGACTAACCAGTGTAAAGCGAGATTCTTCGTGGATTTTTCTGGTAATATCGCAATTCCAACAGGCGGTACTGTCGGAGCTATTTCTCTGGCAATTGCAATCTCTGGTGAGCCGGTTCTTTCTTCCCAGATGATTTCCACACCGGCAGCAGTAAATCAGTACAATAATGTGTCCTCTGGCATCTATATTGATGTGCCTCACGGATGCTGCGTTAATATCGCGGTAGAAAACACAAGCGATCAGGCTATTTCTGTTGCGAACGCAAACATTGTCGTAACCAGAGAAGCGTAGGAGGTGTGATTATGAGAGATATTAAAGACTTATGCGCAAGAATCGAAGACGAGCTGTCCAAAATTGCTGATAATGGGCTGACCACTGGGAACTTGGAAATGACATACAAACTGATTGATATGTACAAAGATATCAAGAATACGCAGTACTGGGATAAGAAAGTAGAGTACTACAACACTGTCCTTGATGAGATGCGTGGCGGATACAATGACGATTACAGTGAACGTGGAAGAAAGCGTGACAGCATGGGGAGATACATCGCAAATGATGGCAGAATGATGCCGGATTACGACCGGGGCAGTTCTTATGCCAGACGTGGCGAGCATTATGTTAGAGGGCATTACAGCCGCTCTGATGGGCGAGATGCTTATGACGACTATATGACACAGAAACAGAGCTATCGTTCCGGCAAGTCTGAAGACTGCAAAAGAAAGATGCTCGCCGCATTGGAAGAACATCTGGACGAACTTACAACAGAAATGAGTGATATGTCCAAGGATGCAGAGTGCCGGGAAGAACGTGATCTTGTCAAGAGATACGTAGAAAAACTCCGTGATATGCTCTAAAAACACAAAAGTGGTAGAGAGGTAGTTAAAAGAAATCTGTTATAATGTAATTGTGCAGCAGGAAGCACAAGTAAAACGGTTGTTTTTGACATTTTCGTTTTAATCCTCCTTCCTTTAATTTAGTAGCTGGTACGCACGCTTTAACGGAAAGTTGAACAGGTTCGAATCCTGTCGTGCGTATTTGCCATCTGGCACGCAAGATGGCTCACCTCCTTGATTAAGGTTTTTGTTATTCATACTTTTCTTTTAAAAAAGAAATAAATATCCGAAACAACTCGTGGCAGGCATGACACGTTAAACACCTTGCTAACCCGGGAATCCGGGTTATGTGGAATGTACGCTAGTGGAAAACTGACAGAGTCGCGCTCTGGTCTCCGGTTCGATTCCGGGCGTTCCGCTTTAATCCGCTTAGAGTTAAGCTGTTTGTATACAGGCGGTCTATGTCTCAGGTGGATTTACGCATGAGCGTAAACGTACAACTCACTAGGCGTTTGCGTAAAAAACTTTTTAGAGAGATGAGACCACGGGCCGTGAGAAGTGATAGTCGGCAATTCTAAAAGAACCATCTAGTTCATGTGTTTTACGATGGAAAGGTTAATGCTTATCTGGATATTTTCATCCGGTCCGAAAGCATGTGATGTGGGAATCAACCCAGTTTCTTTTCAGAGAACTGGCCGTTATAGGCGGTACGGAATGTAGCTCAGTGGTAGATCGCACTGTAAATGTGAGGTCGCAGGTTCGATTCCTGCCTTTCCGATTACCTTGCCAGTGGTCTAACTGGCTTAATCCATTTACCTGCGGCGGCAGGTCAATAAACACGACCAGGAGGATGTTATGCAGAAACTTATTGACACTTTAAAATCATTTGGAATTGAAATCCCGGAGGATAAACAGGCAGATGTAAAGAAAGCACTCTCTGAGAATTACAAGAATGCAAAGGAAGTTGCAAAAACTCTGTCAAAAGTCGAGGGAGAACGTGATGACTGGAAAGTACGTGCTGAGACAGCAGAAGAAACCTTAAAAAGTTTTGACGGTATCGACCCGGCAAATATTAAAAGCGAGTTAGAGACTTGGAAACAGAAAGCGGCAGATGCAGAGAAAGAATTCAATGCAAAAATCTACGACCGTGATTTCTCGGATGCTCTGAAAGTGGCACTCGATGACGTTAAGTTTTCCAGCGAAGCGGCAAAGAAATCAGTCATGGCAGACATCAAAGAAGCAGGATTAAAGCTGAAAGACGGCAAAATTCTCGGATTAAATGATCTGATTGAGCAGATGAAACAGTCTGATGCATCCGCTTTTGTGGACGAATCTCAGCAGCAGGCTCAGCAGAACCAGGCAAGATTTACCACTCACGTTGGACAGCAGCAGACACCGGGAAGTATGACCAAAAAAGATATCGAAGCGATCAAAGACCCGTCCGAGAGACAGGCTGCAATTGCTCAGAATATCCAGTTATTCCAGTGATTTTTACACCGACTATACACCAGAGTATAGCCGCTAACCCAATACCTTAACAATTATGGGTAGAAAGGATTTTTTATGCCAGCAAAAACAAATCTTATTATGACTAATGATATCCAGGTAACGGCACGTGAGATTGATTTTGTTACCAGATTCGAAAGAAACTGGGAACACTTGCGTGAGATTCTGGGTATCATGAGACCTATCAAAAAGCAGCCGGGTGCTGTACTCAAGTCCAAATACGCAGAGGGTACTTTACAGAGCGGAAAAGTGGCAGAGGGTGAGGAAATTCCTTACAGCAAATTTACTGTAAAAGAAAAGAACTATGCGGAAATGACCATTGAAAAGTACGCAAAGGCTGTATCTATCGAAGCAATCAAGGATCACGGTTATGAGAACGCCGTTCAGATGACTGATGATGAATTCCTTTTCCAGCTTCAGACTGACGTTACCAGCAGATTTTATGACTATCTGAAAACCGGTACACTTACTTCCACAGAAACAACATTCCAGATGGCTCTGGCAATGGCTAAAGGCCGTGTTGAGAACAAATTTAAGCAGATGCACAGAAACGTGACTGGCGTTGTTGGATTTGTCAACATTTTGGACGTATATGAATATCTCGGAGCAGCTGAGATCACTATTCAGAACCAGTTCGGCTTCCAGTACATGAAAGACTTTATGGGATTCAACACAATCTTTTTACTGTCTGACAGCGAAATCCCGAGAGGACAGGTTATTGCAACACCTGTCGAGAACATCGTTCTGTATTATGTTGACCCGAACGAATCTGACTTCGCAAGAGCAGGGCTTGTATACACCGTATCTGGCGAGACAAACCTGATCGGATTCCACACTCAGGGCAACTACCACACAGCAGTTTCCGAAGCGTTCGCAGTTATGGGACTGACTCTTTTTGCGGAGTACATTGATGCAATCGCAGTAATTACCATTGATGAGACACCAACGCTTGGCACTCTGACAGTAACATCTGCGACAGGAACAGCAACTGGTGATACAAAAATCACTGTAAACCCGGCTAAAGAAAACGCTAACAATGTGTACAAGTACAAAGTTGGTGCATCTGAAACAGCTGTAACTTATGGCCAGAATCTCAGAAACTGGACTACATGGGACGGAAAAGCCGACATTAAGGCAGCAACCGGGCAGAAGATTACAGTGGTTGAGTGTGACGGAACATACAAGGCACTGAATGCCGGAAGTGCAAGCGTAACAGCGAAATCATAAACGTAGGGGGTGATTGGCATGGCTTATGCAGATTATAAATTCTATACAGAATCATTCGGCAATGTCGTGCCAGAAACCGACTTTCCACGACTGGCAGAAAGAGCCAGTGATTTTGTGGACACAATGACGTTTGACAGACTGGTGGACGGACTGCCAACAAACGAACGCTCACAGAAGCGTATCAAAAAGGCGGTCTGTTCATTGGCTGAATTAATGTATCAGATTGAGCTTGCTGAAAAGAATGCAATCAATCAGGCGTCAGCAAATGTGACCGACATAAATGCCGGTGGCAAATCAACAGGCATTGTAACATCTGTATCATCCGGCAGTGAATCCATCTCTTACGCAACACCTCAGCAGATTGGAGCGAGTGCAAAAGAGTGGAGTGCAGTGTATGCCGTCGCCGGAGATGCACAAAAAACGAACGACTTGCTCTTAAAGACAGCTTTACCACTTCTGATGGGAGTAAGGACGGATAATGGAATACCAGTATTATATGCAGGAGTGTGATTATATGGACATTTCAACATTAGGCTCATGTATAGCAATCGTTATGATCTGCTACATTGTAGGAATGGGCTGCAAAGCATCAAAGAGAATCTCTGACGAATGGATTCCAGTAATCATGGCGGTTATTGGTGGAATTCTCGGAGCAGTCGGAATGGGAGTTATTCCAGACTTTCCGGCAACGGACTATATCACGGCAGTTGCGGTCGGCATGTTTAATGGATTGTCGGCTACTGGTGTGAATCAGGTTATTAAGCAGACAGTGCAGAAAGAATAATTAAGGAGAGGGTATCATGTACGAAAAAACTGTGACGATTTTTGATTATTATGAATCAGCCACGACAGGAGATGCGTACTGGTATCCTCATGTGCTATCCGGTATTGATCTCATTACGGACAAAGGAGCAATCCTTAAAAAGTACGGACCAGACGCAACTGACAACGCACAGTTACACATCCGTTATGCCGTTCAGAACGGTGATATAACCATTACTGATAAAGGCGGTAAGATTCTTCCATGGGTGCCGCCTAAAGAGTGGAAAAGGCAGATTAACAACGCTCTGGAAGATACTATCACATTCTCGGACGAATCATTCTTCTGGGAAGGTGAGTGGACTGGCGGAACGATATCCGATGGTGATTATCGGAATGGATTCTATCAGTACATGAATGAGAATAAGGATAACGTGTTTAAGATTACCAGTGTTGGCGGTCCATATACACTGATTCCACATTTTGAGATTCTGGGTAAGTAATATGAGTAAGATTCATCATTTCAAAGGATTCTCCATAGTTGACGGAGATATGAAAATCAAGCTGAATATGGATAGATTTTCCAGGCAGTACCAAGAAGCCCAGTACCTTCTTGACGAAATGGTTATGGACAGCATGATACCATTTATGCCGATGATTACAGGGGACTTTATCAATCGAACAAGAGTTGAGAGCGCATCATTGCAAGGAACTGGATTTGTATGTGCTGCAGCTGCTCCTTATGGGCGTTTTCTGTATGAGGGAAAAACAATGGTTGACGAAGCAACTGGAAGTCCATACGCAAGACGTGGAGCCAAGAAAGTCCTCGTCAGTCAGTTTTCTGGTCAGACAGCCGCAAAGGAAAATCTTGAATACGCCAAACAGGCACACCCACGGGCGCAGGCAAAGTGGTTCGATGCCGCTAAACGACAATACGGTAGCACATGGATTCGCAAAGTAAAAGCACAGGCAGGAGGCGGCAGACATGGCGGATAAACCTATCGGAAAAGATGCAACTGGATATGAGATTCTGACAGATGCCATGAAAGCACTTCTGAACCAGTATCCGGGACTGTACGAAAATGAAACAATCAAATTTGAAGAACTCGGAAAGGAATCAGGTATTGCGTTCTCAGCAGATAATGGAGCTTTAATCTATTCAGAAAAAGAAGATGTCTGTGGTGTGATGCACCAGATATGCCAGTATCCGTTTTATGTGGTATACCGAACGGCATCTGACAAGGAGAGACAGAAACTATCTGTTCAGAAATTTTTGGATAATCTCGGTAAATGGATATGCCGGGAACCAGTTATTATAAATGGCTCTGAGACACACTTAAATGCGTTTCCAGAGCTTTCGCAGGGGCGAGTGATAAAACGTATCACCCGTGATAACTCCTATGGTTTAGAGCCACAGGAGAACGGCGTACAGGATTGGTTATTGCCATTGTCAGTACGCTACGAAAACACTTATGAAGTAATATAACAAGTAACAACCGGCTATCAATAGGAGATAGTCGCTAACCTACACAGCCTTGAAGTTATAGGCAGAAAGGATATTTCTATGGCAGTTACAGGCAAGATTGACCGTAAATATATGGCTCATTACATCGACGCAGGTTCCCTCTGCGGAGGGCTGACGCCAAAGTATGAGCGTCTTGGAAAAGATCTGGAAGAGTACAATGTAGAACTCAATCCGGACACTGAAACATCTAAAAACATTCTCGGAGAATCCACATTCAAACATAATGGCTACGAGGTTTCTTCTGACGCTGATCCGTTCTATGCAGATACCACTTCTGATCTGTTCACAGCATTACAGAAGATCGTAGATGGACGTCTCAAAGACGACAACCTCAAAACAAAAGCAGTTGAGGTTCATCTCTGGACAGAAGCCACAGCAGGGAAATATGAAGCATATCAGCAGGACTGTTACGTTGTGCCGACTTCCTACGGCGGTGACACATCTGGATATCAGATTCCATTTACCGTCAATTATACCGGCGAACGTGTAAAAGGAAAGTTTGATATCAGTTCCGGCACATTCACAGCTGACAGCGAATGATTACTAGGAGGGTATAGAAAATGGCAAAAACAATTAACACAAACATTGATGATGGATTTCTTCTTTTCACATTTACAAACAAACAGGGTGAAGTGTTTTCTTCATTCAAACTGAACCCTACTGATATTAACGTTGCAGCAAGAGCGGAAGAATTGGAAACTTTCTTTGAGCAGGCTCAGGAATCTGTTAAAAATGTTTCTTCCAACAAAGAGATGGCGGAGATTAATAAGCAGATTGAAGATAAAATCAATTATATGCTCGGATATGAAGCGTCTAAGGATTTATTCAAAGAACCAATTACCGCAACAACTGTTTTTGGAAATGGTCAGGTGTTTGCCTATATCGTTCTGGACAAAATCAATGAAGCACTTGGCCCGGAAATCGAAAAGAGAAAGAAAAAAATGCAGGAAGCGGTCAATAAGTACACGGAGAAATATACAAAATGACCGCCTATGAGTTGCCCACCTCACTCGATATCAGTGGGGTGGATTTTTCTATCAGGACAGATTTTCGAGCGATTATTGATATTCTCATAGCCATGAATGACCCAGAACTGGACGAGCAAGCGAAAGCTGTTGTTATGTTGCAGATTCTATTCGAGGATTGGCAAAGCATACCCCCAGAACATCTTACGGAAGCTTGTCAGAAAGCTTGCGAGTTTATTGACTGTGGACAAACTGACGATAGTCCGAATAAGCCTAAACCCCGTTTGATGGACTGGGAGCAGGATGGAGATATGATTGTTCCGGCGGTAAACAAGGTTGCCGGTAAAGAAATCAGAACAGTACCTTATATGCACTGGTGGACGTTCTTCGGATATTTTATGGAGTCTGGAGAGTGTCTGTTCAACACGGTTGTTGGAATCCGCTCTAAAAAGGCGAAGGGTGAAAAGCTCGATAAATGGGAAAAGAAATTCTATCAGGAAAATAAGAATATTATTGACATAAAAACACGTCTCAGCGACGAGGAGCAAGCTTATAAAGATAAGCTGAATGAGATGTTGAACCTCAAATAGTTAGGAGGTGGACACATGGCTGCTGATGGCTCAGTCATTATTGATACCAGAATGGACACGTCAGGTGTACAGAACGGAGTATCAGCTATAAAACAGTCATTTAACGGCCTTGGGAGTGCTGTAAAAAAAATCGGTCTGCTGATTGGCGGAATATTCGCTATTGGAAAGTTAGCGCAGTTCGGCAAGGAATGCCTGGAACTCGGCTCTGACCTCGCAGAAGTACAGAACGTGGTTGATGTTACATTTACTACCATGTCGGATAAGGTCAATGAATTTGCAAAGAACGCCATGACCTCAGCCGGATTATCTGAAACAATGGCAAAAAGGTATGTTGGAACATTTGGAGCAATGTCTAAGTCGTTCGGATTCTCAGAAGCACAGGCTTACGACATGTCAACGGCTCTAACACAGTTGACTGGCGATGTAGCATCATTCTATAACATCAGTCAGGACTTGGCTTATATTAAGCTGAAATCAGTCTTTACAGGTGAAACAGAAACACTCAAGGACCTCGGCGTGGTAATGACTCAGTCGGCACTAGACCAGTATGCACTTGCAAATGGCTACGGCAAAACCACATCCGCCATGACCGAACAGGAGAAAGTAGCTCTCCGTCTGGCTTTTGTGCAGAAACAGTTGTCAGCTGCATCTGGCGATTTCATCCGAACATCTGACTCATGGGCGAACCAGGTGCGAGTGATGCAGTTACAGCTACAATCTCTCAAGGCGACAGTTGGACAGGGATTGATTAATATTTTCACGCCTGTTCTGAAAGTAATTAATATCCTGCTTGGTAAATTGGCAACTCTGGCAAATGCTTTCAAAAGTTTTACGGAATTGATTACCGGAAAGAAGTCATCAGGTCAAACAGGTGCGAGTGGCGCAGGCCTTGCCGGAACGGATGCAATAGCCGACACAGCTGATCAATACGGAGAAGCTGCCGATAATGCTGAAAAGCTGGCAGGCGCAACAAATGACACAGCGGATGCAACTAAGAAAGCCACTAAGGCGGCAAAGGGATACCTTAGTCCTTTGGATGAAATAAATAATTATTCAACGGACAAAAGTACGGATTCATCGTCAAAAACGCCGAGCGCAACTGGTGGGCTTTTAGATCAAATGAAAGGCGCTGTTCAAAATGTTGATTATGGAAAGATAGCAGAGGGTGAGACGGTTCTTGATAAAATGTCAAAACCGTTAAAGAAGATAATTGACAGGTTCAAACAGCTGGCCAAGTTAATCGCAAAAGGATTCTGGGATGGATTAGGAGATTACGAGCCGATTTTTGACGGAATAAAAAAGGATCTCGATTCCATATGGAAATCTTTAAAGGATATCT
>ONZT01000284.1_pt1 | contig 46042 bp, 33 predicted proteins | sample 1671571 | NCBI WGS metagenome assembly ONZT01 (sample SAMN06348170, study PRJEB24527) | human gut metagenome | biome: human gut; feature: ankylosing spondylitis patient; material: feces | host: Homo sapiens | place: China | collected 2015-10
TTTTTTTTTTTCCCCCCCCCCCCCCCCCCCCTACCTTGTCAATAGGTTATCGCTGAATGTTCCCGCCACTGACATGATTCTACCCAGAACGGCACCGGGCTGGGCCTTCCGGGCGCCCCCCGGCAGGCCCAGCCCAAAAAAGAAACCGCCGCACGGTGACCGTGCAGCGGTTTCGGAGCAGATACTATTGTTATGCAGACTCAGGTCTCCGGCTGGGCGGGCTGGGTCTCCGGCTGAGCCTCGGCGGCGTTCGACTGTGCGATGTACTCGGCGGCATCGTCGGGGATGTCGTCCATTCCGTCGTCACCCACATCGACCACCAGCGGCGGCTTCTTGAAGAGGATGTCGTAGAGGATGGGGACGATGTACAGGGTCATCAGGGTGGCATAGCTCAGGCCGCAGATGATGACGATGGCCATGCCGCTCATGAGCTGGCTCGCCATATCGTTGCTGAACACCATCTGCAGCATGGCCAGAACGGTGGTCAGGGTGGTCATGAGGATGGGGCGCATACGGGTCTTGCCAGTGGCGACAAGGGCCGCACGGCGCTCCAGACCGCCCAGACGCAGCTGGTTGGCGTAGTCCACGAAGACAATGCCGTTGTTGACGACGGTACCCATCAGGACGATGAAGCCCATCAGGGAGATCATGGTCAGCTGCTGGCCGGTGACCAGCATACCCAGCAGGCCGCCGGTGAAGGCCAACGGCACGGTGAACAGGACGATGAAGGGGGACAGCAGGCTCTGGAACTGAGCCACCATGACCAGATAGACGAAGGGCAGGGCCAGAGCCATCCACTGCACCATCTCGTCGACCATCAGGTTGACGGTGGAGGACTCGCCGCCCAGCGAGAAGGAGCAGCCCTCGGGCATCTCATCGGAGAGAGCGAAGTCGTCCAGCGTCTTCTGGAGCACACGGGACTGAACGGTGGTGTTGTAGCCGTCCAGCGTGTCGGCAGACACCGTGATGTAGCGGGTCTGGTTCTCGCTGGTGATGGAGTCGGGGGCGGTGCCGGTGGACCAGGTAGCGATGTCACCCAGCGTGCAGGTGCCGGTGGTGATGGCGCCGGTGGCGTCCATGACGCTGGTGGTGAAGGTCATGTCCATCATGTTTTCCTTGGTCACAGGGTCAAGATTATCGCTGATCTGGACTTTCATGGTGGAGCCGTCCACCGTGACGGGGGTCTCCGCCGTGGTGGTGGTGAGTTTGGCGGCGATCTGCTGGTAGACCTGCGCGACGGTCAGACCGTAGGCGCGGACCTTGTCGCGGTCGATGTCCAGATTGATGGTCGCATCGCCCTGACCGAGGCCGGTGGCGGCATTGGCGAAGCCCTCGGTGTCGTTGACCATCTGGACGACCTTATCGCCCAGTGCGGTAATGGTATCGGCGTCAGGGCCGTAGATCTTGACAGAGAGGCCGCTGCTCAGCTGGCTGGTCAGGTCCTGCATACCGCTGATCTCGACGGTGCCGGTGCAGTTCTCGACGCTGGCCACCGCATCGTTCAGGGCCTGCTCCACGGCGGCGATCTTAGTGGAGGAGAGGGACTCGTCCAGCATGACGTTGAACTGGTAGCTGCCGTAGCTGTTGGCGGCGCTCAGCAGGTCGGTGATGGCGCTGGGCAGGCCCAGCTGGCCGATGTCGATGCCGGCCACGGTGGTATCGGTGGTGACGCCCACCTCTTCCACGCCGTCCACGGCCATGACGGCCTCCACGACCTGTCCGGCCACACCGTAGGATTCCTCTTTGGTCAGGCCGTCGTCGGTGGAGAGGGCGATGGTGGCCTCATTGCTGGAAATTTCGGGCAGAAGGACGACGCCCATGGAGAAGACCTTCCAGCCGCAGAAGGCCAGCAGCACGACAGCGGCCAGCAGCGGCAGAGCGCGGTGCTGCAGGCACCACTCGAGGCTGTGGGCATACTTATCCTGGATTTTTTCGAACCAGACCAGACGCTTCGGCTCAGCCTTTTTCAGGACAGTGGAAGCAGCGGCAGGCACGACGGTGATGGCTACGATGAGAGAGGCCATCAGGCAGTAGCCGATGCACATGGACATGGGCTGCAGCAGGCTGCGCACCGTGCCGGAGGCGAACACCACCGGCAGGAAGACGCAGACCGAAGTAAGGGTAGAGGCCACCACCGACATGCCCACCTGACGAGCGCCCTGCACGGCGGCGCGGGCCGCCGGTACGCCCCGGCCCCGCAGACGGTAGATGTTCTCGATGACGACCACCGAGTTATCCACCAGCATACCGACGCCCAGCGACAGGCCCGCCAGCGTCATGATGTTCATGTCGAGGCCGGTGAAGTACATCAGAACGACGGCGAACAGGACGGACAGCGGGATGCTGACGCCGACCACGAGGGTGGGCTTGATGTCCTTCAGGAAGATGGCCAGCACGATGATGGCCAGCGCAGCGCCCACCAGCATACTGCTGATGATGCTGTTGACGATGATGGTGATGTAGTTGCCCTGATTGGACAGGACGACGACGTGAAGGTCAGAATACTGAGCCTGCAGCTCCTTGAAGGCATTCAGGCAGCCGTCCGAGACGCTGCTGGCGCTGGAATTGGCGTTGCGGAAAATTTTCAGCACCACGGCCCGCTCCCCGTTCAGGCGGGTGTAGCTGGCCTCGGCGTTGTCGATGACGGCCACGTCGGCCACATCGGAGAGGCGGACATCGCCGAAGCCATCGACGTGGAGCAGAAGTGCGCCCTCGATGTCCGAAACGCTGTCGTACTCTTCGCCGACCTTCAGCAGCCAGGACTCGCCGCTCTTATCGGCGACGTAGCCGGCAGGCATCGAGAAGTTCTGGGCGTAGATGAGCTGGGCGAGGGTCTTGATGTCCAGCTGCTTGGCCACATCGGCGCTGGCAAGGGCCTTTTCCTTGGTCTCCTCGTAGAGCTGCTTGGCGTCTTCCAGCTGGTTCTCGTAGTCCTTCAGCTTCTCCCGGGCCTCGGTGAACTGCATATAGGCACTGAGCTGCTGGCTGGAATAGCTGCCCAGAGCGACGGAGAACTGGTTCATCAGGCCGGGGACATTGTCCATGGCTTTGATGACCTCGTCCAGAGTCTTATAAATGGTGCTCAGGCTGTTGGAGACTTCCAGCTCGTCGGCAAGGTCGGAGACGGTGCCGTCGCTGGTACCCAGACGGCCCTGCAGCTCCTGCAGAGCGGCGGTGAGCTTATCGGTGATGTCGCGCAGCTCGCCGACGATCTCGATGAGGGAGTCGATGTCCCGCATACCGGTCTGGTTGAACTGGTCCACGACACGCTGCAGGCCGTCGCGGACGTCGATGAGGGCCTGCTGGATCTCCGGCTCATTGACCACGCCGATGAGCTGGTTGATGCTGCTCAGCAAAGCCTGCGCCTGGTCGCGCACGACGGTGACGGCGTCGGCCACCTCAGTACCCATCTGGGCCATGACGGTGTCAGAGACCGTGTCACCAAAGTTTTTCAGCTGTTTTTCGTACTCGGCACGGCCTGCGGCGATCTGTGCCTCGGCGTCATCGAGCTGGGCGCGGGCGTCGGCCAGCTGAGTGTCGATGAGCTCCAGCAGGCGGGCGTTCACTTCGTCTATCTTATCCTGATTCAGCTGCACCTGCACCATCTTTTCGATGAGGCCGTTGGCCGACACGCTGGAAACGCCGCTGGTGCGGCCCACATAGGGCACGAGGGTGTTATCCACAAAATCCGACAGGTCGTAGACATCGCTGCCCTCCCGGCTGACAGCCACCGTCATAAAGGCGTTCATGTTCAGGCTGTACTCGATGATGGAGGGGGTCAAACAGGTGCCGGGCAGGCTGGACGCGGTCTGGTCCACCTTGTTGGAGGTCTTGACCATCGCGCTGTTCATGTCGGTGCCTTCGGCGAATTTCATGAGCAGAAGGCTGTAGTTTTCTGCCGAGGTCGCCGTGATGCTCTCGACGCCGGACACTGTACCCAGCGCGTTCTCCATCACATCGGAGACTTCTGACTCCACACGCTCCGGGCTGGCACCGGGGTAGACGGTGACCACCATGAGGTATGGCGTGCTGATGTCGGGCAGAAGGTTCGTCTGCAGGTTCGTGATGGACACGAAGCCCAGCAGCAGGACCATGATGACCGCAACAAGGATGGTGAACGGCTTTTTGACACTGAATTTTTCCATGATTTCCTATCCATTTCTTTTTTATGCCGCCGCGCGGCAAAAGGTACGCCGCAACCACGGCAGCACCCTCTGAACGCTTCTTATCGTTCCTATTATACACGAGGGAATCTCCCTTGCAATAGTCCTGAAGTTAATATTTAACAAAACTTTCCTTAATCCACCTTCGTTTAGGAAATAAATGGGAAGGTCCCGGCTACTTTCTTGCCATATTTCGTGGAAATACGGGCCGGATTATGCTATACTAGAATGCAGAATGGAATTTTATCGCAATTTCAGGCACAGCGCCTATCCAGACTGCATAAGGCCCATGTTCCGGGCTTATATACGTTCGATACGACCCCAAAGAGGAATGCTATGAAGAAAGTTATATCCGTCCGTTTCAAGGACAACGGCAAGACCTATTATTTTGACCCCGCAGACACCCCCATCAAGACCGGCGACTATGTTATCGTCGAGACGGCCCGGGGCGTGGAGTGCGGCGAAGTGGTGCAGGGCGTGAAGGAGATCGCCGACTCCGCTGTCCCCAAGGCCCTCAAGCCCATCACCCGGATGGCCGACAGCGTGGACGTGCGCCGGATGCGCCAGAACCGCGAGGACGAAAAGCGCGCCTACCACACCTGTCAGGAGTGCATCGCCCGCCACGGGCTGGAAATGAAGCTGGTGGAGGCCGAATACACCCTCGACCGCTCCAAGATCATGTTCTATTTCACCGCCGACGGCCGCGTGGACTTCCGTGAGCTGGTCAAGGACCTGGCCGGCATCTTCCACACCCGCATCGAGCTGCGCCAGATCGGCGTGCGCGACGAGAGCAAGATGATAGGCGGTCTGGGCATCTGCGGCCAGCCCTTCTGCTGCAGCCGCTTCCTGAAAGACTTTCAGCCCGTCTCCATCAAGATGGCAAAAGAGCAGGGTCTTTCCCTCAACCCGACCAAGATCAGTGGTGCCTGCGGCCGCCTGATGTGCTGCCTGGCCTACGAGGAGAGCGCCTACGAGTACCTGAACAGCATCATGCCCATGGTGGGCAGCACCGTCCGCACGCCGGACGGCCTCGGCACCGTGCTCGAGGTCAACCCCATCTCCGGCTATCTGCGGGTGCGCTGCGGCACCGAGGCCTTCGCGCCCCGGTACTATAAGGTGAGCGTCTGCGAGTATATCTCCGGCGGCAAGCGCGCACCCCGACGCCCCGACCCGGACGACGATTATTCCGGTGTGCGCAATCCCGCCCCGGTGGTGGCTTCGGCCAACGCCGACGGCACCTCGTCCTGCCCCGGCTGCGGCAGAAAAGATAAAAAATAAGAGGCTGGAAATGGCGGGGTCTCCGAGTAGTTAGTCTGTTAAAACTAACTTTGCTTCGTGATTTTCGCCAAAAAACCTCTTCAAATTTCTCCAAAAGTTAGCCTGTGCTTTTGTGCAACCCACCAAAAAACGAAAAATTGCTTTTGGACGGGTACGGTTAGTCTTGCCTTTTTGAAACGGCTTTGTTAAAATGCAGTCAAGGATACGATTTCCGAGGGGTCTGCCAGAGCCGTGCAGGGGCAGATTTCTTCATAAATACTGAGCACGGGGAGATAAAGGAGAGTTCTATTATGGCACACAAGGTTTCTGACGCATGTGTTGGCTGCGGCGCTTGCGAGGGCGCTTGCCCCGTTGGTGCAGTCGCTGTTGAGAACGGCGTTGCAGTTGTGAACGCAGACGCTTGCATCGATTGCGGCGCTTGCGAGGGCGCTTGCCCCACCGGTGCTATCACCGCTGAATAATTTTTAGCAGATAGCGCGCGAATAACGCATCAAAAGCAGCAGACCTGCCAGGCGGGTCTGCTGCTTTTCTTTCTTGCATAATTTTTTCATCTTTCGGGACACAATATTTTGTCGGAGGATTTCGGCTGGGCGTATGGAACATTCTACCGAGATTTTGTATAATAAAACAGAAGTATACTGCTCCGCCGTCCACCGGTTCGGCTCGGACGCGCTTTTGCTGGCCCGCTTCTGCGAGCCGCGGCGCAGCCAGAAGGCGGCAGACCTGTGCTCCGGCTGCGGCATCGTGAGCCTTGAGTGGCACGACCGGGGCCATCGCGGCCCCTGCGCCGCCGTGGAATTGCAGCCCGAGGCCAGTGCGCTCTTACAGGAGGCTGTGGCCGCGCAGGGCATCGAGCACATCACCCCTTATCTCACCGACCTGCGCACCTTCCGGGAAGGGGAGGGCCAGTTCGATGTCTGCGCCTGCAACCCGCCCTATTTTACCGCCGGGCCGCAGAGCACCGACGCGGGCCGTGCCACGGCCCGCCACGAGACGGACTGCACCCTCGAGGATGTCTGCGCCTGTGGTTTCCGCCTGCTGAAGGACGGCGGAAAGCTTTCCCTCTGCCATCGGCCCGAGCGTCTGGCCGAGGTGCTGGCTGTGCTGCGGGCGCACCGCCTCGAGCCGAAGCGTCTGGCCTTTGTGAAGAATAAGCCCAGCGCCGCGCCGTGGCTTTTTCTTGTGGAAGCCCAGAAAAACCGCCGCACCGGCCTGCGCATCGAACCAGATGTGCTCATTACCGCCGGGGCGGCGATGTACGGAGAAGTAAAATAACAACATCAGGGAGGTCAATCATGGCCGGTATTCTTTATATCGTGGCAACCCCCATCGGCAATCTGGACGACATGCCGCCCCGCGTGGCCGCCACCTTCGGCGCGGCGGACTTCGTGGCCGCCGAGGACACCCGCGTGACCATGCGGCTGCTGAACTATCTGGGCCTGAAAAAGCCGATGGTCAGCTACTACGAGCACGCATTGCAGAAGGGCGAGGGCATCCTGCGCCGCATTGAGGCGGGCGAGAACTGCGCCCTCTGCTCTGACGCCGGAATGCCCTGCGTCTCTGACCCGGGCGAGGTCATCGTGCGGGACGCGCTGGCCCGGGGCATCAAAGTCGTGCCTGTCCCGGCGGCGTCCGCCTGTGTGACGGCGCTGGCCGTCTCGGGCCAGGACACCTCCCGCTGGGTGTTCGAGGGCTTCCTGCCCGTGAACCGGAAGCAGAAAAAAGAGCGTCTTGCTGAGCTTCTGGGTGAAAAGCGGACCGTCATCTTCTACGAAGCGCCCCACAAGCTGCGCACGACGCTGGACGACCTCGTGAACGCCTTCGGCCCGGAGCGGAGCATCACTCTTTGCCGTGAGCTGACCAAGCTCCACGAAGAGATCTGGAAGACCACCCTCGGGGAGGCACAGGCCCACTACGCCGCCAACGAGCCGAGAGGCGAGTATGTTCTGGTCATGGCTGGCGCACCGGCTTCCACAGAGCCGGAAGCAGAGCTGACCCTCGAGCAGGCCGCACAGCGCGCCCTCGAGCTGACTGGACAGGGCTTCGGCCCCACTGCCGCTGCCAAGGCTGCAGCCCAGGGGACGCCCTACTCCAAGAGCGAAGTATATAAGGCACTGCTGACCATCCAGCAGGGCGACCCGGAATAAAATTTGAGGAGGATCCTTTTCCCGTGACGAAACTTCTGATTTTGAGCGACAGCCACAACAGCCGTCTGGCCATCGAAAACATTCTGGCCGCCGAGGCGGACAGCATCGACGCGCTCATCTTTCTGGGCGACGGCCTGCGCGACCTCGAGCAGGCGCTCACCTTTTACCCCTCTCTGCGGGCTTATGCTGTAGCCGGAAACTGCGATTTCGGTGCGCTGGAGCCGCTGGACGGGCTTGCCGCCTTTGACGGGGTGGTCGTCTTCTACACCCACGGCCATATGTACGGGGTGAAATACGACCTCGACACGCTGGCTGACGCAGCTGCAGCCCGGGGCGCGAACGTCGCCCTCTTCGGTCACACCCACATCCCGGTGGCAGAAGAGCGGGGCGGGGTGTTCCTGTTCAACCCCGGTTCCTGCGGCCGGTGCTATACCGGTCCCAACACCTACGGCATCCTGACCCTTGCCGACGGCAAGGTGGTCAGCCACGAGCACAAAGAGGTACCCAAAGCATGAGCATCAACGAGGTGCGCTGGCTGTCCGAGTGCGGCAGCACCAACGCTTACGCAAAAGAGCATTTTGAAGAGTTCGGCCCGGTGGGCGCGGTATACACCACCAATCAGACCGCAGGCCGGGGCCGTCTTGGCCGCAGCTGGGTGAACGCCGAGGGCCGCGCCCTCTATTATACGGCGGTCATCCGGGAGCCGCTGGCCCAGCCTGCCACCCTGCCGCTGCTGGCAAGCCTCGCCGTCCGCGATCAGCTGGCCCAACGCTACGGCGTGGACTGCCGGATAAAATGGCCTAACGACCTGCTGCTGAACGGCAGGAAGATCGTGGGCATCCTCTGCGAGAGCGTCAGCTACGGCTACCAGATGCAGGGCCGGGGCATCGTCTGCGGCATCGGCATCAATCTGGCACAGCCCCAGAGCTATTTCGACGCCGCAAACCTGCCCAACGGCACCTCCCTCGAGCTGCAGGGCGCGAAAGTGGACCTTGCCGCCGACCCCCAGTGGCTGGCCGAGGCGCTGACGGACTTCGGCTTTGACCGTCCGCTCTACACCTTCGCGCGGGAGGGCTTCGCTCCCTTCCGGGCCGAGTACAAGGCGGCCTGCGTCAACCTGGGCCGCCACGTCACCTTCGATCTGCCGGGCGGCGGCACAGGCAGCGGCACAGCCATCGACGTGGACGCCGACGGCCAGCTCATCGTCCGCACCGACAGCGGAGAGGAGAAGGTCTTCACCGGCGAAGTCTCCGTCCACGGCATCTACGGGGCCGTATAAATTTTCCAGCATTCCAGCGCCTCTGCGGGCCGTCCGGCCCCGGGGGCGCTTTTCTCTTCTCCCTGCAAAGTTTGTGGAAAACCCGGGTTTTCCCACGGTTTTCCACACATGGTTTTTGCCGGGCAGCGTTTGTGGAAAACTCCTGCGCCAAAAATTCCAGAGGGGAGAGGCGCTTTTGCCCCCAGCGCGAAACGCCGCAGAAAATAAATTTTTGGCCTCGACTTTCTTTTCAAAAAAAGGCTCTGTGACCTCTTTTCTCCCCAGATTTTCCCTCTTTTCCCGTTTTAGAATACATCGTGTATAACCCAAAGCTCAATTTTCTGTGGAAAACTCGGTGGAAAAAGTGGAAAACACTGTGGGAAACCCCACTTCTTTTTCACAAAATCGGTGGAAAACCCAGTGGAAAAAGTTAAAAAATCATTCCAGATGGGATACTCTTCCGATAACGCCCCAAAATGGAACCCCGCACTTCCCACGGATTTTCTTGAATGGGCCGGGCAAACATGATACAATGAAAAACAGAAAACGGCCCCGGACATGGGCCGCAAAAATTCTTTTCACGGAGGCTTCTGTCTATGAACTGGATCTCCCGCCTTGAGCGGAAATACGGCCGCTTTTGCATCCCCAACCTCATCTCTATCATCGTAGGCGGACAGATCTTAGTCTACGCTATCGAACTGTTCGTCAACCAATTCATCTCAGTCTATCTCGGCCTGAGCCGGAGCCTGCTGCTGATGGGGCAGGTGTGGCGGCTCATCACCTTCGTCTTTATCCCGTTTTCGGGGGGCGGGCCGCTGAGCGTCATCCTCGGCATCTACTTCACATGGTTCATCGGCACGGCGCTGGAAAAGGAGTGGGGCGATTTCCGCTTCAACCTCTACTTCCTTCTGGGGATGATCGGCACCGCGCTGGGCTGTCTCGTCACCGGCATCCCCGCCGACACCTACTGCCTGTCGCTGTCGCTGCTGCTGGCTTTCGCCATGCTCTACCCCGAGGTGCAGGTGCTGCTGTTCTTCGTCATCCCGGTAAGGGTGAAGTATTTCGGTCTCTTCGCCGCTGCCATGTGGCTGTTCAGCTTTCTCACCGCCGGGTGGCTGTATAAGGTGAGCTATCTGCTGAGTATGCTGGGGTTTGTGCTCTTCTTCGGGCCGCAGGCACTGCGCAGCGTCCGGGCGTGGATACGCCGGGAGCAGTGGAAGCGGAAGAACCGGAGGTGAGCCGCAGATGATGATAGACCGCCTTGCGGGCAACGCAGCCCTGAAAGACAGCGTCCGCCTGATGCTGGGCAGCCGCCGCCTGACCCACAGCGTGTTATTGGTGGGCGAGACGGGCCTGGGCGCGGGCTACGCGGCCCGGTGCGTGGCGGCAGACTATCTTTACCCGGCAGGCGGCGCGCCTGCCGAGGCCCTTCTGCGGGGCGAATGCTGCCGTGCCGTGGGCAAAGCCGGCGACCGCGACAGCGGCCGCATCGAGACCGGCGTGGTACGGGAGGCCATCTCCGTCACCGGCATGGGCTCGGGCGGGCGGTATCTCGTCAGCCAGGTCAAGGCCATGCGCACCGAAATTTTCAATACCAGCCTCTCCGCCGAGGGCCGCGCCGTCCTGCTCTACCATGTGGAGCGGATGAACGAGGAATCCGCCAACGCCCTGCTGAAGGTGATGGAGGAGCCGCCGGAAGGCGTGCTCTTCCTGCTGACGGCAGATTCGCTGGCCGGTGTGCTGCCCACCATCCGCAGCCGCTGCGTCAGCTTCGCCGTAGCCCCGGTCAGCCCTGAGGAATGCGCCCGGTGGTGCATCGGGCAGGGCGTGGACAAAAAGCAGGCCCGGCTCTACAGTGAGCTGTTCGACGGCCACATCGGCACAGTGCTTGCCGCCGCCCGGGACGACGCCCGCCGGGAACAGGTGGAAAAGGCCCTGACGCTGGCCAAGGCCGCGGCGGCTCACGACAGCTATGCCGCCGCCGTCCTGCTGGCCGGGTACGAGAAGGACAAGGCCGCAGCAGCGGCCCTGCTGGGCGATTTCCGGGCCGTAGCCGCCGCCGGACTCCGGGGGTGTTCCAGCACCCCTCTGACGGCTGACACCGCCCGCCGCGCCCTCTCGCTGGCCGATGCGGCCATTCAGCGGCTTGCCGCACAGGTGAACCCCAAGATCACACTTTCCGTTCTTGCAGCGAAGCTTGGATAAAGCAAAAGCTCCCCTTCCGGGGAGCTTTTGCGATTGCTATTTGATTCGATTATCTTCTGCGGGACCGACTCCGCCGCCGCAGGTTCAGCGAACCGCCGCCGGCCACCATCGTCAGGAAGCCCAGCACGATGAGGATGCCGATGAGCGCGGCCATGAGAAGAAGGGTCGTTTTGGCGTCGGTGCGAAAGTCAGACACATATTCTTTGTGGGTCACAAGGTCCACCGTTCCCATCTCATAGCCGTCGAGGTAGACGGTGGCCGTACCCAGCACAGCACCCTCCTTGACGGTGGCCGAAGTGCTCTCCGGCACCGAGAACTCGAAGGTCACTTCATCGTCGGCGTGGCCGTAGCCGCTGAGGCCGCCGGCGGCGTAGAGCTCCACGGCTTCCTCCGTGCGGCACTTGGTCAGCGGGACGGTGGTGAGCACCGTCTCCGTGTCCACCAGCTGACGGTCAGAAAAGCTCGAGAAGGCCCAGTCCAAGATCTCCGCGCACTCGCGGTAGATGTTGTTCATATCACTGCCCAGCACCACGAGGCCGTAGGTGTGGCCGTCCTGCTGGGCAAAGGTGACGAAGCACCGGCCTGCGAGGGTGGTGAAGCCGGTCTTCATGCCCCGGACATAGTCGCGGTGATAGGCATACTCCGGGTCCAGCATGAGGTTGGTGGCCTTGATGGTCCGCTCGTTCTGGTGCAGGTTCGTGGCGGGCAGCGTATAGGTGAGGGTGTTCGCGGCCTGCATATAGGTCTCGTTGGCGTAGCAGGCAGCGGCAATTTTTGCAAGGTCCTCTGCCGTGGAGACGTTGCCGTAGTCGTACAGACCGTGGACGCAGGAGAAGGTGGTATCCGTGCAGCCCAGCTCCTTGGCGCGGGCGTTCATCTGGGCCACGAAGGCCGTCAGGTCGCCGCCCGAGACGTCGCTGGCGATGACGCTGGCCGCGTCGTTGGCGCTGGCCACCAGCAGACCGTAGAGCAGGTCGATGCGGCGCACCGTCTCGCCGATGCGGAGGTTCATGGTGGAGCCGTTGGCGTTCTGGATGTCCTTGAACTCCTGGGTCAGGCTGGTGGGGATGGTGATCTCCGCGTTCATATCCTTGCCGCTCTCGAGGAAGAGCAGAGCCGTCATCATCTTGGTGAGGCTGGCGATGTAGCGCTGCTGGTCGGAGTTCTGCCTGAGGATGGGCTTGCCGGTATCCAGATTGAAGAGATAGACCGACTCGGTGTCGCTGGCCGTCTGGATGGGCATCTGATAAGCGGCAAACCCGGGCAGGGCGGCGCAGACCATCAGCACCAGCGTGAGCAGCAGCGCCGTGCTCCGGCGCAGGAAGATGGATCGATTCATAGGCTTGTCCTCCTTAACATTCAAACATCAGCCAAACACTTTGTGCCAGAATGCACTCAGCCCGTGCTTCTCGGGTTCAGCCTCGGGCTTTGCCGGGGCGGGGTGCAGTTCGGGGCTGGTAAAGGCCCAGTCGAACAGCTCTGCCGCCTCCCGGAAGATATTCTGGGAGTTCGAGCCCAAGATGACCAGCCCGTACGTATGGCCGTCCTGCCGGGCAAAGGTGACGAAGCACCGCCCGGCCCGGGTGGTGAAGCCGGTCTTCATGCCGTGGGCATCGCTGCGGTAATAGCCGCTGCCGGGCTGCAAAAGCTTGTTGGTGGTCTTGACCGTCCGGGCCGGATGCAGGTTGGTGGCGGGCAGTTCATAGGACACCGTGTCCGCTATCTGGCGGTAGGTCGGGTTCGCATAGCAGGCCAGCGCGATCTTCGCCATATCGCGGGCCGTGGAGTAGTTGCCGCCGTCGTAGAGGCCGTGGGGGCAGGTGAAATGGGTGGCCTTACAGCCCAGCTGGCTGGCCCGGACGTTCATCTGAGCCGCGAAGGCGGCCAGACTGCCGGAGGTATCGACGGCCAGCACGCTGGCCGCGTCGTTGGCGCTGGGCAGGAGCATGGCGTACATCATATCGATGCGGCGCACCGTCTCGCCGGCCTGCAGGCCGATGGTGTGGCCCCGGTTGGCCCGGATGGACTGAAGCTCCGGCGTGAGGCTGGCCGGGATGGTGATACTGGCATTGAGGTCGGTGCCGCTTTCCAGCACGAGAAGGGCCGTCATCATCTTGGTCAGGCTGGCAACGCAGCGGGGAAGGTCGGGGTTCTGCTCCACGAGAGCTTCGCCGGTGTCGGCATCGAAGAGGTAGATGGATTCCTGCGGGTAGGCGGCCTGAATGGGCATCGCGTAGACGGCAAAACCGGACAGCGCCGCTGTAGTCATGAATGCAGCGGTCAGGACCATAGCCAGAAACCGCCGCGCAAAGGGATGAAACTGCATAAATTGATACTCCTTCGGAAGCTTGGGGGCTTCCTTGCTCCGACAATAAGAGCTATAATAAAGAATACCATAAATGAAGCAAAAGAGAAAGGTGGTTTTTCAACAATGATGCTCTCCTTTGGTGGAAAAATGCCCCGGGATGAGGGCGCTGTCTTTGTGGCGGCGAATGCGACGGTGCTGGGCGACGTGACACTGGGCAGGGGCGTGAATATCTGGTACGGGGCTGTACTGCGGGCCGACGAGGGCGCGCTGATCCTGGGTGAGAACAGCAACGTGCAGGACAACGCCGTGCTCCACTGCGACCCCGGCGGGCAGGTCGTTCTGGGCAAAAACGTCACAGTAGGCCACAGCGCCCTCGTCCACGGCTGCACGGTGGGGGACAACAGCCTCATCGGGATGCATGCCACCATCCTCAATCACGCTGTCGTGGGCAAAAACTGCATCATCGGGGCCGGGGCGCTGGTGCCTGAGGGGATGGTCATCCCCGACAACTCGGTGGCGGTAGGCGTGCCAGCCCGGGTCATCAAGACCATCCGGGACGACCAGCTGGCCCACAACATCGAGAACGCAAAAGCCTATGTGGAGATGGGCCGTCAGCACGCGGCACTCGTCAGCCCCTGAAATATACTTCATCAGCTACTTGTTCTTTGCATCGTTCTGCGCTATTATTAGTTTAGGAATCCCTAGTTCCATTCCGCAAATATTTATTGGAGGCAGCTATTATGAGTATTGAGATCTCTCGACGCAATTTTCTGAAAACCGCCGCTGCTTCGCTTATTTTAGCGGGGGGGGGGTATTGACCGGCTGTGACAGCAGCAGTGACAGCCCGTTTATGCCGTGCAGCCCGGACGACGTCTTTTATTTTACATTCTCTCAGGCGATCTCCCGGCTTTCCTGCCGCAGCATTATTTCCCGGGAGACGGTGAATGGTCAGGACATGATGGGCATTGAGCTTTTCCTGTACACGGCCCAAAACACCTGCTATTTCAACGCCTCCTGCTTTTTCTGCGAGGTACCCTATTCCTCCCAGACAAAGCCCCTCACCTGCAAGCTGCTCAAGCTCCATAACCGTGACTCGGACTCTATCGACATCGGGGAGCAGGTCAGACTGACTCGAGGGAACACTCACTCTGTTACCGCATATTTCCCCTATACAAGGACCTCCGGGCTTGCCTCCAATATCTACACCTTCACCGATGGGGGCCAGGCCATCCAGTTCAGGCCCAGCGGCAGCGCCAAGGCCGAGCCCTTCCTGACGACTGGCGTATATGATGTATCCACCGGGCAGTGACAGCTCCCGCCTCAAAAAATTTCACAGGCCGATTAACAAATCTTTCACAGGAAAGACATGATTTTGGCCGGTAATTCGGGTATACTATAGCTTACAAGGGTGCGGGGCCGCAACCGCCCCTTGCACATGATTCCTCCTCACACCAAAGCAATACCCCAAACAGCAAGGCCCCCTCCGGCGTCGCCGCAAGCGCCAGACGGGGGTCTTGTTGTATCTGGGAAACAGAACGTCCCCGCTCAGTAAGTGCTGAGCGGGGGCGTTTTTGCATATTTACATCATGCCGCGGAAGACAGCCTGTGCGATCTGGAAGTAGAGGATCAAGCTGCAGGCGTCCACGATGGTGGTGATGAAGGGGGTCGCCATGATGGCCGGGTCGGCGCCCAGCTTCTTGGCGGCCAGCGGCAGCATACCGCCCACCAGCTTTGCGAGGATGACGCTGAAGAACAGCGACACGCTGACGACCACTGCGTAGCCGATGACATTGTCATACTGGCCGGCGTAGAGGTAGGTGTACATCAGGTAGATGCGCAGACCGTTGACGAGGCCCAGCACCGCGCCGACGATGGCGGAGACCCGCAGCTCCTTGCCCAGAACTTTGAGGAAGTCGCTGGGCTCCACCTCGCCCAGAGCGAGGCCGCGGACCATCAGGGTGCTGATCTGGTTGCCGCAGTTGCCGGCGGTATCCATCAGCATGGGCATGAAGGAGACCAGCAGGGGCAGGCTGACGAAAGCCTCTTCGTAGTGGGTCGTGACCATGCCGGTGAAGGTAGCAGAGAGCATCAGGATGAGCAGCCAGGGGATACGCTGCTTGGCGTGGGTCCAGACGCTGGTGCCGAAGTAGGTGGTGGCATCGTCGTCGGGCAGAATAGCTGCCATCTTCTGCATATCCTCGGTGCTCTCATCGGTCAGGACGTCGATGGCGTCGTCGATGGTGATGATACCGACGAACATGCCCTCGTTGTCCAGAACAGGCATCGCGGTGAAATCGTAGCGCTGCATCTCGCGGGCCACGAACTCCTGGTCATCCGTGACCTTCACGGTGACGACATTGTCGTCCATGATGTCCACGATGGGGGTAGAGGGGTCAGACAGCAGCAGGCTGCGGGCCGACACGACGCCCAGCAGGCGGTTGCGCTCCACCACATAGCAGGTGTAGACCGTCTCAGCGTTCTCACCCTGCTTACGGATAGCGGCAAAGGCGTCACTGACGGTCATCTCCTGCCGCAGACGGACGTATTCGGGGGTCATCAGGCTGCCGGCAGAGCTCTCGGGGTAGTTCAGCAGTTTGTTCAGGCTCTCACGGGTCTGGCGGGACGACTTTTCCAGCACCCGCTTGACCACGCCTGCGGGCATATCTTCCAGCAAGTCGGCGGCGTCGTCAAGGCTCATATCTTCGATGGCGCTCACCAGCTCGACGTCGGAGAAAGCATTCACGAGGTCGTCGCGGGCCTCATCGGACATATAGGCGAATGCTTCCGTTGCAACGTCCTTTTTCAGCAGACGGAACACCACGAGGCGGTTGTTCTCGTCCAGCTCTTCCAGCAGCTCGGCCAGGTCGGCGGGCTGCTCTTCCTCGGTCACTTCGCGCAGCTTGACGTACTGCTTTTTGACGAGCAGCTTGAGCAGACGGCTCTTGGTCAGCATCTCGGGGTTGGCCTTGACTTCTTCGTCGTTGGCCTCCTCTTTTTCGGCCTCGCGGACATCCTGCTTGAGGTCTTCGGTGGCCTGCTCGTTCAGGTCTTCGGCCAGTTTCTGGCGCACCTCATCGGGAATATCCGTGGGCAGCTCCTGCACCGGAAGAGCCTGTTCCTCTTCGCGCTCCGGGGTCTTCTTTTCTTCTTCCATTTGTGTTCCTCCTCTTTTCTGTCTCAGGAGGACACAGCCGCATCAACGCAAAAAGCGCCGCTCCTGCGCCGCAGACCCCGGGCCGCACTGCCCATCTGCACGCACAAAGCTGCGCCTCTTTTGTACGGCAGCCGGACAGCGGATCCTCCGCTGTTCAGCGTACAAAAAAGGCGAACGCAGCACCTTTCGCGGTCGTTCCGGCCGCATCATTCCATCGTCTTCGACTATGATCCGGGTCCATTGTCCTGCGTTCACCTCCACAAATTCGTTTTACTAAGTTTCTTAGCCTACAGGTTTATTATATCTCCACTCAAATGCCCGGTCAACCCTGTAAGGCACCCATTTCCGGAATATTGACGCAGAAAAACGCACAGCGCCCTCCCCGGTGCTTGCGGCTTCACCGGAAAGGGCGCTGTGTTTGGATATTGCTTTGGTGTGAGGAGGAATCATGTACAAGGAATCGGTTGCGGCCCCGAATCCTCATGGCTGTAGTATAGCAGATTCCGCACCGGATTTCATGAAAAACCTATGAAGAAAGTGTAAAAGACACAAAAATACGCCCCGGACACTGTTTCCAGTGAGCGGGGCGCTAAAAACGGGATCCGTTTTTGACTGCGGCAAGATACCTGCAAGCAGGTCTTATGCAGCAGGCGGGGCAAGGTATCTGCGAACAGACCTTATGCTCCTGACACACGCGAAGTATGCTTTCAAGGACCCTCGCGGGCGCTTTGGTATTTCAGGCTCTGCCCGCCCCGACGCGTTCGGAGGCGGGCAGAGAGTTGAAATCAGTTTGGAGTACAAAGCTCCAGTCTCTGCGTAGAAATAAGCCTGTCATTTCTTCTCTGGCCGGGGCCACAGTTTCGTACTGCTGCGTTGCGCAGTAATCGCCAGCACGGAGCAGCCGCCCTTTCGGGACTAAGGTGCCGCTGCGGCAAAATTCCAGCCAGAGTCAAAAGAACTTTGGTTTACTTGTACAGCTCGACCAGGCGGGTCAGATGCTCGTAACGGTCGTTTGCGACCTGCTCGTTGCGAGCGAACAGCTGCTTTGCACGATCCGGGAATGCACGAGTCAGGCGGCTGTAACGGGTCTCGTTTGCCAGCAGGGCCTGATACTTCTCGGCATCCACAGCCTTGGAGGTCAGGGTGAAGGGGTTCTTGCCCTGAGCCTTGTTGGCCGGATTGAAGGTGAACAGGTTCCAGTAACCAGCCTCAACTGCCTTCTTCATCTCGTTCTGGCAGTTGGTCATGCCGCCCTTAACACCGTGCAGCTCGCAGGGAGCGTAGCCGATGATGAGGGAGGGGCCGGGATATGCCTCAGCCTCTGCGATAGCCTTGACAGCCTGGTTCATGTTAGCGCCCAGAGCGATCTGAGCAACATAGATGTAACCGTAGGTCATAGCGATCTCAGACAGGCTCTTCTTGCTGATCTCCTTACCAGCAGCAGCGAACTGGCAGACCTCGCCGATGTTGGAGGCCTTGGATGCCTGTCCGCCGGTGTTGGAGTACATCTCAGTATCGAAGACCATGACGTTGACATCCTCGCCGGAAGCCAGGACGTGGTCCAGACCGCCGAAGCCGATGTCGTATGCCCAGCCGTCACCACCGAAGATCCAGACGGACTTCTTGGCGATGAACTCCTTGCTCTTCAGGATCTCAGCGGACTCGGTGCAGCCAGCGGCAGCAGCCTTCTCCAGCTCAGCGATCAGAGCCTTAGCGGGGGCATCGTTCGCCTTGGTGTTGTTCTTGGTTGCCATGAACTCGTCAAAGGCAGCCTTCAGCTCAGCAGAAGCCTTGTCAGAACCAGCGACCTCAGCGATGCGCTTGATCAGGTTCTCACGGACGGTCTTCTGGCCCAGATACAGGCCCAGGCCGTGCTCTGCGTTATCCTCGAACAGGGAGTTGCACCATGCAGGACCGTGGCCGCTGTCCTTGTTGACAGTGTACGGAGAGATGGAAGCAGTACCGCCCCAGATAGAGGAGCAGCCGGTGGCGTTGGAGATGTACATCTTCTCGCCGAACAGCTGGGTGATCAGACGTGCGTAAGAGGTCTCAGCACAGCCTGCGCAGGAGCCAGAGAACTCCAGCAGCGGCTGGTTGAACTGAGAGCCGATGACGGTGTCGTCTGCGAACTTAGAGGGTTTCTTGGAGATGTTGGCGACGCAGTAGTCGAAGACTGCCTGCTGATCGGCCTGAGACTCCTGAGGAACCATCTGGATAGCCTTGGTGGGGCAGACGGTGACACACTCGCCGCAGCCCATGCAGTCCAGAGGAGACACAGCCATAACGAACTTGTACTCGTTAGCGGGCTTGTTGTCGCGGCTCTTGGTCTGTGCGGGAGCTGCTGCCAGCTCGTCAGCGGTCAGCTGGAAGGGACGGATGGTTGCGTGAGAGCACACGAATGCGCACTGGTTGCAGCCAACACACTTTGCAGCATCCCACTCGGGGACGTTCACAGCGGTGCCGCGCTTCTCGTAAGCGGAAGCACCCTGCTCCCACTCGCCGTTTGCGTTAGCAACGAAAGCAGAGACAGGCAGGCTGTCGCCGTCCATACGAGCGATGGGCTCCATGACGTCGCGGATCTGCTTGACCAGCTCGGGACGGCCAGACAGCTCCTTCGGAGCGGGATCGGCCTCGGGGTTGGACCAGGAAGCGGGGACGTCCACCTTGTGGATGGCGTCAACACCGGCATCGATGGCCTTCCAGTTCATCTCAACGACGTCCTGACCCTTCTTGCCGTAGCTCTTCTGAGCTGCCTGCTTCATGAAGTTGACGGCGTCCTCGATGGGCATAACGTCAGCCAGCTTGAAGAAAGCGGACTGCAGGATGGTATTGGTGCGCTTGCCCATACCGATCTCGATAGCCTTGTCGATGGCGTTGATGGTGTACAGCTGGATGTTGTTGTCAGCGATGTACTTCTTGGCCTCAGCGTTCAGGTGATGGCCCAGCTCCTCATCGTTCCACTGGCAGTTGATCATGAACACGCCGCCGGGCTTGACATCCTGGACCATCTTCATGCCCATGTGGATGTAAGCGGGGTTGTGGCAGGCCACGAAGTCAGCCTGGTTGATGTAGTAGGGGCTGCGGATGGGCTTGTCGCCGAAACGCAGGTGGCTGATGGTCACGCCGCCGGTCTTCTTGGAGTCATACTGGAAGTATGCCTGAACATACTTATCAGTGTGGTCGCCGATGATCTTGACGGAGTTCTTGTTAGCACCGACGGTACCGTCGCCGCCCAGACCCCAGAACTTGCACTCCTTGGTGCCAGCTGCTGCGGTGATGGGAGCGGGCTTGACCTCAGGCAGAGACAGGCCGGTGACATCATCGGTGATGCCGAGGGTGAAGCGCTCCTTCGGCTGATCCTTCTCCAGCTCCTTGAACAGAGCGAAGATGGAGGACGGGGGAGTGTCCTTGCTGCCCAGACCGTAACGGCCGCCGGTCAGGATGACATCATTCTTGCCAGCCTCACGCAGGGTAGCTGCGACATCCAGGTACAGGGGCTCGCCCAGAGAGCCGGGCTCCTTGGTGCGGTCCAGAACTGCGACCTTCTTAGCGGTAGCAGGCAGGACCTTCAGCAGAGCGGAGGACACCCAGGGACGGTACAGGCGGACCTTGATGATACCGACCTTCTCGCCCTTAGCGTTCAGGTAATCGATGACCTCGTCAGCAACGTCGCAGACAGAGCCCATAGCGATCATGACGCGATCGGCATCGGGTGCGCCGTAGTAGTTGAACAGGTCGTAGTTGGTGCCCAGCTTCTCGTTGATCTTGGCCATGTACTTCTCGACGACTGCGGGCAGTGCGTCGTAGACAGAGTTGCAGGCCTCACGATGCTGGAAGAACACGTCGCCGTTCTCGTGGGAACCGCGCATCTTGGGGTGCTCGGGGTTCAGAGCCTTTGCACGGAACTCCTCGACAGCCTCCATGTTGCACATTTCCTTCAGGTCGGCGTAGTCCCACTTCTCGATCTTCTGGTACTCGTGAGAAGTACGGAAGCCGTCGAAGAAGTTCAGGAAGGGAACTCTGCCCTCGATCGCTGCCAGATGGGCAACAGGGGACAGGTCCATGACTTCCTGCACGCTGCTCTCGACCAGCATTGCGAAGCCGGTCTGGCGGCATGCCATAACGTCGCTGTGATCACCGAAGATGTTCAGGGACTGGGTAGCAACGGTACGTGCAGAAACATCGAACACGCAGGGCAGCTGCTCAGCAGCGATCTTGTACATGTTGGGGATCATCAGCAGCAGGCCCTGAGAAGCGGTGAAGGTGGTGGTAACAGCACCTGCACCCAGAGAGCCGTGCACAGCGCCTGCAGCGCCTGCCTCAGACTCCATCTCGACGACCTTGACCTGGTTGCCGAAGATGTTCTTCTGGCCCTGAGCGGACCACTGGTCCACAGAGTCAGCCATCGGAGAAGAGGGGGTAATGGGGTAGATGGCAGCCACGTCCGTGTAGGCATATGCTACATGAGCGGCAGCGGTATTGCCATCCATGGTTTGCTTTGCTCTAGGCATTTTTCTTCCTCCATTCAGAATTTGGTACCTTCTGCGCGGGGCAAACGTCTTTTTACCGGAGCCGGAGAACTCCTTTGAAAAACGTATTGCTCAACTGATAAGCGCCGCACTTCGCCGGAGCCGGAGAACTCCACAAAAGCACACGCTCATCAAGGGCAATAGCCCTGCCCGGGGCCGGAGAACCCCATGAAGGCACTATTGCTCATCTAATATAATAGCAAATTCCGCCGGTAAAGGCAACGCAAACCGACTGTAAAAACACAACAAAAATTCAAGAAATTTTTTAGCGCTTTTTTACAGATGTGTTCTTTGCTGCATCCATGACGGTGTTATGCTCCAAAATCCAGTATCCATGAGGCTTTTTCTTACAAAATTCTAAATTTATAATTGACATTTGTACAGATTCTGCCGTAAACTTTATCTATAGTATCATGCGCCGCACAGCGCAGGGAAGGACAGGCACAAAACGATGGATGCTGCACATTTTGAAAAGACGCTCTCGAGCGAAGTGCTCTTTGAAGGCCGGGTGGTCACGCTGACCAAAGACGTGGCTCTGCTGGAAAACGGTGAGACTTCTATCCGGGAGGTGGTCCACCACCACGGCGGGGCCTGCATCGTACCGTATTTTGAGGACGGCACCCTCTGCATGGTGCGCCAGTTCCGCTACGCCATGCAGCAGGAGCTGTGGGAGCTGCCCGCCGGCAAGCTGGAAAAGGGCGAAGACCCCTTTGAAGCCGCCAAGCGGGAGCTGGGCGAAGAGTGCGGCCTGACCGCCGACCACTACACCCCTCTGGGCGAGTTCTACCCCACGGTGGGCTATGACACCGAGATCATCTATCTGTGGGTGGCCACCGGCCTGCACACCACCCAGATGCATCTGGACAACGATGAGTTCCTGACGCCCGACCGCATCCCGCTGGCAAAAGCCTACGAGATGGTCATGAGCGGCGAGATCAAGGACGGCAAGACCATCGCGGGCGTGCTCAAGCTCAAGGCGCTGGTGGACGAGGGCAGGCTGTGATACTCTACGAAGATACAGCCCTCGTGGTTCTGGACAAGCCCGCCGGGCTTTCCAGCGAGGACGACGTACCCGCCGCCCTTCGGAAGCTCTGGGGCAGGCCCGACACCTATGTGGGCGTCATCCACCGGCTGGACACCGGCGTGTCGGGTCTGATGGTCTACGCGAAGACCCCGCAGGCAGCCGCCGCCCTCAGCCGGCAGGTGACGCAGAGCCAGCAGGTTTATGCCGAACAGGATGGCCGGGCCGAGCCTGACGCCGGCACACCGGACGCGCCGCCTTTCGTGAAACAATACCGCGCCCTCATCGCAGGCGGGCCGGACGAAAAGCTGCCCGCCGAAGGCGTCCTGCGGGACTACTTATTCAAGGACAGCCGGAAAGGCCGTGTTTTTCCGGTGAGCCGTCCGCGCAAGGGCGTGAAGGAAGCTGTGCTGGAATATCGCATTTCTGCCTCCGCCCCGGACGGCAGCGCCAGCCTTGCGGACATCACCCTCCACACCGGGCGCACCCACCAGATACGGGTGCAGTTCGCGTCCCGCCGCCACCCGCTCTGGGGCGACGGCAAATACGGCAGCCGCATCAAGGGAGACATTGCGCTTCAGAGCGCACGGCTCCGCTTCATCCATCCCGACACCGGAAAGGTAATGGACTTCCGCCTCCCGGTCCCCGGGACATGGCCCGCTTGGGGCATCAGACAGGAAAACGACAATGGAACAACAGTATAAAACAGATTCTGAAATATACGCCGTCCTCGAGCGGGAGATCATCGATCTGACCCTCCGGCCCGGCTGTTCGCTGAGCGAAAACCCGCTCTGCAACCGCTTTGGCGCGCCCCGCTCCCTCATCCGGGTGGTGCTGCAGCGGTTACAGGAGAACGGGCTGGTGAAGATCGTGCCGTACAAAGGCACCACCGTCACCCGTCTGAACCGGGACATCGTGGACGAGCTGATCTATGAGCGCATCGCGGTGGAGGCCCGGGTCCTGCGGGACTTTGCGCCCCACTGCACACCGGAGCACCGCGCCCTCATCCGCCAGCGTGCCGCCGCCTACGACGAGCTGGCCAAGGCCGAAACACTGGACTTCAACCGTCTCTACGAGGCTGACACCCGGCTCCACGAGACGTGGTTCTCCGCCATGGGCAAGATGTATCTCTGGCGCACCCTGCAGAACGCCCACGCCGACTACAGCCGCTTCCGGATGCTGGACACCCTGACCACCGGCGGGCTGGCAGAGGTGGTGGCCGACCATCACAACCTCATCGATGCCATCGAGCGGTGCGACCTCGCGGCCTTTGAGCCGCTGGTGGAACGCCACCTTTACGGCGGCATCCGCCGTCTGGGTTCCAAGCTCACAGAGGAATACGCCGATTATTTTGAATGACGTTCCATGGGGAACAATAAATATCCCCCGGCGGAGCCGGGGGTTTTTCATAAGAAGTCTTTTACTGAACCACTCGCCTAGCGAGTGGTTTTCATGATACAAAAAAGGGGCCGCCCCGGGTGGTTCCCCAAGGCGGCCCCTGTAAGGGGTCTGTATTTTTTTAGCGCATCCAGCACTTCAGGCTCTCGGCCTGAGCTGCGCTCAGCCGCCGGCTCACAAGGCCGTTGTGCTCCAGAGCAAACCAGCTGCCACCCTCTGCCAGCAGGTCTTCCACCGACAGGGTGGTCGTTTTGAAGCTGGTGACAAACTGGATCTGCTCCACCCCCTGCTCCCGCAGGGCCTCCAGCGCCTGCCGGGTGCCGTGGAGCCGGGCGGCCAGATTGTCGGACGTCACCCGCAGGGTGCTGCCCTGCTGCTGGGCGTTAAAGGGCAGGGGGTCGCCCTCCAGCGTCTCCACATGGAGGATGGGGGTACCCAGGCTCACCTCATTGCTCTCCTCCGCCGGGGCATTCGGGTCCTCCGGGTCCTCCGGGTTGGGCTGGGGGCGCTCCGGCTCCCACCATTCCCTCACGATGCCGAGCGGGTTGTCCTCCGAGACCAGGGCCGGGTCGTAGATGATGTGGTGGATGTAGCCGGTGGTCACGCGGCTGATGTCCGCCTGGATCTCCTTGCCGTCGACATTTTCACTACCCGTGAAATCGCCGCCGTTACCGATGGTAGCACCGGCACCGTAGTAGCCATTGCTCTTGCCGGCGATCGCTGTCACCTGAGCGGCTCCGCTCACGGTGACATTGCTGCCGCTGCCCGTGGCACCGCCGCCGATGCCGGCAGCATTCGTGCCACCGTCAGCGTTCACCGTGCCGCCGGTGATGGTGATGTTTTTTCCGCTGCCGCTGATGCCGCCGCCGATGCCGGCACCTCGGTAACCTCCGCCAGCAGTCACTGTGCCGCCGATGATGGTGATGTTTTTGCCGTTGCCGCCGGCGCCGTTGCCGCCGCCGCCGCCGCCGCCGCCGCCGCCGCCGATGCCGGCACCACCCCAACCACCGGTAGCGTTCACCGTGCCGTCGGTGATCTTGATGTTTTCGCCGTTGCCGTAGTAGCCGTTGCCGTAGTAGCCGCCGCCGTAGTAGTAGCCGCCGCCGATGCCGGCACCCTCCTCGCCACCGGTAGCAGTCACCGTGCCGCCTTTGATGGTGATGTTTTTGCCGCTGCCGTAGTAGCCGCCGCCGATGCCGGCACCACCCCAACCACCGGTAGCATTCACCGTGCCGCCGGTGATGGTGATGTTTTCGCCGCTGCGGTTGTCGCTGTTGCCGTAGTAGCCGCCGTTGCCGATGCCAGCACCCCAGTCTCCACCGGTGGCCGTCAGGCTGCCGGCTTCGTTGTTATCGTCCTTCAGGGTCAGCGTGCCTGTGGAGGTGGAGGTGTTTTTTTCAAGGCCCGCCCTGTGAGGGCCGCTTTTCAGCTCGTTATTGCCGTCCAGCTCGATCTCCACATTGCCATTTCCCTGAACGCTCAGGGCGGCTTTTCCTTCGTCACTAGTCCATGGGTATCCGGTGTTCTTTCCGGTGTCGCTCACATCGATCTTTACGTCTTTCAGGGTGAGCTTCAGCGCCGTGGCAGCGTTGTTGATCACCGTAATGATGTTTTTGCAAAAGCCATTTGCCGGGGCAGGGGCTGCAGGGGCAGCATCAGCCGGGGCTGCCTGCTGGGGCTGGGGCTGCTCCTCGTCGCTCTCCTTCCGGTCAGTGTTCTCCTGCCGGTCGGCGTCTTTCTGCTCCTCGTCGTTCTCCGACTCCTCAGCGTTCTTCTGGTCGTCGTCCTCCGACTCCTCAGTGCTCTTCTTCTGGTCGTCGTCCTCCGGCTGGTCGGCGTCCTTCGGCTCCTCAGCGTCCTCCGGCTGGGCCGGGGGAGCAGGCCGGTAGTTGTCCTCTACCACAGGGCCAAAGCCGGAATCCTCTGCTGCGGGGCCTTCCAGGTCGCTCTCCAGCGTGGTGATGGCCTTTTTATAGGTGGTGATGACGATTTCACCCCTGTCATCGTTCTCAATGATCGTTCCGTTCTGTTTGATTTCCTGGCTACCATCATCTTTTTTGGTGATGGTAATATCGCCGTTGTCGATATAGTAGGTCCCTGCAAAGGCCGGAGCCGCCAGAGACACCGTGATGCTCAACGCTGCCAACAGAGCTGCTGCCCGGCGGAATGCGTCGGTCTTCCTCATGGTATAGGTCTCCTTTCTTTTTCTACACTTTCTTGTGCTTTTTGCGCTCTTTTTGTGGAGGGCGCATTTTTTCAAATTGTACCCCCCCCCCCCCCCCATATTTTCAATAGGTGAAAATAACAAAGTTTTTACTCAAAATCCTCATTTTTGCGGCAATATGCAACAAAATATGGCAAGCTTCCTCCCTGCCCCGGCGGGTGCTTCCCTCGGGCATAAAAAAAAAAAGCGCCTCTGCACAAATGTGCAGGGGCGCTGCTGTTTTTCTCAGCCCATGATGCCGGAGATGAAGATCTCCAGACCGATGCCGATGAGGATGACGCCGCCGAGGACGGAGGCTTTGCCGGAGAGCTTGGTGCCGAACTTTTTGCCGATGGCAAGGCCGGCTTCACAGATGAAGAAGGTGACGATCGCCACGATGAGGGAGCAGACCAGCGCCATGAACCAGCCGTACTCCGAGATGGTGAAGCCCACCGACAGCGCGTCGATGCTGGTGGCGACGCCCTGCATGAAGAGTGCGCCCGCGCTCAGCTCAGCGGCTTCCTCGGCCTCTTCGCCCTTGATGCCCTCAATGAGCATCTTACCGCCGATGTAGCCCAGCAGGATGAGGGCGATCCAGGGGATGAACTGTTCAAACGAAGAGAACAGCTCCACGATGGTGTGGACGCAGACCCAGCCCGTCATGGGCATGACAGCCTGAAAGATGCCGAAGGTGCCTGCGATCTGGGCGCCCCGGCGGCGGGACATCTGAGGGTCATGCAGACCGTTTGCCATCGAGACGGAAAACGCATCCATGGCAAGGCCCACACCCAGCAGGGCGCTGTTGAAGAAAAACAAAAAACTCCATTCCATAACGATGCCTCCTGATTTGACCGGAATTGGTGGGCAGACAAAAGACCCGGGATCGGCGCGCATTTCGCCAATTCCGGGTCGGATTTTTACAAACTGACTCCATGTGGAATGGGCGTGGTACTCGCACCAAAGCACATGAGTCTCGCAAATGAAAGCAAGCCAGACAGCCGCCCGGGCCGTCATTGTGTTGACTTGCTGCGCTGCCTGCAAAACAGCGCCTGCTACTCCCCCATGAGGATCTTTTCTTGTTGTCCGGCTATCGTACCACACAAACAGCGGATTTGTCCAGTATAACCGTGATTTTTTGCAAAAAACCTGCGGGAGAGCACCGCAGAAAGCGTGTACTCCCCCGCAGGGTCAGTTTATGTGTGGAAATGAGGTTTATTCCTCGTCGCCGGTGTCAGCCTCGGGAGCTTCGGCGGCCGATGCCTCATCGGCTGCTTCCATCTCCGCCAGCTGCTCGGCAGTGGGCTCGTCCTCGGTGTCGGCCTCGATGCTCTCGGTCTGTGCCTCGTCGTCGTGGTCGGTGCGGGCCAGCACCATCACCTTATCGTTCTCGCCCAGACGCATGACCCGGACGCCGGAGCCGTAGCGGCTCTGGACGGGGATCTCGTTGGCGTGCAGGCGGATGATGATGCCCTCCTGACTGCTCAGCAGCACATCGTCGATGTCGTCCACGATCTTGACGGCTGCCACCTTGTCCTTGGAGGCATCGTAGTTGCGGATGCCCTTGCCGCCGCGGGCGGTGATGCGGTAGGTGTCGATGTCAGAGCGGCGGCCCTTGCCGTTTTCGGTGACGGTGAGCACCGTGCCGCCCTCGCGGCAGATGCAGACGCCGACGACCTCGTCGCCCTCGGCCAGCTTGATGGCGCGGACGCCGTGGCCGCTGCGGCCCATCGGGCGGGCATCGGCCTCGTTGAAGCGGATGGCCTGACCGTTGCGGGTAGCCACGATGAGCATATCATTGCCGGTGGTCAGGCGGGTCCATGCCAGCGCGTCGCCCTCGTTGAGCGCAATGCCGATGAGGCCCGTCTTGCGGATGTTGGCGTACTGCTCCAGCGGGGTGCGCTTGATGAGGCCCTGCTTGGTGACCATGGTGACGAAGCCGCCCTTGTTGTCCTCGTCCTTGGGGTAGCAGAGCATATTGGTGACCTTTTCGCCCTCGGCCAGCTGCAGCAGGTTGACGATGTTGCTGCCCTTGCTGGTGCGGCTGCCCTCGGCGATGGTGTAGCCCTTGATGCGGAAGAGACGGCCCTTGTCGGTGACGAACAGGACATAATCATGGGTAGAGCCCACGAACATCTCCTGCACGATGTCCTCTTCCTTCCGGGTCATGCCGGAGATGCCGCGGCCGCCGCGCTTCTGGGCCTGATAGGTGGCCTTGAGCTGGCGCTTGATATAGCCGGCCTCGGTGAGGGTGTAAACGCACTGCTCCTCGGCGATGAGGTCTTCGATGTCCACTTCACCGGTGACGGACTGGATCTCGGTGCGGCGCTCGTCGCCGAAGCGCTTTTTCATGTCCAGCAGCTCGTTCTTGACGATCTCCAGAACACGGGCGTCGTTGGCGAGGATATTCTCCCAATCCTCGATCTTAGCCTGCAAGCCGGACAGCTCTTCCTCGATCTTGAGGATCTCGAGACCAGCCAGACGGCCCAGCTGCAGCTTCACGATAGCGTCGGCCTGCGGGTCATCGAAGCCGAACTGCTCCATGATCGCGGCCTTTGCCTCGGCCATGCCGCCCTTGCAGGCGCGGATGGCAGCAATGAGCTCGTCCACGATGTCGGTGGCCTTCTTCAGACCCTCGAGGATGTGGGCACGCTCCTTGGCCTTCTTCAAATCATACTGCGTGCGGCGGCGGACGACTTCATCCTGGAACTCGACGTACTTCTGTATCATCTGTTTCAGGGTCATGACCTTCGGCACCTTATGGTCGATGGCCAGCATGATGACGCCCACGGTATCCTGCAGCTGGGTGTACTGGTACAGCTGGTTCAGGATGACCTGCGCGTTGGCATCCTTGCGGATGTCCACCACGATGCGCATACCCTTGCGGTTGGTCTCATCGTTCAGACCGGTGATGCCCTCGATCCGCTTGTCCTTGACCAGCTCTGCCATGTTCTCGATGAGACGGGCCTTGTTGACCATATACGGGATCTCCGTAATGATGATCTGGGTACGGCCATTCTTGGTCTCTTCGATGGTAGCACGGCCCCGCAGGGTGATTTTGCCGCGGCCGGTGGCGTAGGCGGCGCGGATGCCGCTTCGGCCCATGATGATGCCGGCAGTGGGGAAGTCCGGTCCCTTGATGTGCTCCATCAGGCCGGGCAGATCGATGTCAGGGTCCTCGATATAGGCCACGCAGCCGTCGATGACCTCACCGAGGTTGTGGGGCGGGATGTTGGTGGCCATACCGACGGCGATGCCCTGACTGCCGTTGACCAGCAGGTTGGGGAAGCGGCAGGGCAGGACGCTGGGCTCTTTCTTCGTCTCGTCGAAGTTGGGGTCCCAGTTGATGGTGTCCTTGTCGATGTCGGTCAGCATCTCGACCGCCATGCGGCTCATGCGGGCCTCGGTGTAACGGTAAGCAGCCGGGGGGTCGCCATCGACCGAGCCGAAGTTACCCTGACCATCCACCAGCGGGTAGCGCAGGGAGAAATCCTGTGCCAGACGGACCATGGCATCGTAAACGGAGGCGTCGCCGTGGGGGTGGTAAGAGCCCAACACCGCACCGACGGTATCTGCCGACTTGCGGTAGGGATGGCTGGGGTCGTTGCCGCGTTCGTGCATGGTGTAGAGGATGCGGCGGTGGACGGGCTTCAGGCCGTCACGCACATCCGGCAGGGCGCGGGCCACGATGACCGACATGGAGTAATCCAGAAACGCCGTTTCGATCTCCTTCTTGACGTCCCGGATGATCATCTTGGTACCGCTGCCCGGTATCATCACATAATCTTCTTCCATTGTTTCCTCCAATTACACGTCGAGCTTTGCGTACTGGGCGTTGGTCTCGATAAAGCGGCGGCGGGGCTCCACCTGATCGCCCATCAGGATGGTGAACGCCTCATCGGCCTTCTCGGCATCCTCGATGGTGATGCGGACGATGACGCGGTTCTCGGGGTTCATGGTGGTCTCCCAGAGCTGCTCCGGGTTCATCTCACCAAGGCCCTTATAGCGGTTGATCTTCGCGCCGGGCATCTCCTGCGAGAGCAGGGCCATTTCGGCGTCATTGTAAGCGTATTTGATGGTGCTGCCCTTCTGCACCTTGAACAGCGGGGGCTGTGCCACATAGACATGGCCCTGCTCGATGAGGGGGCGCATATAGCGGAAGAAGAAGGTGAGCATCAGGGTGCAGATGTGAGAGCCATCGACATCGGCATCGGCCATGATGAACACTTTGTCATACCGCAGCTTGGAAATATCGAACTCGTCGCCGATGCCGCAGCCCAGTGCCAGCACGACAGGCATCAGCTTGTCGTTGCCGTAGATACGGTCGGCGCGGGCCTTTTCGACGTTGAGCATCTTGCCCCACAGGGGGAGGATGGCCTGAATGGCCGAGTCACGGCCCATCTTGGCCGAGCCGCCTGCAGAATCACCCTCGACGATGAAGATCTCGGTGCGGGTGGGGTCTTTTTCGCGGCAGTCTGCCAGCTTGCCGGGCATCCGGCTGGTCTCGAGGGCGCTCTTGCGGCGCACCAGCTCGCGGGCCTTCTTGGCGGCAGCGCGGGCGCGGGCAGCCTGGGTGGCCTTTTCGAAGATGGCCTTGGCCACGCCGGGGTTCTCCTCGAAAAACTCCATCAGCTTGGAGTAGACCATGTTGGAGACGAGGGTTCGAATTTCCGTATTGCCCAGCTTTGCCTTGGTCTGTCCCTCAAACTCGGCCTCCTGCAGCTTGACGGAGATCACGCAGATGAGGCCCTCACGGACGTCAGCGCCGGAAAGGTTCTCGTCCTTGTCCTTCAGCAGGCCGTGGCTGCGGCCATAGTCGTTGAAGACGCGGGTGAGGCTGCTGCGGAAGCCCTCTTCGTGGGTGCCGCCGTCGGGGGTGTTGACGTTGTTGGCGAAGCTCAGCAGCAGCTCATTGTAGCTGGAATTATACTGCAAGGCGATCTCTGCCATGCCCCGGTCGGTCTGTCCCTTGAGGTAGATGACGTTGGGGTGGAGCACCTCGAGGTCGCGCTTCTCGCCCAGATAGGTGACGAAGCTCTTGATGCCGCCCTCGTAGCACATGACCTCGGTGCGGTAGGTGGGCTCGCCCTCCTTGCCGTCCTCGAGTACGGGAGTGTAGAGCTCGCGCTCGTCGGTCAGGGTGATCTTGACACCGGCGTTCAGGAAGCTCTCTTCCCGCAGGCGCTTTTCCAGCGTTTCGAAGTTGTAGACGGTGGTGTCCTTGAACATCTCCGGGTCGGGCTTGAAGGTGACGCGGGTGCCGGTGACACTGGGGTCCACGGTGCCGATGCACTTCAGCGGGCCGTCCGGGTCGCCGCGGCGGAAGGTCTGCTCGTACTCGCGGCCGTCGCGGCGGACGTTGACGGTCAGCCACTCCGAGCAGGCGTTGACGACGGACGCGCCGACGCCGTGCAGGCCGCCGGCCACCTTGTAGCCGGAGTTCTCGCCGCCGAACTTGCCGCCGGCGTGGAGGATGGTATAGACGACGGTGACGGCAGGCAGACCGGTATCAGCCTGGATGTCCACGGGGATGCCGCGGCCATTGTCCGTGACCTGAATGATGTCGCCCTTCAGGATCTTGACCTCGATGTGGTCGCAGTAACCGGCCAGAGCCTCGTCGATGGCGTTGTCCACGATCTCGTACACCAGATGGTGCAGGCCGCGCTCGCCGGTGGAGCCGATATACATACCGGGGCGCTTGCGCACTGCCTCCAGACCTTTCAGGACCTGGATCTCGCTGGCGTTGTATTCATGGTCCGTCGCAGTTTCTGCGTTGGTACTGGTAATGATTTCCTCTGCCATTTCCTTTCTCCCTTTTGTTTCGTTTTTTCGTTACTATTTGTAAAAGCGATCAATCGCTGGTTGGCTTATTCCAGTTTCATCTCCGTGCGCCGTTTGAGCGCAGCCGGCGACAGCTCCGAGAGATAGACCGTATCCACCGGGGAATCTGCCAGCACATAGCTCTGGGGCAGCTCATCGGACAGGCTCACCACCGCCCCGTTTTTCTGGGCGTAGTTCAGAAACTCCCGCCCCCGGGGTGAGATGGTCGTCGTTTCCAAGTTGAAGATGCCGATGATGTCCCGGTCGTTCAGGACATAATCGCGGCCAAGGTGTACATACATTGCATCACACTTTCGTCAGTACGCCGCCGTTCATCCGGTAGACCTCGCCGTCCGTTTTGAGGAAAGCGGTGTCGTCGCAGCTGGTCACGAAGGTCTGTTTTTCCCGCATCCGGGTGAGCAGATACTGCTTGCGGCCATCGTCCAGCTCGCTGAGCACGTCGTCCAGCAGCATCACCGGGTGTTCGCCCGTGATGGAGGCAGCTGCGGCGGCTTCGGCCATTTTCAGGCTGAGCACGACGCTCCGCTGCTGTCCCTGACTCGCATACACTTTTGCAGGCTGACCATCCAGAAGAAGGTCCAGATCTTCCCGGTGAGGGCCGCAGAGGCTCTGCCCGGCCCGCAGCTCTTCGGGCATTTTCTGCCGCAGAAGCTGGGCCAGACCGCCCGGCTCGAACTGGGCCGCATACCGCAGACTCAGTGTTTCCGCCCCGCGGGAAAGCTCCTCATAGTTGGCACAGGCCAGCGGGGAGAGGGCGGCGAGATAGGCTCTGCGCCGCTGCTGGATGGCCTCGCCCTGCTGGGCAAGCTCCAGATTCAGCACTTCTAATAAGGCCCGCTTTTCGGCATAAGGCCGCTCAATACCATTGGAAGAGCGTCGAAGCAGCGCGTTTTTCTGCTGCAAGGCCCGAACATAGCGGCGATAAAGGGTCAGGTATCCGGGGTAGAGCTGGCAGAGGGCAGCGTCCAGAAATTTCCGCCGCCCTTCCGGCGCGCCCTTCACGAGACTCAGGTGTCCGGGGTCGAAGACCACCGCCGGAAAGCTGCCCGCAAGGCTGGCTGCCCGCTTGACTGCGCCCCCGTTCACCGAGACTGTCCGGCCCGGGCGGGGAGAGTCCGGCGCACCCACCGTCAGGCGGACGCGGTTCGGCTCTTCCTTTTCCTGCTCTTCCTGCTGTGCGCGGAGAGTGGACGCTTTGAGCACGGCGAAGGGTTCGCCCCGGCGCACCAGCTCTGCGTCCTTGCCGCCCCGGAAGCTCTTGCCGCCGGTGAGCAGCCAGATGGCTTCCAGGAGGTTCGTCTTGCCCTGGCCGTTGTTGCCGCAGATGACAGTCAGCTCCCGGCCCGGCGTCAGGCTGGCCGAGGCGATGTTCCGGTAATTTTCGACTTCGAGAGAGAGCAGCCGCATCAGCCGCCCATCCCGATCTCGATGGTCTGGCCGTCCAGCTCCACGGTATCGCCCGGGCGGCACTTCTTGCCGCGCATGGTGCAGACTTCGCCGTTGACCTTCACGGCCCCGCCCTGAACGAGCTCCTTGGCTTCGCCGCCGGTCTCGCACAGGCCCGCATATTTCAGCAGGGCATCCAGCTTGATAAATTCGGTATGGATGAGGATCTTTTGCATTTTATTACGCCTCTCAGTCGTTTTTGAAGCGGACGGGCAGGACCAGATACAGGAAGTCATTGCCCTCCACCGGCAGCACTTTCACCGGGCTCAGCGGGCCGCTGATCTCCATCCGCACTTTCTCGGTGCGGGCATTGCGCAGCGCGTCCAACAGGTAGCGGTTATTAAAGCCGATCTCCACCTCGTCGCCCTCACACTCGGCGTTGAACTCATCGACGACGCGGCCCAGATTGGTCTGGCAGCGGACGACGACTTTACCCTCTGTAAAAGTGATGCGGAGGGGATTTTTTAAACGCTCTGTAATAATCAGAGAGGCGCGCTCGATGGTCTCGATGAACTCCTTGGTGTCGATGGTCACCCGGGTGCGGCTGCCTGCCGGAATGACATTGTGATAGTTGAGGAACTCGCCCTCAATGAGGCGGCTCATGATGGTGTAGCCAGCGGTCATGAACACGACGTAGCGGCGGTTGGCACAGATGTGGACCGGCTCTTCGTCGTCGTTGGGCAGCAGATGAGACACTTCGGTCATGGTCTTGCTGGGGACGATGATGCGGATGTCCTTGACGGCAGTGACGGGCCGCTCCACGATGGCCAGACGGTAGCCGTCCAGGGCAACGATGGTCATTTTATCCGGCTCTATCTCAAAAAGTTCACCGGTATGCGCAGGTTTTTTCTCATCCTGGCTGACGGCGTAGAGGGTGCGGTCGATCATATCGCGGAGCACGCCGGTCTTGATGGTCAGGGTCTCTTCGGCGCCGGTGTTGGGCAGCTCGGGGAAATCGGTGGCCGACATGGACTGGATCTCGAACTGCGCCACGCCGCTCTGGATGGTGGTTTTGCCATTATCGGCAGACTGGATGGTGATCTGGCCTGCCGGCATCCGGCTGATCATGCTGCTGAGCAGCTTGGCATTCAGCACGATCTCACCGGGTTCTTTGACATTGGCTTCGATGGTGGTCACGATGCCCATTTCAAGGTCATAGCCGGTAAGGGTCAGCTGGAAGCCTTCTGCCTTCAGTAAAATGCCCTCCAGTACCGGGATGGTAGAGCGCAGAGTGACTGCTTTGGATACGCCGTCAATGGCTGCACTCAGAAGAGTTTTGTCGCAGATGATGTTCAAATCTTCTTCTCTCCTTTTTTGCGTCAGTTTTGCTGTCGTTCCTCATGGAATCCGATGCAAAAACCTGTTTTCTTTATTGAACTTGTTGTAGTAATCGTAGTAGGGGGTGGGGAAGATGTGGAAAACTCTGCAAACCCTTGCCGGGATGCGGGGATTTGGTTTTCCACGGAGATGTTGAGGAACTGTGAATGGAATGTTGAATCGGGGAGAGCGGTGATTCTTTCCACATCCGCTGTGAAAAACGGAAGTTGAATGTTGAAAACCATGTGGAAAGAGTGGAAAGTTTCGGCCTTTCACCACAATATCTAGGTCTATTTTCCCCTTTTTGTTCCTCTTTCTCCCCATATTTTGGGGTTTGACCCCTGAATGAGTATGACTTTTATACCTGCTCTGGTGCGTTAAGCCTTCACATTCTTGATGATGTCGCTCACCGTCTCCCGCAGGTGCTGGTCATTCTTCATGTCCCGCTCCATGGTCTTGAGGGAGTAGACGATGGTGGAATGGTCACGGCCCGAGAACTCCCGGCCGATCTCCTCCATGCTCATGCCGGTGACCTCGCGCAGGATGTAGATGGCCACGCGGCGGGCAGAGGCCACATTGGCGTTCCGCTTGGTGCCGCGGATGTCGGCAGGGGAGACGTTGAAGGTGCGGGATACCTCGCCCACGATCTTCTCGATGGTGACGGGCACGGGCTGGGTCTCGTTGAGGATGTCCTTGATGGCATTCTGTGCCACGCTGATGACCGGCTGGATGCCCTCGAGCATATAGTAGGCGTTGAGCTTTTTGACCGCGCCTTCCAGCTGGCGGATGTTATTTTTCAGATGGTTGGCGATGAACTCGGCCACATCCTCGGGCAGGTCGAGGTGGAGAAGCTCCGCCTTGCGCTTGACGATGGCCACGCGGGTCTCGAAATCCGGCGGCTGGACGTCGGCGGTCAGGCCCCACTCGAAGCGGGTGCGCAGACGCTCTTCCAGGCTCTTGATCTCCTTGGCCGGGCGGTCAGATGCGATGACGATCTGCTTGTGGGCATCGTGGAGGGAGTTGAAGGTATGGAAGAATTCTTCCTGGGTGGACTCCTTGCCCGCGATGAACTGGATGTCGTCCACCAGCAGCAGGTCGGCCACGCGGTACTTCATCCGGAAGTCCTCGGTGCTGCCGGCGCGGATGGCCGCGATCAGCTCGTTGGTGAACTGCTCACAGGTGACATACATGATGACGAAGTCGGGGTGGGTGCGCTTGATCTCGGTCTGGATGGCCGTCAGCAGATGGGTCTTGCCGAGGCCCGAGCCGCCGTAGATGAACAGCGGGTTGTAGGCACCGGAGGGGTTGGCCGCAACAGCCTGCGCCGCAGCAAACGCAAACTGGTTGGACGGGCCTTTGATGAAGTTCTCGAAGGTGAATTCATAGTTGCCCTGCGGGGAGGCGGGGTTCGCCTCGTACTGCTGGGCCAGCACCACTTCGTGGGGCGGCGTGCTGGGGACGACGAGGGTGATGTCCACATCAAAGCCCAGCACTGTTTTGAAGGCCTCTTTGAGCAGGCCGAGATAACGGTCCGTCACGATCTTGCAGATGAAGTCGTTGCGCACCGAGAGGGTGATATGGCTGGAGTCCTCAAAGCTGATAGGCTCCAACCCGTCGATATAGAGATTATACGTCGGCTCCGCCATCTGCGCCTTGCAGTAGCTCTGGGCAGCCTCTAAAACGTCCTTGAAAGAATCCATAGTACATCCACTCCATTGAAGTTTTCAACAATGCTGCTGATACCAGGTTAGTATACCACAAAAATCCCCCTGCGTCTATATTATATAAGGTAATTTATAATACATAAAAAAGACATACCTGCGTCTGGGAAATGGCCTTGTGTCCAAGGCAGAGAAAAGCCACAAGATGTTGTGGATAAAAAGTTTTCCACGGGAAATGGGTGAAAAAGTTGAAAGTTTCTCCACAGAGGTTTTTCAAAAAAGTTTGAAGGAAAGCGAAAAAAATGCTTGACAGAAGGCCATAGTGTGCGATATACTGTTGAATTGCAAGCCTGTCCCCATTTTGGGACCAGAATAGACCCCATACCGGGGACGAGTTTTTACGGAGGAAATACACCATGAAGAGAACTTTTCAGCCCAAGAAGCGTCAGCGCAAGGAAGTTCATGGCTTCCTGACCCGCATGAGCACCAAGAACGGCCGCAAGGTCATCAACGCACGCCGTGCTAAGGGCCGCAAGAGCCTGACCGTCTGATCCTGAGCAGGATGCATCAGGTCCGGCGCAGAATGGAATATGCGCAAAAAGGCCGCTGATATTGGATTGGCGGTCTTATTTTTTTACCCGGCATTCGGGAAAAGGCCGGAAAGCTGCGGTGAATAGTCGCATTGCCTAAAAAAACTGTCAAAGATTTGGCAGAGAAAACGCCCGGATGAGCTTTTCATGTCGGCGTTTTTTTGCTATACTGAACACTGAGCATTGCTTTTTTCCGGGCGGTGCTCCCACACCACCTGAAGGGAGGCGCACAGGATGCGCTATCGTCCCATCCGCCGCAACGGCGAGTTTGGCCGTGTGTATGCCCGCGGCAAGTCCTATGTCAACCAGGCGCTGGTGCTCTACGTGCTCAAAACGCGGAGCAAGCGCACCCGGGTGGGCCTGACGGCCACCAAAAAGATCGGCCACGCCGTGCAGCGCAACCGCGCCCGCCGCGTTATGAAGGCCGCCATCGACGAGCATCTCGACTACAACATCGGCGGCTATGACCTCGTTTTCGTGGCCCGGGGCATGACCCCCCGGCTCAAGAGCTGGCAGCTCAGCGCCATCGTGGCAAAGCTCTTTGCCCAGGCCGGTCTGCCGGATAAGGCAAAGCAGCCGGGCGCAAAGCCCCCTGCCACCCTGCCGCCGGTCCGGAAGCCCGAGGCGTGAGCATCTTTCAGAAAGCCCTCTGCGGGCTCATCCGGCTCTACCAGAAGTTCATCAGCCCGGGGCTGGGGCGGAACTGCCGCTTTTCGCCCTCCTGCAGCCAGTACGGCATCGAGGCCGTCCGCACCCACGGCTGCGTCAAAGGGCTGCTGCTGACGGCGTGGCGCATCGCCCGGTGCAATCCGCTGGGCCGCTGGGGTTACGACCCCGTACCGGAAAAGGGCCGCTGGAAAAATCCGGCCCGGCATCTCTCGGCCTCGGCTCTGTTTTCCACCAGACACGAAAAATAAGTGGAAAACCTCTTCGCCGATGCTCTTTGAAAGAGCGCTGAAGCGGGGAAGACCTCTCCGTCAATGCCCTTTGAAAAAGGGCGGCAGAGGGGGGGAAGACCTCTCCGTCACGGCTTCGCCGTGCCACCTCTCCTGATAGGGGAGGCTGAGAGGAAAAGCTATTATAATTGCTTCTTGTGACGTGCTGAACTGTGGGCGGCGTGTCCTACGATAAAAATAACCGTCCCGCACCACAGGCGGGGCAGAATGGACAGAGACATGAATATTTTGTACATCCTCGGTGTACCTCTCGGCTATGTGATGGAGTGGATCTACAACCTCATCCCGAACTACGGCTGGGACATCATCATCTTCACCATCGTCATCCGCCTGCTCAGCATTCCTCTGCAGCTCAACCAGCAGAAGAGCATGGCCAAGATGTCCGCTTTCCAGCCGATGATCGCCGACATCCAGAAAAAGTACAAGGACAAGCCCGAAAAGCAGCAGGAAGAGCTGCTCAAGCTCCAGCAGGAGTTTGGCTATAAGCCCACCGCCGGCTGTATGCCCATGCTGGTCAACTTCCTCGTCATGTTCGGCGTCATCGAGGTCGTGTACCGTCCGCTGCAGCGCATCTTCCACATCGGTGCCGAGGCCATCACCGCCGCAGGCGATGCCATGACCGCTCTGGGCATCAGCTTCACTCAGGTGACCCGCGACACCAATATCATCGCACAGGTGCTGGCCGGTGAGTCCACCGTCACCTCTGTGTTCACCGCAGACCAGCTGAACACCATCACGGAGTTCGGCCAGCACATGGACTTCTTCGGCATCGACCTGACCCGTGTGCCGCAGTACAGCCTGGCAGCAGACAACCTGCCCCTGCTGATCTTCCCCATCCTGGCTGTCGTCACCATGTTCATCTCCACCCACATCAGCATGAAGGCCTCCGGCCAGGAGATGCAGGGCAGCATGAAGCTGACCATGTATATGATGCCTCTGATGTACGTCTTCTTCTGCTTTACCGTTCCCTGCGCATTCTCTCTGTACTACGTCATTTCCAATATCGTGATGACCGTCCAGACCCAGGTCATGCGCAAGATCTATGACCCCGAGAAGATGAAGGAGCAGGTCAAGGCCGAGATCGCTTCCCGCAGGAAGGAAGAGAAGCGCGGCGTGAAGAGCACCACCATCAAGGTCCAGGACGAGAAGACCGGTGAGGTCGTGGAAAAGAACATCTCCGCCAGCGAGATGAACAAGCGCCGCCTCGAGTATGCCCGCCAGCAGGATGCTGAGCGCTACAAGGACGAGCGCACTGTCCCGCTGAGCGAGCTGCAGAACAAAAAGGAGGATTGACGGTTATGATCCGTACGCAGGAAGCGACCGGCAAGACGGTCGATGAAGCATGCACCAACGCCTGCGCTCTGCTGGGCGTGGAAAAGGACGACATCAACGTCAGCTACGAAGTGCTGGAAATGCCCCAGAAGACCGGTTTTCTGGGCCTGAAGCTCACTCCCGCCAAGGTCCGCGTTAGCGTCGAGCTGCCGGACGAGCCTGTGGCAGCTCCTGCCGCCCCTGTTGAGGAGCCCGCTCCCGTTGTGGAGGAGAAGGCTGCTCCTGCGGCGGCTGAGCCTGTCGTCGAAGAGACTGCCCCTGAAGCTCCCGCTGCTGTGGAAGAGCCTGCCGCTCCCGCTGAGGAAGCTGCCCCTGTCGAAGAGCAGGCTGCTCCCGCCGCCGAGGGCGAAGAGGTGGAAATCCCCATCAACATCGAGGAGAACGCCAAGGTCAAGGCCGCTGTGGACTACCTGCAGGAAGTCATCGAGAAGATGGGCGTACAGGACGTCAAGTTCAGCGCTGTGCAGAAGGGTGAGGCTACCATCATCCGTCTGGACGGCGAGAAGATGGGCGCCCTCATCGGCCGCCGCGGCGAGACGATGGAGAGCCTGTCCTATCTGGCAAGCCTCGTGGCAAACCGCCTCGAGGGCGACTACATCAAGCTGGGCCTCGACGTGGCCGGCTACCGCGACAAGCGCGAGAGCGACCTGACCGCACTGGCACAGCGCATCGGTGCCAAGGTGCGCCGCACCGGCCGCAGCTTTGCCATGGAGCCCATGAACCCCTACGAGCGCCGCATCATCCACTCTGCCATCGGCAAGATGGAGGGCGTCCGCAGCGAGAGCAAGGGCGAGGGCCGTGACCGCCGTGTGGTCATCTACTCCACCGACCCCAACGCTGTGGCTGAGAGCGCAAATGCACGTCCCCGCGGACCCCGCGGCGGCCGTGACCGCAACGGCAATGGCCGCAGCGGCGGCTATCATCGCGGCGGCGAGCGCCGTGGTGACCGGAATGGCCGCGGCCCGCGCAATGGCGGCGGCCGGGGCGGCTACCGCTCCAATGTGCCTGAGCGCACCTACACCCCGCGCGATGCCGAGAATGCTGCCCCTGTGGCACCCAAGCGCACCGAGCGTGTGGATGACTTCGCGGATCTGAGCTTCGGCAAGATCGAGCTGTAAAAGCTGAAGGATAAGACCCTCTCCCGCATGGCGGAAGCCGTGCAGGGGAGGGTCTTTTTTTGTACGAGGAACACTATAAATTTACACGTCTTTTGCAGGAAGATGGTTTACGATGAAAAGTGAATCTGAAAGAATAATTTCGAAAGAAAAGTCGTTCTTATCGAAAAATTGGAGAACATGTCCAATTCCGGAAGAAATTTTTCTCCTATTTGTACATTGTAAAACAATATCGGCAAGCCTTATACTAGAGCTACAAATGCTTCGGAGTGTATACCAAGCAAAAAAGAGAGGAATTATTATGGAACAGAATAAGATTTCCCGCCGTAATTTCCTGCGCGTGGCCGGTGCATCGGCTACCGCCGCCGCAATGAGCGGTCTGGTCCCGGCTGCTTCCGCTGCCGGCATCAAAGACCTGTGGAGCATGGACCTGCAGATCCTTGCCACCAGCGACACCCACGGTAAGTTTGACCCCTGGGATTACGCCGCCAACAAGGCCGACGCCTCCGGCAGCGTGGCCCAGCAGGCAACTGCCATCAAGGAGAACCGCACCAAGACCACGCTGGTCGTGGATGCAGGCGACACCATTCAGGCAAACTCCGCTGAGCTGTTCCTGAACGACGATGTCCACCCCATGATCGCTGCTCAGAACGCCATCGGCTACGATGTCTACGTCACCGGCAACCATGAGTACAACTATGGCATGGCCACGCTGGAAAAGGTGCTCTCCCAGCAGAAGGCCAAGGTGCTGACCGGCAACGTCTACAGCCCCGAAGGCAAGCCTCTGGCGGACGGCTACACCATCATCAAAAAGGGCGGCGTCAAGATCGGCGTCATCGGTATGGTCACTCCCAACATCACCCGCTGGGACGCCAAGAACCTCGAGGGCTGGACTGTCACCAACCCGGTGGACGAGAGCCGCAAGATCATTGATAAGATCAAGAACGATGTGGATGTCATCATCGGCGTTATGCATATGGACGTTGACAATGAGTACGGCGTCTATGGCTCCGGCGTCACCGACCTGGCAAATGCCTGCCCCGAGTTCGACGTCATCGTCGCCGCTCACGGCCACAAGAGCATCCCCAACAAGATGATCAACGGCGTGCTGGTGGTCGAGAACAAGAATGCCGGTGCCACCGTCTCCGACATCCACGTCTATCTGGAGCGCGGCCTGAACGGCAAGTGGAAGGTGAAGGACCGCACCTCTGAGAACCTGATCATCAAGGACTACGCTCCCGACCCCGAGCTGACTGCTCTGCTGGCAGAGTACGACCAGCGCGCTAAGGACGACGCCGTGACCCCCATCGGCCAGCTGGTCGGCGGTGATCTGGCCCCCGAAAACGAGATCGACTGCCTGCCGCAGGCCATGGTGCAGGATACTGCTCTGCTGGACTTCATCAACGAGGTACAGATGTACTACACCGACGCTCAGGTGTCCGCAACGGCTCTGACCTCCATGACCTCCCAGATGCGCGAGGGCACCATCCGCAAGTGCGACATGGCAAGCATCTACACCTACCAGAACACCCTGTACAAGCTGCAGATGAACGGCTGGCAGCTGCGTCAGTTCATGGAGTGGTCTGCTGCCTTCTTCAAGACCTGGGAGCCGGGCGATGTGACCATCGCATTCGACTCTTCCGTCCGCTATTACCTGTACGATGCCTTTGCAGGCGTCAAGTATGACCTCGACATCTCCAAGCAGCCCGGCAACCGCATCCAGAACCTGACCTGGATGGATGGCCGTCCGGTGGAGGACGATGACAGCTTCGTGGTGGCCGTCAACAACTACCGTGCCACCACCCAGCTGCTGGCTTATGCCGACATCTTCAAGGAGGGCGACGAGCTGCCCAAGCTGCTGGAGATCGACGTGCGCGGCGATGTGGGCGGCATCCGCGAACTGCTGGGCGAGTACATCCGCACCGTCAAGGGCGGCACCATCGAGCCGCACGTGGACAACAACTGGAAGCTCGTGGGCGACAACTGGAACGCTGCTGACCACGAGAAGGCCGTCAAGCTACTGCGCGAGGGCAAGCTGGCTCTGTCGGAGAACGCCGACAGCCGCACCCTGCCCGGCAAGGCCATCACTACGGCCGATATTGCCGCATTCTGATTTTTCTTTCACACGCAATGGGGTGTGCAGTCTCTTAGGGGCTGCACACCCTTTTTTGCGCAGCATATTTCTTTTTTTGGCGGTTCGTGGTAGAATATACTGTATTCATCTGCGCATAAGGAGGGGAGAAGATGCAGCATTCGACCATTGCGGCCATTGCTACCGCTCCGGGTGCGGGCGGCATCGCCATCGTGCGGCTGTCCGGCCCGGAAAGCTATGAAGTGGCGGCGAAGGTGTTCCGTCCGGCCAACCCAACCAAAAAAGTCGCGGACGCCAAAGGCTATACGGCCATGTTCGGTGCATTCGTGGAAGAGGAAGAGGCTTTCGATGAGGGTGTGGCGCTGTTTTTCCGCGCGCCCCACAGCTACACCGGCGAGGATGTGGTGGAGCTTTCCTGCCACGGCGGCAGTGCACTCGCCCGGCGGCTGGTAGAAGCCTGCATTGCGGCGGGGGCGTCGCCTGCCGCTCCCGGCGAGTACACTCGCCGCGCTTTCCTGAACGGCAAGCTCAGTCTGACCCAGGCCGAAGCCGTCATGGACATCATCTCCGCCGATGGCCGACAGGGGGCCGCGCTGGCAAATGCCTCCCTGAACGGTGCGCTGGCCAGGAAGATAGCGGCCCAGAAAGATGCTCTGACGGCCTTGCAGGCCCATCTGGCCGCCTGGGTGGATTTCCCTGAGGAAGATGTCCCGGAACTGAGCCAGAGCCACTTGTGCGAGGTCTTAGGCGGGGTAGAGCAGGAGCTGGACGCCCTCATCCAGAGCTACGACGCAGGCGCTGTCCTCCGCGAGGGCGTGGACTGTGCCATCGTGGGCAAGCCCAATGCGGGCAAATCCACCCTGCTCAATCTGCTGGCCGGGTTCGACCGGGCCATCGTCACGCCGGTGGCCGGAACCACCCGCGACGTGGTGGAGCAGGCTGTTCAGCTGGGCGATGTCCGGCTGAATCTTTTCGATACCGCCGGTCTGCGTCAGACGGAAGACGAGATCGAAGCCGAAGGCATCCGCCGCAGCTGGAAGAAGCTGGACGAGGCGGGGCTTATCCTCGCCGTCTTCGACGGCTCGGAGCGCCCGACCCGGGAGGACCTGGAGCTGGCTCAGCGCTGCGGGGGTCGTCCGGCCATCGCGCTGGTCAATAAAGAGGACAAGCCCACCCGGTTCGACGCCGAGCTCATCGCACCCTATTTTGCGATGGTGCTGCCGGTCTGCTGTCAGGAAGAGGGGGCGCGAAAGGTCATCGCGTCGGCGGTAGCCCGCCTGCTGGGGACCAGCCAAATCGACCCCCACGCCGCCAGCCTCTCGGGACAGCGGCAGCTTTCTGCCGCCACCCGCGCCCGGGATGCCGTGGCCGGAGCGCTGGACGCCGCGCAGGGGCTCGGGCTGGACGCTGTGTCGGTCTGCGTGGACGACGCGCTGGATGCACTTTGTGAGCTGACAGGGGAGAACGCCTCGGAGGCGGTCATCAATGAGGTGTTTGAGAGATTCTGCGTGGGGAAATAAAAATCAATTTTACGCAGGGCTAAGTTCTCTTTTGCGCACCAAAAGAGAACCAGAAAACCACCAGCGATTGAGAGGCTCGGCGGTGGCGAAGCCATGAAAGCCCCAGTGGGGCTTTCAAGCCGACAGTCCGGTTTGCGAAGCAAATGCCGCGTGTTTAGCGCGGCAAGGACAGGGATCCACAAGAAAGGGGCTGCTCGCCCCTTTCAGACCCCAAAGGAGAAGTCGAAACGGAAAAAAGCTAGCCGCTTCGCTAAACGCTTTTTTCTCGTTTCTCCGATTTACGGCTTCGCCGAAGATTTTATGTTGCAAATAGAGGAAAGTATGAACCATTTAGGAGACTACGACGTTATCGTCATCGGTGCCGGCCATGCGGGCATTGAGGCGGCCCATGCTGCCGCGATGCTGGGCGCAAAGACGGCAGTGTTCACCATGAGCTTGGACGCCATCGGCAATATGCCCTGCAACCCCAGCATCGGCGGCACGGCAAAAGGCACGTTGGTACGCGAATTGGATGCTCTTGGCGGCGTGATGGGCCTTGCGGCAGATGCTACCTATTTACAGAGCCGGATGCTCAACAAGGGCAAAGGCCCCGCTGTCCACGCCCTGCGCGTCCAGACCGACCGCAAGCGCTATCATGAATATATGAAGCACGCCCTTGAGCTGACGCCGGGGCTGGCCATCCATCAGGCGGAAATCATTTCCATCGAGGTGGAGGACGGCCATGTGAAGGGCGTCGTCACCCAGCTGAACGGGGAGTATGGCGCAAAGTGCGTGGTCATCGCCACCGGCACCAACCTCGGCGGAAAAATTTTTGTGGGCGATGCATGGTACGCCTCCGGCCCCGACGGGATGCACGCGGCCAACGCCCTCACCGAGAGCCTGAAGGCCGCCGGTCTGCCGCTGCGCCGCTTCAAGACCGGTACGCCTGCCCGGGTGCATCGGCGGAGCATCGACTTCTCTAAGCTGGAATGCCAGCCCGGCGACCCGGACAATGAACTTCAGCCTTTCAGCTTCATGACCGATGCCCCTATGCACAACAAGGTGGAGTGCTGGATCGCCTACACCAACCCTGAGACGCACAGGATCATTCTGGACAATATCCAGCGCAGCCCGCTCTACGGCGGCATGATCGAGGGCGTCGGCCCGCGCTACTGCCCGTCGATCGAGGACAAGGTGGTGCGGTTTGCAGGGAAGGACCGGCATCCCATCTTCGTGGAGCCTTGCGGTGAGAACACCGAGGAAATGTATCTGCAGGGTGCGTCCAGCAGTCTGCCGGAAGATGTGCAGAATGCGTTCTACCGGAGCATCAAGGGCTTCGAGAATATTGAGATCATGCGCCCGGCCTATGCCATCGAGTACGACTGTGTAGACCCCACCAGCCTCGAAGCCACGCTGGAAAGCAAGGTGGTGCGGGGCCTCTACGGTGCGGGACAGTTCAACGGCACCTCGGGCTACGAGGAAGCCGCCGCGCAGGGCCTGCTGGCCGGTCTGAACGCTGCCCGGAACGCATTGGGCGAAAGCCAGCTCATCCTGCCCAGACAGTCGAGCTATCTCGGCACACTGGTCGATGACCTTGTGACCAAGGGCGTCATGGACCCCTACCGGATGATGACCAGCCGCAGCGAGTACCGCCTGACCCTCCGTCAGGACAACGCCGACACCCGGTTGACGCCCATCGGCAGGGAATACGGCCTCGTGCAGGATGACCGCTGGACAAAGTACCAGCAGACGCAGGCTGTGCTGGACGCAGAGCGCCGCCGTCTGCATGACGCCCATCTGCGCACGGCGGACCTGCGCGCCGCGATGGAAGCGGCGGGCCTCGCCCCGGCCGCAGAGGGCGGCATTGCCGAAGAGCTGCTGCGCCGGCCGGAGATCGACTATCCGCTCATCGCGGGCATGATCGGCTGGGGTGAGGGCATCACGCCCATGCTGGCCGAGCGTCTGGAAACTGAGATCAAGTACGCGGGTTACATTGCCCGGCAGGACCGGATGATACACGAGGTGGCCCGCCACGAGAAGACCCTCATCCCGGAGGATTTCTCTTACACAGAGCTCACCGGCCTGACGCTGGAAGCCCGCGAGAAGCTGGCCCGCATCCGCCCGAAAAACTTGGGGCAGGCGGGACGCATCCCCGGCGTGTCGCCGTCGGATGTGGCACAGCTGAGTATTGCGCTGGCGGCGAAGAGAAGCTAAAGTTCTCTTTTGCGCGCCAAAAGAGAACCAGAAATGGTTCTCGCGCCGGTGGCGCGGGGGTAGAGCGCTTTTTCATTAAGGCTAATGTTCTCTTTTGATGTCAAAAGAGAACCAGAAAACCACCAGCGATTTCGACGCGCTGGATCCACGAGAAAGGGGCTGCTCGCCCCTTTCAGACCCCAAAGGGGTTGTCGAAACGGAAAAAAGCTAGTCGCTTCGCTTAACGCTTTTTTCTCGTTTCTCCGATTTGCTGCTTCGCAGCGGGTGTTACGCCCTCGCAGGGCGTGAAGTTCAGCAGAAAGGTAAAATCTTCGGCGG
>ONZT01000291.1_pt1 | contig 45128 bp, 44 predicted proteins | sample 1671571 | NCBI WGS metagenome assembly ONZT01 (sample SAMN06348170, study PRJEB24527) | human gut metagenome | biome: human gut; feature: ankylosing spondylitis patient; material: feces | host: Homo sapiens | place: China | collected 2015-10
AAACCGCGAAGGGACGTCGCCCGTCCCCTCGCCACCCCTGGGCTGGGTGTTTGACAGAAATTTGGTCTTATGTAGTGCCCTTTGAAAAATTCTCCTGGTGCATCAAATCGGAAGATTTTCGTATAATATAAGCGCAGACTTGCACGGTTGCCCCATGAGTCTGCGCTTATTTATATTGTTGGTTTTTCTGTATGGTTCAAATTTGCACCTGAAACTAACCAATCCTACGTATTCTATTATTCTACATGCTTCCGCAATATCCCATACTACGGGCCCGTCGACACCACGCCTTCGGCGTGCTCGCGGGAACTACAGCTTCCGCCAAGGCAAGTTGCCGCGCCTTTCGCGCCAGCGAAACAGCCCTAACAGTTAGCGTCAGCCCGTTCTGTCTTGATGCACCAGGCGTGGCCAAGTAGGGGGGTCTGAGGGGGAGCTTCGGCCTTCGCAACTTCGAGATGCTCCCCCTCAGGGTTTTCTCAGTTTCCAAACTGAATTTTCCTGCCTTATAAGGCAAAAATTATACTTTTTTAATATGAGACTTAATTCTTAGAAAAGTCCAGTAATCTTTCCAGTTTCATCCACATCAATACGTTCTGCAGCAGGTACTTTCGGAAGACCTGGCATCGTCATGATCTCGCCTGTCAGGGCAACGATAAATCCTGCGCCAGCAGAAATCTTAAGATTACGTACAGTAACTTCGAAGTCTGTCGGAGCCCCAAGCTTGGTCTGGTCATCGGTCAGGCTGTACTGTGTCTTAGCCACACAGATCGGGCAGTTGCCAAATCCAAGAGCTTCCAGCTGTTTCGCCTGCTTCTGCGCATTTGCAGTAAGAACTACTCTCTTACCGCCATATACTTTCTGCACGATCTGGTTCAGTTTATCTTCGATAGATCCTTCCAGTTCATATGCATAAGTAAAGTCGTTTGGTTCTTCTACGAGGCGAAGAACTTCTTCTGCAAGTTTGATTCCGCCTTCTCCGCCTTTTGCCCATACTTCAGAAAGAGCTACGTTTACGCCGAGTTCTTTGCACTTAGCTTCTACGAAGTCAAGCTCTGCCTTGGTGTCGGTCGGGAATGCGTTGATGGCAACTACGCAAGGAAGTTTGTATACGTTCTTGATATTGCTTACATGTTTCAGAAGGTTCGGGATACCTTTTTCAAGAGCTTCCAGGTTTTCGTTGTTGAGGTCAGCTTTAGCTACGCCGCCGTTGTATTTCAGAGCACGTACGGTTGCCACGATAACAACTGCACTTGGATGCAGGTCTGCCATACGGCATTTGATATCGAGGAATTTCTCTGCGCCAAGGTCTGCACCGAATCCTGCTTCTGTGATCGCATAATCAGCAAGTTTCATTGCCATCTTGGTTGCTGTTACGGAGTTACATCCATGAGCGATGTTTGCGAATGGTCCGCCGTGTACGATCGCCGGAACGTGTTCCAGTGTCTGAACGAGGTTCGGTTTCAGGGCGTCTTTCAGGAGAGCTGTCATAGCGCCTTCTGCATGGAGGTCACCTGCTGTTACCGGTTTCTGCTCGGATACTTTACCGTAGGTATATCCGATAATAATTCTGGAAAGTCTTTCTTTCAGGTCTTTGATGTCACTTGCAAGACAAAGGACTGCCATGATCTCAGATGCAACGGTGATGTCATATCCGTCTTCACGCGGCATTCCGTTTGTTCTTCCACCGAGGCCGTCTACTACGTTACGGAGCTGACGGTCGTTCATGTCCACGCATCTTCTCCATGTGATCTTTCTTGGATCGATGTTCAGAGCGTTGCCCTGGAAGATATGATTGTCGATCATTGCTGCGAGCAGGTTGTTTGCTGCTCCGATCGCATGGAAGTCACCTGTGAAGTGAAGGTTGATGTCCTCCATCGGAACTACCTGTGCATAGCCGCCGCCTGCTGCGCCGCCCTTAACACCGAATACCGGTCCGAGGGATGGCTCACGGAGAGCTACCATAACGCTTTTGCCGAGTCTCTGCATACCGTCTGCAAGACCTACTGTTGTTGTTGTCTTTCCTTCACCTGCCGGTGTCGGGTTGATAGCGGTTACAAGAATCAGCTTGCCGTCCTTTTTGTCGCTTTCTTTCAGGAGATTGTAATCGATCTTTGCTTTGTACTTACCGTACTGCTCCAGATATTTGTCGTCGATGCCTGCTTTTTCTGCGATCTTGGTGATCGGCTCCATTGTGCACTCCTGTGCGATTTCGATGTCACTTTTGAATCCCATAATTTTCTCCTTTCTTTGCCGATAACGCCTGTCGTGATTGCCCCGTCACCAAGCAACCATGGCGTTGATTTTTAATAAGCCCTCTTTTCTTATTAAAAAAAGCAGTATCTGAGTTACCCTCAAATACTGCCCAGACGGTCGGCGTTACAAATCTCCTGCTCCCTCGTGGTATCTCCACAATTCCGTCAGTCACCGGAGACTCTATTTACTTGGTGAGAAAAGATTATCATATTTATTGTCATTTGTCAATAAATTGTCGCGATTATTATGTTTTTTTATAAAACATAAGGAAAACTTAAATAAAATTTGTTATTTTATCATACTATTATTTAACGTCAGCCCGTTCTGTCCTGATGCACCAGGCGTGGCCCGGTGGGGAGCGCGAGGGGAGAACGGCCTTCGCAACTTCGAGTGCCCTCCCCTCGCATAAGGTTTTGCAGTTTCCAAACTGCGGGAATCGGGGCAGTACCCTAGAAAAGTGGTTTAAGGGCCGGATACAGTTTCTTAAACTTCTGATACTTTTCTTCGTACTTCGCCACAAGTTCTTCCTCCGGCTCAACGGTGTCAACGACGTGAGCCATCTTCTTTCCGATGGTCTCAACATCCGGATAAGCCCCACATCCTACGGCAGCCAGCATGGCGCCACCCATGGACGGTCCTTCTTCTACGTCGAGAACATCAACTTTGAGGTTCATCACATTTGCAATAATCTTTTTCCAGAGCGGGCTCTTTGCGCCGCCGCCGCAGATCTTGGTTCGTTCGATCTTGATACCAAGTTTTCTTGCAACTTCGAGGGAATCGCGAAGTCCGAAGGCTACGCCTTCGAGAACAGCCTGTGTCATATCTGCTCTTGTAGTGTCCATGGACATTCCGAAGAATACACCTCTTGCGTCAGGATTGTTATGTGGTGATCTTTCTCCCATCAGGTATGGAAGGAAGAATACATTGTTTTCGCCGAGTTTCTGGATCGGTGCCTGCTCTGCTGCGAAATCCTTGGTCTGAAGGATTTCCTCTGCCCACCATTTGTTACAGGATGCTGCGCTCAGCATGCAGCCCATCAGGTGATAGCTTCCGTCTGCATGGCAGAAGGAATGCAGTGCATTGTTTTCGTCAACGCCGAAGTTTTTGCTGGAGATGAAGATGGTTCCGGAAGTTCCAAGGGAGATGTTGCACTGTCCATCACCAACAGTTCCTGTTCCGACTGCTGCTGCCGCATTGTCGCCTGCTCCTGCTACGACTTTGACGTCTGCAGAGAATCCGAGTTCTTTTGCAACTTCTGGTTTCAGTGTTCCGACAACTTCCCAGCTTTCGTACAGTTTCGGAAGTTGTTCTTCCTTAACGTCGCAGATCTCCATCATTTCTTTGGACCAGCAGCGGTTCTTTACGTCAAGAAGCAGCATACCGGATGCATCAGAAACATCTGTGCAGAAAGATCCGGAAAGTCTGTATGCAAGGTAGTCTTTTGGAAGCATGATCTTTGCGATCTTTGCAAATTTCTCCGGCTCGTTTTTCTTCATCCACAGGATCTTTGGTGCTGTGAAGCCTGCAAAAGCGATGTTTGCTGTGTACTGTGATAATTTATCTTTGCCGATCTCATTGTTGAGATATTCTGTTTCTTTCTGGGAACGTCCATCATTCCAGAGGATTGCCGGGCGGATGACATTGTCATTTTCATCCAGTGTTACCAGTCCGTGCATCTGTCCGCCGAAGCCGATTCCGGCTACCTGGGAGCGGTCGATTCCTTCGGTCAGTTCTTTCATTCCCTCAACACTCTGGGTAAACCAGTCTTCCGGATTCTGTTCTGACCAGCCCGGATGCGGGAAAAACAGTGGATATTCTTTTGATACGATATTACAGATCTTGCCTGATTCTTCCATCAGAAGAAGTTTTACGGCAGAAGTTCCTAAATCCACACCAATATAGTACATATTTCCTCCTAACTGTGCATTTTGCATACATACCCCGCAGATGCACATTCTGTCTGTTATTGATATTTTTTACTGATATTTTGCTCTTTACCACGACATCCCAGGAAAACTCCCGGGATGTCTGTATTGATTTTATTTTATTTTTTTCAAAATCAGAAGATTATCCCCACGGATTTTCTGTTGGGTATCTTACTCCTGCTGGCTGGTTGTAACCGATCTTCTTTACATCCAGTCCAAGGAATTTCACTACTTCGAAGAACTGTTTTCCGTAATGTCCGAACATAACTGCTCCGTGATGCGGATAGTTGCCTTCGATCAGTACGTGACGGTAGAATCTTCCCATTTCGTTGATAGCGAAGATACCGATACCACCGAAGGATCTTGTCGGTACATCAAGAACTTCACCTTCTGCAACGTATGCTACCAGTTCACCTTCTGAGTTGCACTGCAGACGATAGAATGTGATGTCAGAAGCAGCGATGTCACCTTCAAGAGTTCCTCTTGTAAAGTCTGGCTCAGATCCTGCTGGCTCAAGAAGTCTGTGCTGGATGAGCTGATATTTAACGGCTCTGGATTCGCACATCTTGCATTCCGGAGTATTTCCACAATGGAATCCCATGAATGTATCTGTAAGTTTGTAATCATATTTTCCTTTGATATCTTCGTCATAGATATACTGCGGAACGGAGTTGTTGATGTCAAGCAGTGTAACTGCGTCATTGGAGATGCAGAGTCCGATGTACTCGCTGAGTGCTCCGTAGATATCAACTTCGCAGGATACCGGGATGCCTCTGGAGCCAAGACGGCTGTTTACATAGCAAGGCTCAAATCCGAACTGTGACGGGAATGCCGGCCAGCATTTGTCAGCAAATGCAACGTATTTTCTTGCTCCTTTGTGAGCTTCTGCCCAGTCAAGAAGAGTAAGCTCGAACTGTGCCATTCTTACATTGAGGTCTTCGTAGTATCTTCCTTCGCCCATTTCTTTTGCCATATCTGCGCAAACTTCCGGGATACGAGGATCATTTTCATGCTCTTTGAAAGCAACGAGAAGGTCAAGTTCGGAGTTTTCTTCGATCTCAACACCCAGTTCATAGAGTCCTTTGATCGGTGCGTTACAAGCGAAGAAATCCTGCGGACGTGGTCCGAATGTAATGATCTTGAGGTTACGAACACCGATAACGGCACGTGCAACCGGTACGAAATCACCGATCATCTTGGCGATGTCATCAGCTGTTCCAACTGGATATTCCGGAATGTATGCTTCAAGATGACGCATCTTTAAGTTGTAGGAGCAGTTCAGCATACCACAGTAAGCATCACCTCTGCCGTTGATCATGTCGCCGTCGCCTTCCGCTGCTGCAACGTACATGCACGGTCCGTCGAATCTTTCTGCGATCAGTGTCTCCGGTGTTTCCGGTCCGAAGTTTCCAAGGAAAACAACCAGGGCGTTACACTCTGCTTTGTTTACATCTTCGAGTGCTTTTTCCATGTCTTTCTCGTTCTCAACAGTTACTGGACATTCGTAAAGTTCTCCTGTGTAGGCTGCTTTGATAGCTGCGCGTCTCTTCTCAGAGAGCTGGATCGGGAAACAGTCACGGCTTACTGCGATGATTCCAAGTTTTACTACTGGGATATTGTTCATGATAAAAATTCCTCCATATTATATAAGTTTGTATTTACAGTTATTTGCTTTTCAGTATAAAAAATCAGTCGATTCCGACATTCTCACCTTTGAGTCCGTTAAACGCACCTTCGATAGTTGCTTCTTCGTGTGCGATCAGCCATTTATTCTTAGCTGTAAGAAGCTTGTCCTCGCCTTCAGCGGCTGTGTCAAAAGTCAGCTCCGTGTTTGTTCCTTTTGGTAAAACAACAACGCACTGGAAACCTGCTTCGTTTACATGGCATGGTGCATAGTGAAGAGTTGTTGCATATACTTCGATTCCGGTTCCTGCCGGAACAAGGAATGCTTCTACTTTGGATGTGTCATATGTAAAATCTTTTTCGATATCCTGCTGATGTCCGATCAGAAGGACAAGATCTGTAACCGCTACGTTGATCTCGGAATTGCGGTGATATTCCAGTCCGTTTAATTTCTTATTATGACCATTGCAGTATCCGATCTCGATCGGCAGTCCACCGTATCCTTTGTTCTGAAGTTCCTTCGCTACCGGCAATGCCTCCATCTCTTCTACGGATGGCACATAGATCACGTCCTCCGGTACCGGTGTGTGTTTCATTTCCTTCAGGAGTTCTGTAAAGTCATACCCCTCCAGTACTTTACCATATCTGCGAAATGCGTCATCTGCTACATTCTGAATCTTCACCTGAAGTTACCTCCTTTATATTTTTCATGTTGGAGATATCATATCATGAGGTGTGTTTTATTTCGCCAGATTTTTTGTCCTCTTTAGTGCACTTTTTTGACCTTTTAGTTTTTTGTTTTGTACAAACATTTATAACTATTAAGAAAAAAAACAGGCGTTTCTGATCCGCCTGTTTTTGCATTTTTATTCTTTATTTTTCTCGTCCAAGTTCGCTTGGCAGAATGCTGTATCGTTTCTGGAATTCCCGCGTAAAAGCGCGGCTGCTGCTAAATCCGTTGTCCAGGGCGATCTGGCTGATCGTCTTGTCTGTGTTCAGTAATTCCCTGTATGCATAGGTCATTCGGATGTCCTGTAAGTACGTCTTAAAATTGACATTTGCATATTTCTGGAACATTCTGGATAAATATGCATCGGAGTAACCGAACATGTTCGCTACTTCGGTCAGTTTGAGTTCTTCCTGATAATGCTCTCTCATATAGGAAGTAATTCTCGCAAGAGCATCCAGGCGGCGGCTGTGGCGTACTTCCTGCTCGCCCGCCTCGTCCAACCGGTAGTGATTGACCAGAAAATAAAGCACATCATAATAGAAGGAACGGATCTTGAATTCATATCCGACTCCACGTTTCCCGTATAATTTGTACATTTCACGCACCAGTCTCCAGAGTGTCGCATCCATCTCCGGAACACTTCCCGCAAAGCGTACAAATCGGTGTGCGGTAAAATAGTCCTCAAACTGCTTCAGCGGAATCTGAAGTACTGCCGTATGATTCTCTTCCGGCGAATCGATCGAATGCACTTCATTGGAATTGATAATCATCAGCTCCCCCGCCTTGAGCGGATGTTTCTCATCATTCAGATAAAAAGTCAGCGAACCTTCCATCACCGCAAAGATCTCCACAGACGTATGCCAGTGTTTCTCCCTCACATAATTTCCCTGACTTCCCTCAAACAGAAAAAATTTAAACGGCAGTCCCTCATCCGGGATCACCAGTTCATGCTGGAATTCCATGCTATACCCCTCTTCTCCAATAATAAATCAGTTTTCTTTCTTTTGTTTTACAAGACAACGCCTCTTATAAAAAGCTACACCATAGCAATAAATATGGTCATATTCATCTTCATACTCTTTTGCATACATACGCCTGTCAATTTGGCACAGGGCTGCTTCACAGTCGCCCTCCATAGCAGACAATGTTCTGGAATATTTTGCCTCAAAAATCGCCACCTGTCCATTTACAGAGTCATACACAACAATATCGCTGCGTCCCTCTCCATGTTCTTTGTTTGACTCTACAACATATCCTGCTCCTGTAAAAATCCCTGCAAGAAAAGCATGATAAAAATCTTCCCTGTAATCATGATAGCTGATGGTTTTTCGCAAAAGTTTGCTCATTTCCTGTGTAAGGATCTCGCTCTGACCACTCCATGCAGCATCGAACAAAGCCTTTCGATTCCATGTTTTGACACTCTCAGAAAACCATTTCACAACGGTAGTCTCAAAAATTTCTCTGATCTCAGCATTTGGAATTTTTAACGCTGACATATTGTCTGGCAACGGATCTGTTATTTCATTTTCTCTTGCCTGCGTCAGATAGCCTGTCAGATAAAGAATGCTCCAGAGATTTTCTTCTGAAGAATGCAGATAATCGTAAGTGAGATTTTCATCTATACGTTGTATGATATAACCTCCTGAAAGTAAGGCTTCCATTTTCTTTGTAATGTTACTTCCTGCGTAATCAATAAAAGAACGGATGATCTCATTATCACTGGTATTCTTCCAGTAACTTGCCGGTCTTGCCTTCGGATTCCGCTGGATATCACGAATATAATTCATCACATCCCAGGGGCAGTAAACATCAACCTCTCCAAAATGATACCCATCATACCATTTCTTCATCTCGTCTCCAAATTCCTCGACATCTGCTTCGCTCAGGATCTTATCTACATCTTTTTGTGTAAAACCAAAATATTCATTTAAGTTTGAATCGCTTATTGTATCGGAAACAAGATTATTGGTTCCTGTAAAAATACTCTCTTTCGCAATCTGCAGGCAGCCTGTGACTACTGCAAAGCAAAGCCCCGGATTGTCCTTTAACGCAGTGCTCATCATCACTTTAAGGATTTCAAGCATCTGTGGATAATATTGATGGCTGCTGGCTTTTGCAATCGGGACATCGTATTCATCGATCAAAAGGATTACATTTTTCTGATAATGTTGCTGCATCAGCTTTATCAGCAACGACAGGCTCTTTTTGATATCTGTAACAGTTGCTTCTTCTGTAATAATGCGCTGCATGATTTCTTTATCATATGGACTTATCCGGGAACTTTCCATTAAATACAGGTGCTCTTTGTAAAGTTCTGTGATCGTTGAAGAAAGCATACCATAAGCACTGGAAAAATCTAATCCGTCAACATCCTTGAAGGTCACAAACAGCGTTGGAAACTGGTTCATCCACTCACTGCACACGTCTCTTTGTTCCGCAATTTCCAGCCCCTTGAACAACTCTGTACTTTCTTTTCGAATATCAAAAAAATTCGCCAGCATGCTCATACCAAGAGTCTTCCCAAAACGCCTTGGTCTGGTGATCAGAGTAACTTCTGTGGATTTTTCTTCTAATAATTCTGCGATCAGTCCACTTTTATCAACGTAGTAATATCCATTCTTCCGGATTTTCTCAAAATCTGAAATACCAACCGGAATGCCTAATCTCGCCATGTCTGCCACTCCTTTCCCAACTAATGTCTATATCATAACATGAAGGCATTCCTTTTACAAGCAAGTGAAAATCCATCTGATTTTTTATCATCATAAAAAACACCGTCTTCCTGATAAGCTGAATATATCAGAAAAACAGTGTTCATAATAGCTTCCTGCATCGGAAAATACATCTGGCATTCCCTCCGATGCCTGGTGATTAGATACCGGGTAATTATTCAAGAAAAAAGCTTTCTATACATGATATATGCTTTTATCTTATCGCATCCTTCATGGACTTCACATACTCTTTGATATACGGTACGCAGTCGGCTCCGTGGGTTTCACAGAGTTTGACAATGGCAGAACCCACGATGACGCCGTCGGCCTGGGAGACCATTTTCTTGGCCTGCTCTGGGTTGGAGATTCCGAAGCCTACGGCACATGGGATGTCTTTCTGGGCTTTGACGAGTTCCACCATGGCTCCGATGTCTGTGGTGATCTGGCTTCGCATGCCGGTAACTCCGAGGGAGGATACGCAGTAGACAAATCCTTCTGCCTCTTTTGCGATCATGGAGATTCTCTCGTGGGAGGTCGGTGCGATTAGAGAGATCAGATCCAGACCATACTTCTCTGCAACGGATGCGAACTCTTCTTTTTCTTCAAATGGGACATCCGGAAGGATCATTCCGTCCATTCCAACTTCTGCTGCTCTCTTGCAGAAACGCTCAATCCCATAGGAAAAAACAACGTTCGCATAGGTCATAAATACCATTGGGATAGAACTGTTTTTGCGGATCTTTTCTACCATATCAAAAACTTTATCTGTGGTAACTCCACCGGATAAAGCACGCAGGTTTGCGCCCTGGATGACAGGGCCTTCTGCGGTCGGATCAGAAAATGGAATACCAAGTTCGATCAGATCTGCACCTGCTTCTTCCATGGCATATACGATTTTTTCGGTAACATCAAGGGACGGATCCCCGCAGGTAACAAACGGGATAAATGCTTTTCCCTTTGCAAATGCTTCTGTAATTCTCTTATTCATGGATATCCTCCCCTCTGTAACGTGCGATCGCTGCACAGTCCTTGTCTCCTCGTCCGGAAATAGTGATAACTACGATCTGGTCTTTACGCATCTGTGGCACGATCTTTCTCGCGTAAGCCACGGCATGAGCACTCTCGATCGCCGGAATGATGCCTTCTGTTCTTGACAGATATTCGAATGCATCTACCGCTTCATCGTCTGTTACCGGCACATATTCCGCACGTCCGCTGTCATAAAGATGTGCATGTTCCGGTCCGACACCAGGGTAATCTAATCCCGCTGAAATGGAATAAACCGGTGCGATCTGACCATACTCATCCTGGCAGAAATAGGACTTCATGCCATGGAAAATACCAAGTTTTCCGGTTGCGATCGTCGCTGCCGTCTCTGCAGTATTGACACCGCGTCCTGCTGCCTCACAGCCGATCAGGCGGACTCCCTCATCCTCAATAAAGTTATAGAAAGTTCCGATCGCATTGGAACCGCCGCCCACACAGGCAAGCACAACATCTGGAAGTTTGCCTTCTTTTTCGAGGATCTGCTCTTTGATCTCCTTGGAAATGACTGCCTGGAAATCACGGACGATCGTCGGGAACGGGTGCGGTCCCATGACAGATCCGAGGACATAATGTGTATCGGAAATACGGTTTGTCCACTCTCTCATTGTCTCGGAAACGGCATCTTTCAGGGTTGCAGTTCCTGATGTAACGGCATGTACTTTAGCTCCCAGAAGACGCATTCTGTATACGTTCAGTGCCTGACGTTCTGTGTCTTCCTTACCCATGAATACTTCACATTCCATACCCATAAGAGCTGCTGCTGTTGCGGTTGCAACACCGTGCTGTCCGGCTCCTGTCTCTGCGATGACACGTGTTTTTCCCATCTTTTTGGCAAGTAAAACCTGTCCCAGAACATTGTTGATCTTGTGTGCTCCTGTATGGTTCAAGTCCTCACGTTTCAGATAAACTTTGGCTCCGCCGAGGTCTTCTGTCATATGTGCTGCATAGTACAGACGTGACGGACGGCCTGCATAATTGTTCAGCAGATCGGTCAGTTCACGGTTGAATTCCGGGTCATCTTTGTAACGGTTATAGGCCTCTTCCAGCTCCAGAACCGCATTCATCAGTGTCTCTGGAATGTACTGCCCTCCATGTATTCCAAATCTTCCTTTTGACATTTGTGTCCTCCTCTATATTCTTCCAAACACCTTGTTTCTTTATATAATTACTTTGTTTCTTTCATTTTCCTGACGATATCCACAACCTGCCGGATCTTCGTCGGATCTTTCCACTTTTCTGTCTCCACACTGCTGCTTAGATCCACCGCATATGGATGGATTTCCCGGATCGCCTGTTCCAGATTGGCGGCTCCGATGCCTCCTGCGAGAAAAAACGGTCTCTGGATCTCCGGGATCAAAGACCAGTCAAAAGTCTTTCCGGTTCCTCCGCCGCCCTGATCCAGCAGGATGTAATCTGCCGGGCTTTGCAGTGCTTTCTCGATATCTTCGGCTGTTTTTATGGAAAACGCTTTGATGATCGGCTTGTCTGTGTATGTTTTTAATTCTCTGATATAGGACTCATTTTCCTGTCCGTGAAGCTGTGCAAGTGCAAGCGTTCCGTCATCCAGAAGTGATCTTACCAGCTCCATCGGTGCATCGACAAACACTCCAACTGGCTGGATCTCCTGGATCAGATCTTTCACCAGATCTCTCACTTCATCTGCCGTTACACTCCGGAAACTTTTGGGAAATTCTATGATAAATCCACAGTAATCCGGCTTCGCCTCATTGACGGCGAGGATGTCTTCTCTGCGCCTGAGCCCACATATTTTTATCTTAGCTTTGCTATGATCCTGAGCTGTCATTTCCTGCATCTCTCTGTTTCTCAATCCTCAGTCAACGGTGCTCCATTCAGTTCTTCGAGTGCTGCTTTTTTGTCCGGACTTCGCATCAGGGTTTCTCCGATCAGCACAGCCTCGATCTGGTTATCATGCAGACGCTTGATGTCCTCCGATGTGCGGATGCCGCTCTCGGAAACAAAGATCACATTCTCCGGTGCAAGTTCGCGAAGGTTGATGCTGTTCGCCATATCCACCTCGAAGGTTCTGAGGTCACGGTTGTTGACTCCGATGATCCTTGCTCCGCTCTTTAAAGCTCTCGCAACTTCCTCTGCATCGTGTGCTTCCACCAGGGCATCCATTCCCAGATCTTCTGCCATTTCGCGGTATTCCCGAAGCTGTTTATCGTCAAGTAATGCACAGATCAGGAGCACTGCGGCTGCACCATAAGCTGCCGCCTGCAGGATCATGTAGTCGTCAATGACGAAATCTTTTCGCAGTACCGGGATATCAACTTCTGATGCAATCTCCCATAAATACTGGTCAGAACCCTGGAAATAAAACGGTTCCGTCAGGCAGGAAATCGCGGATGCACCGGCTGCTTTATACTCTTTTGCGATGTCCAGATACGGAAAATCCGGTGCGATCAGCCCCTTGGACGGGGATGCTTTTTTGACTTCACAGATATAGGACATTCCCGGTTTTTTTAGTGCCTGATAAAAACTATGCGGCGTTTTTGCTGTCTCAGACTGGATCAGCGGATTGAGAAGCATCTGCACTTTTTTCTGCTGGATCTCACGGATCAGATCCTCTCTCGGCATCTCTTTTTTGTCTTTTTCGATGCGCTCTCTCGTCTTCTCAGCGATCTCATTTAATATGTTCATAGTAAAAAATTTCCTTTTCTAATCGGTCATTCAAGCGTTAGATTCCTGAATGAATTCCTCTAATTTCTTCAGTGCTGCACCGCTGTCGATCAGTTCTTCTGCCATGCGTACACCTGCTTCCATGGTTTCTGCTTTGCCTGCGATATAGAGTGCAGCTCCGGCGTTGAGGCATACTGCCTGACGCTTCGGTCCCTTCTCTTCGCCTTTCAGGATCGCTTTCGTGATCTCTGCATTTTCTGCCGGAGTTCCGCCAACCAGATCATCTTTGGAGCATCTTGTATAACCGAACTGCTCCGGTGTGATCTCGTAAGACTGGAACCATCCGTCCTTGATCTCGCAGACAGAAGTCGGTGCGCTCATCGAGATCTCATCCAGTTTGTCCTGTCCAAAAACTACCATTCCTTTTGTCACACCAAGCTTCGCCATAACCTGTGCCAATGGCTCTACAAGACTCTGATCAAACACACCCATCAGTTGCATATTTGCTCCTGCCGGGTTGCTCAAAGGTCCGAGGATATTGAATACGGTACGGATTCCAAGTTCCTTACGGATCGGTGCTACGTACTTCATTGCGATATGATAATTCTGTGCAAACAGGAAACAGATGTTGATCTTTTTGAGAAGTTCTGCACTTTTTTCCGGGGAGATCGTGATGTTTACTCCAAGTGCTTCAAGAACATCTGCTGCACCACTCCTGGAGGATGCTGCACGGTTTCCATGCTTTGCTACCGGCACGCCGCCTGCTGCGATCACCAGTGAGGAAGTGGTGGAAATGTTGAAGGAGTTTGCTCCGTCACCGCCGGTTCCTACGATCTCCAGGACATCCACATCATGCAGTAATTTGATGCAGTGCGCGCGCATTCCTGCTGCGGAAGCGGTGATCTCATCGATGGTCTCACCCTTCATGGAAAGTGCTGTCAGATAGGAAGACATCTGTACCGGTGTCGCCTGTCCGCTCATGATCTCATCCATGACTGTCTCTGCTTCCTGATATGTTAAGTTTTCTTTTTTTGAAAGTTTTACGATTGCTTCTTTGATCATTTTCATGTCCTCCTTAACTATACTCTTACAACATTTATGAAGTTTTCTACCATCTTTTTACCATCCAGTGTCATAACGGATTCGGGATGGAACTGTACTCCATAGATTGGATATTCTGTGTGTTCCACTGCCATGATCTCGCCGTCTTCTGCCTCTGCTGTGACTCTTAAAACCTCCGGAAGTTTATCTCTTACTGCTGCCAGTGAATGGTATCTGGCTGCCTGGAAGCTGTCTCCCAGTCCTTCAAAAAGTTTGCTTTCTCCGACGGTATAGATTGTTTTTTTCTTGCCGTGCATCAGTTCTTTTGCGTAGGAAACTCTGCCGCCGAAGGCTTCACAGATTGCCTGATGTCCAAGACAGATGCCGAAGATTGGAAGTTTTCCTGCAAAATATTTAATTGCTTCGATGCAGATTCCTGCGTCTGACGGCTTGCCCGGTCCCGGTGAAAGGATCAGTGCTTCCGGTTTCATTGCCTCGATTTCTTCTACTGTATATTCATCATTTCGAACAACTTTGATGTCCGGTTCTACGGAACCGATCAGCTGATATACGTTGTAGGAAAAGCTGTCATAATTATCAATCAGTACGATCATTCCAATCCCTCCTGTGCTTTTTGGATTGCCAGAACTACGGCTCTTGCCTTGTTGCAGCACTCTTCGAATTCTTTTTCCGGAACGCTGTCTGCTACGATCCCTGCTCCGGAGCGGATGCAGATCTCACCTTTTTTCTTGTATACAAGACGGATCGCAATGCAGCTATCAAGGTTTCCTGCAAAATCCAGATATCCGATCGCGCCGCCGTAAATGCCTCGTTTGCTCTGTTCCAGTTCTTCGATGATCTGGCAGGCACGGAACTTCGGTGCCCCGGAAAGTGTTCCTGCCGGGAGGATGGAGTCGACTGCATCTATCGCATCTTTGTCTTCTCGAAGCTCTCCTGCGACTGTGGAACCGATGTGCATAACCTGTGAAAAATGCTCCACACTCATGTATTTTTCCACTTCTACCGTTCCGATCTTGCTGATCCTTCCGATGTCATTTCGTCCCAGATCGACCAGCATGTTGTGCTCTGCAAGTTCCTTCTCATCTTTCAGAAGTCCCTCTTCCAGTTCCCTGTCTTCCTGCTTTGTCTTGCCTCTCGGTCTGGTTCCTGCCAGTGGGAAAGTGGTAAGTTTTTTGTCCTCCAGTTTTACCAGGGTTTCCGGTGAAGCACCTGCAAGTTCGATGTCATCACTGGAAAAATAAAACATATACGGTGACGGATTTGTTGCTCTCAAGACTCTGTAAGTATCAAATAAACTTCCCTCTGCTTTTGCTCTCATCGGGTTGGAAAGCACCACCTGGAAGATGTCTCCCTCATGGATATAATGTTTTGCTTTTTCTACCATCTGGCAGTATTTTTCTTTCGGGAACTGCGGTTTGATCTCAGAATCAAGCTGTAATGGCAGGAACTCAGCCTTCTGTGCGTTTCGGATCAGATCTGCCATTTCCTGAAGTTTTTTCTCTGCTTTCTGGTAAGAATTTTCCAGGTCGTCCAGCATGACTCCTGTGATCAGAAGTACTTTCTGTCTGTAATGGTCAAAGGCGATCACCTGGTCAAAAAGCATCAGATCCATGTCTCTGAAATCCGGATCTTCGTGTTCGCCAAGCTTTAATTTCGGCTCGCTGTATTTGATGTAATCATAGGAAAAATATCCGACCAAACCGCCGGTAAACGGTGGCATATCTTCAATCACCGGGCTCTTGTATTCTTTCAGGATCTCTCTTAAAGTGTCTCCCGGATGTGCAACCTGCTTTGTGATCTCACCCTGATCTTCGCCTTCCGTGCGGCGGATCTTCATTGCTCCGTCCGTGCAGGTAATCTCCATGGCCGGCTCATATCCGAGGAAAGAATAGCGTCCCCACACCTCTGTCTGGCTGGCACTTTCAAGCAGATAACAATGCCTGCTCGCCTTCCTTAAAGTCCTCATAACTTCTACCGGTGTATATCTGTCTGCGTATACTTCCCGGCAGACCGGAACTCTTTTGTACTGACCTTTTGCTGCGATCTCTCTGATGGTTTCTATCGTAGGATACATGGATCATACCTCCCTGTGTATTACTGTTTGTTCCTGTCAGAGCAAAAAAGAAAGCCCGCCCATGACAGAATCTGCTCTCTGTCAAGGACGAGCGTTAAAATTCACCCGCGGTGCCACCTTGATTCACGGAATGACCCGTGCGCTTTGCGGAATACCTTCATATTCCCGGCAACTGACGTATGCCTCACGTCACAGAATACTAAGCGATCGCCTTTCCCTGTGCCCTCAGCGGTCCATTTAACAATCTGCATTTCCACCCGGCTCTCACCCTCCCGGACTCTCTGTGCGCGCATGATAGTTTTTATCTCCGCTTCAACGGTTTAATTAACTAAATCAAATTTTCTATAAAATATCACAATTTTTTTCCATTGTCAATAGGGTTAGTTAAATTTCACATTTTATGTGCGATAAAATAGCCTCGGCCACACCGTCTTCTTCGTTTGTTCCGGTCACGCAGGCGGCGGATTTCTTGCAGTTTTCGGTGGCATTTCCCATTGCGATGCCGTATTTTACTGCTTCCAGCATACTGCTGTCGTTGTCTGCGTCACCAAATGCCATCGCTTCTTCCGGGGAGATCCCGAGTTTATCCAGAAGCCACAATAGAGTTTTGCCTTTCCCTGCATCTTTGTGCCCCATTTCGAGAAGATTTGACACAGAGGAAGTCACGTAGATATCCGGAATCTCTTTCTCCAGGGATGTATACAGGCGGTTCCTGTCCTCATGGCTGCATACGAAGGAGATGCTGTCCAGTTCTTTCGCATGCTGCGCTGCAAACTCAATGATATCCTTCACAGGAGTCCTCGTTGCCTTGATATATCTTGCCCCGTACTCTGTCGCCAGATAGCGGATGGGATCTCTGACATACGCTTCCTCTGCGTAGGGAACACCGTCGACGACGACCTCCATGACCATTTTTTCTCTTTTTCTTACAGCGATCGCGACTTCTACGGATTCCGGTGTCATAAGGCACTGGTAAATGCGCTTCTTTTCGCTGACAGAATAAACAGCGCCGCCATTGGCTGTGATCAGATATTCCACTCCCGGGTACTCACGGATCATCTCAGGTACAGAACCAAAGGATCTGCCCGTTGCCGGCACAAGGTGGATTCCCTGTGCTGCCGCCAGATCAAGGGCTTCTCTTGTACGTGGAGAAAGTTCTTTTTTGTTTGTCAGCAGGGTCCCGTCCAGGTCGCTGGCGATAAGTTTGACTGCCATTTCACATCTCCTTTGTATTTTTTTGCAAACTATCCATTCATTTTCCACCATTATACAAAATCTTCTGCTTTTTTTCCACCTGATATGATATACTATTAACATTGAGTAAAAAGGAGATGTGTATCATGAAATTTATTTATCCTGCGGTATTCCGCAAAACTGATAAAGGTACTTATAAGGGATTTTTCCCGGATCTTGAGGATTGTTTCGGAGAGGGCGAGACTCTGGATGAAGCAATTGAGGAGGCAAATGCCGCTGCTTACAACTGGATCTCTCTGGAACTTGATGAGGATGACTGCCAGCTCCCGCCTGTTTCTGATGCAGACGACCTGGAACTTGAAGAAGGCGATATCGTCCGGAATATTTCTGTAAATATCCGTTTTTATGAGGGATGGGATGAATAAAATTCCTTTTCCGGATTTCATCATATCAAATCAACCCGGAAGGAGTTTTTAACATGTCAGCATTTTCGGAGGTTCTTACCGAATATATCAAAGCCAGGCACGTCAAAGTTGCACCTATGACCAAATATTGCGGAATTGACCGCTCTACCATGTACAAGCTGATCAGTGGTAAACGCAATCCGCCGTCCAAAGATATTTTTGAAAAAATGGCCCAGTTCATGCACCTGACGCCAGCAGAAACACAGCGTTTCGAGGAAGCCTGGGAAGTGACTGTGATCGGTCCGGAAGTCTACTACAAGCGCAAAAGTGTAGAAAATTTTATCCGGCACTTTCCAAGTCATTTCTCTGTATCACCGGATGAATTTATTTTTTCCTCAAAACTTATCCAGAATAATCAGGAATCGGACTGCACAGTCCTGACCAGTCTTCAGAACGTCAACTATTTCATCCACAAAATGTTCCTTGCCGAAGCATCCAGGTCTTCCGGCAAGATATCACTGTTTCTACAGCCAGATCATGAATTTGTTTTTCATCTGCTCTCCACGCTGGCTCCGTCTGATACCCTGGAAGTTCAGCATATCCTCTGTCTGAACAGTGAAGACACCTTTACAGAACAGCATGAGCTTGTAAACCTGAAGTATCTGGATGCGATTTTCCCAATCTACATGTCTGGATTGAATTATACATTATGGTATTATTATGATAATATTTCATCTCATTACCAGAATATGAATATTTTTCCATGTATGATTCTGACTTCCGATGCAGCGCTGATGTGTACTGCTGACGGACAGTCAGGAATCTTTTACCGCAATTCTGATGTAATACATATGCTTCAGGAAATGTACAATACTTATCTGGAACAATGTTCACAGTTATTTCTGCCAACTGCTTTTCTGCCGGATAATTTTTCGAATGTTTTCAATACAATTTTTGAAGTTTCTGAAGAGGCACCTACTTTTGCCCTTCAACCGGAAGTCTGTATTACACCATTTATCAGCGAAAAGATTCTGAAACAGGCATTTAATTATGATATTCCGCACAGTGAGGAAATTATCAAACAGGCTGCCCTTGCTTTTAGAGGAAATATGAAAAGACTCACAGACAGCCAGACTTATGTATATTTTACAGCTGACGGACTTCTTCAGTTTGCTGCATCCGGACGGACTGCCGAGATTCCAGAAGTTTTTTATCATAAATTTACTGTTGAGCACCGAATCGAGATGCTACATGGAGTTGCCGAAAGCTGCCGCAAGGGTTCTTACAGAATTCTGCAAAAGCCATTAAACCATCTTCCATCCAACCTGCATCTTTGTATTCGTGGAAATGTCGGAACATTGATTTTTCAGAAATATAATGGAGAAGTCATGCTGTTTACGATCCAGGAGTATGGACTTCTTGAAACATTTCTTGATTATCTCCAGAATATGCTGGAAAGCAGTTTCTACACTTCAGAAGAAGCTGCCGCATACGTAGAAAGTATTATATACCAATTGGAAAATGGAGAACTTTCTTAACAATAAAAAAGCCGTATACTCAGGTAAACTCCTGAATATACGGTTTTTCTCTTTCATACTCGCCGATTCGATAGTTAAAATTATACGTATTATTTTTCATATTTCAAGATGTGACATTATTTGTGGGCAGAGTTTTTTGAAATTCAGAACACTTTTTGCCCGTTAATGAGAATTTATTGCAATTATACAATAAAATAAGCCCTCAGTGCTGTAACACCAAGGGCTTATGCTATAAAATTGCTTCCGTTATTTCGCTGGACGATATACCACAGTAAATCCTTCTGAAGCACTGCCCTGTACTTCTGCGGTATAACCAATCGGAGCCGCAGCTACAACATCATAGGTAATCGGAAGACCATCCTCATCCTGAGAATCCAGGAGTACCCACACATGTCTCCACTCGGTATCTGTGCCAAGTGTAATGCTGTCATATTCAAATCCATTGGAAAGCAGCTGAATATCAACCTGATCCGGACGAACGGTCAGTGCGCCGCTGTCTTCCCATTGTGTCGTTACAGATACATCCGTTGCCGGTGTGACTTTGATCTGGAGCGGTTCGGACTGAACACCATTCCAGGCTGCAACGATATCGGTTGTACCCGTACCGATGCCGGTAACAATTCCCTTATCATCAACTGTTGCGACAGACGGATCAGAACTGGTCCATGTAACTGACGGACTGTCATTCTTCTCTGTGCCATCCCATGTCTCTGCAAAAATGATAGTTGCACCAGTCTGCTTAATACTACGGCTGGCTGGTGTCAGCTTTATTCCAGTACCGGTAACACTTACTTTGCTTGTTGCTGTAAATGCACCCCATGTAAGAGTTACAGTTGTCTCACCAGGGGCTTTCGCGATCAGATTTCCATTGTCATCCACTTCTGCAATCTGCGGATCATCCACATTCCAGATAACATCCTGTCCATCTGCCGCTGTTCCATCCTCACCTGTTCCATCAATCAGTTTATAGCCAATTGCCTGTACAGACAGATCCTCATTTAAAGATAACTGAATGCTGTCAGAGCCTGCTGCAAGCACAATTCCCTTAACAAAAACACGAATGCTGATGGTCATTGGCTCGCCGGATACAGCTCCATTCTCATCTGTTGGCTGGTAAGTTCCTGTTACAACAGCACCACCTGCCTTATGGCTTCTTAACTGTAACTGATCGTCGGAATCTGTATCAAAAATACTCACAACAGATTCATCACTGGATTCCCATGTCATATCTCTGACTGCAATTTTGCTGCCGCCCTTCTCACCATAAACCGGTACAAAGAGACTGGTTTCCTCAGAAACTCCATTAAATACAACATTACCGTCTATGATCTGACCGATAGAATTATCAGCAGGTATATCGCCAAGATAAAGCCCATCTGCGATTGAAGTCTCCTCTTCCACCTGAACTTCAGAAGTGAAATCTGCCTCAGACTGGAAATCAGCATCTGCATCTGTCTGTTCGTCTCCTTCGCTGGTCTCTGCATCAATATTCTCTGTGCTTTCATCTGTGCTGTCCTCAATTACAGTTTCCTCATCGCCTGAGAACTCCAGATCACTGGCTGCATCATCAGCTTCGTAATTATCCTCAGAAAAAGCCTCGACTGCCGCTTCATCCCCCAGATCACCGGCGTATACTACTGTGCCTCCCTGAGCTATAAGAGCCGCCGACAACATCCAGGTTAAAGTACGATTCCATTTTGAATGTAACCCTGCACTCATTTTTATCCCTCTTCTTCTTATTAAAAACATCTGTAAATAGTTTCTACTTTATCGTATGGTAAAATCCACCACTATTGAGGTCATTTTATCACATGCTTCTTTCTCTGTAAAGTTTCGTGAATATTAATTTTTGCTTATTTTCTAAGTGCAGATTTTAAATTAACTTTGAAAAATTCAATTTTTCTCTTGCATTTCTTCTTCGTATATAGTATAATTCGCAACTGTCAATTGAATATGGTCTAATTGGAAACGCACATTCTCCCTGAATGATTAACGAACAACACATGCTCTTGTATCTTAATTTATTTATTCAAGGAGGATTTTTTTATGCCTAAAAACAAGTTTCAGGAAGTAGTTTTTACAGTTATTATGGTATTTTTTATGGTCTACAGCATGATCTGTTATAATATCAGACTCAATGTAGGTGAGATGACAAATTCTATATTTCTTTCCGCATTTCATGAACTGATCATCATGGGACCGATCGCGTTTGTTCTTGATTTCTTTATCGTGTCCAAGCTGGCTTTTGCCTGTGCATCACGTATGGTCGATTTCAGAAACTGTCATCCGTTCAGCATGATCCTTGCGATCTCTGTTGCATCTATCGCTCTGATGTGCCCACTGATGAGTTTTGCCGCAACACTTCTTTTCAAAAATGCCGGAAGTCAGTTCATCGCTGTATGGATTGAAACTACTGCCATGAATTTCCCGGCAGCATTTTTCCTGCAGCTCATTTATGTAGGGCCGCTTGTACGCTTCATCTTCAGACATATTTTCCCTGAGAAAGAAGGTGCGCACCAGACTGCATCTGAAATGTAATAAAATTCCAATAAAAAATCAGGTTTTCGCACGATGTTATCTGTCGTGTGGAAACCTGATTTCGTTTTATTTAGCTATTTAGCCCTTTTCGATATCTTCACATGAGATTACAGAAGATAAACCGGAAGTTCTTCATTTACCTGAACAGAACCCTGTACTTCTTCCGGTGTTTTGTCCTTGACAAAAGCTTTCTGAAGTTCTTCTGAATTCTCTGGTGTGAGAACGGAAGTTTTTACGGATTTTTTGCGGGTTGTGGTTTTCTTTGGTGCTGCTTTCTTGGCTGTTGTGGCTTTTGCCTTTGTTGCTCTCGGTTTTCTGGCAGGAGTTTTTTTGGCTGCCGGTTCTTTAGCTTCTGCCTTTGGTGCTTCTTTGACTTCTGCCGGAGCTTTTGCTTCTTCTGCTGGTTTTACTGGTTCTGCTTTTGTTTCTGTGTTTTTGGCTTCTGCGTTTGCAGCGCGCAGAATGCTGTCCTTACCTACTGACATAATCCATTACCTCCCTGGCTAATTCTGTATATTCCTTCGCGCTTCTGCTGGATTTCTTGTATTCTACAACCGGAATGCTGTTGTCCTGAGACCATTCAATGGTACTGTCAACGCGGATCAGGTTGTCAAATACATGAATATTGTCCAGCTGATGCAAAGTTTCCATGGTTTGTTTAAAATAATTCTTGCGAGTGTCGACTTTGGTCACTGCGATACCCGCAACTTCGAGATCTGGTGCGATCTGCTTAACTTCGCCCAGAAATTCAAACATATTTGCAAGTCCGAACATTCCCCATGGGCTTGCCTCTACAGGAATGATTACCTTATCGGATGCACACAGAATGTTCATGACCCATCCGCCGAGGGTTGGCGGTGCATCGATGAGAATATAATCGTAAACGCCTGAATCCTTGATTTTCTGGATACATTTCTTCAGGATAAATTCTCGCTGCCATTTGGTAAAAAGTTCGTACTCGATGGAACTCATCAGCGTAGATGACGGAATCAGATCAAGACTTTCGTACGGTGTGTGTACGATGTAGTCTGTCAGGTCTTCCTGTTTACCAATTGCATGGTAGAGATTCTTCTCTCCCTGGGCGTGCTCCAGAACCCAGTCCTCTGGAAAAACTGCCAATGAAAGATTCAGCTGCATGTCACCGTCAACCAGCAGAACTTTCTTTCCGGCGCGTGACATGGCTGCGCCGAGGTTTGAGCAGGTCGTGGATTTGCCGCTGCCGCCTTTGTTGTTGGTAAAACAGATAGTTATTGTCTTTGCCATGGGATTTTCCTCCCCTGTTTATCGTTTTGGGTATTTTTGTAAATTTATCTATGTCATATTATACGAAATTTCTTCAAAATTTTCAATGAGTTTGTCACTATTTATACCTTTTATCCAACATTTGTGCATGTCAGACCGTTTTTGTCACGCGGTAGTCGGGATAATGTTCTATCAGCTCTCATGAACAAGCCTTTGCAGAAAAAAAGCCGGCAGATTTGCGGTCTGCCGGTAAGTTGTGAATCTTATTTCTGTGGAAAAACTACGGTCAGGAGCATTTTGAATGCCTCCACTGCATATACTGCGTGTGGGATCCTGGCTGGCATTACGATTGCTTCGCCTGCTTTGCACTGGTATTTTACACCGCCTACGGTGAATTCGCCGACTCCTTCGAGGACAGTTACCATGGCATCACCTGTGGAATCGTGTGTGCCGATTTGTCCAATGTTCCTTCTTATTTTTATGAATAAAAAATCAGTCGAGGATCTTTCCATCCACGGAGATGGTGGTTACCTGCCATGGGATGAATTTGCCACTGTTCTGGAGGGCTTTTTTGGCTGCCATTTCCAGACCACCGCAGCATGGAACTTCCATGCGGACAATGGTTACGCTGGCGATATTGTTGTTTCGGATGATCTCTTCAAGTTTTTCACTGTAGTCTGCGGCATCCAGCTTCGGACAGCCTACCAGGACGATCCTGCCTTTGATAAAATCTTCGTGGAAGTTTGCGTAGGCGTAAGCGGTGCAGTCTGCCGCGATCAGGAGTTTCGCGCCGTCGAAATACGGTGCATTTGTCGGAACAAGTTTGATCTGTACCGGCCACTGCTGGAGCTGGGATTGTGATTTTGTAGCTTTTTTCTGGTTCGCGAGAACGGCTGCTTCGTCATACGCCGCTGCTTCTCTCTCCACAAATGTGATCGCGCCGGTCGGACATGCCGGGAGGCAGTCGCCCAGGCCGTCACAGTAGTCATCGCGAAGGAGCTTCGCCTTTCCGTCAACCATGCCAATCGCGCTCTCATGGCAAGCCGCCGCACACGCTCCGCATCCGTTGCATTTTTCTTCATCTATCTGAATGATCCTTCTGATCATAAAAAAATTCCTCCTCATTTTGTCTGTATCTCTGACTCGGTATCGCAGGTGTTCTCACCTGTTGAGTACAGGATACTGGAATGAGGAGGAAAATTCCGTGGTTATGACAACGGAATTAAAAATATCTACAACTTTTCTGCAGAACTCATGGATTAAAATGTTTTGCAGAATCATTCCTTGACCTGTTGCCAGAATATGCTTACAATTAAAACAAATAAATTTCAGGAGTGACTGTTTATGGATTTCTCTCTCATCTCCCAGACTTCTTTATTTCGCGGATATACGCCTTCCGAAACAGAGGAGCTCTTACGTGGGCTTCGGGCTTCTACCCGGAGGTTTGTTCGGGATTCGGCGGTTTATACTGCCGGGAAACCGGTGTCGAATATTGGGATCGTGCTGTCTGGTACTGCCCAGATCGAGAATAATGATATCTGGGGAAATACCAGTATCCTGGGGCTGGTCAAACCCGGAGAAGTTTTTGCCGAGGCTTATGCCTGTGTGCCTGGAGAGCCGATGATGGTGGACGTGATCGCCACGGAAGATACGGAAATTTTGTTTGTAAATGTCCCGGAAATCTTCCGTCTTGCCTCCAGCGGAAAGGGAAATTACACACGCCTGATCCAGAATCTTGTCATCATCAGTGCCCGCAAAAACCTCACTCTCTCCCGCCGGATCCTGCACACCTCATCCAAAAAGATCCGTGGAAGACTGTTCTCTTATCTCTCCTATCAGGCAGAACTTCAGGGCAGTAACTGCATCGAAATCCCACTCAATCGTCAGCAGCTTGCCGACTATCTGAGCCTCGACCGGAGTGCTCTTTCCAAGGAACTTAGCAGGATGAAAAGCGATGGTCTGATTGATTATCATAAGAATATTTTTACCTTGCATCATACTTTTACGAAAGGATTTTGACTATGAATTTTAAAGATATGGCAGAACAAAATGAGACCTGGATCATTGAACAGCGCCGCTATTTTCATGCACATCCAGAGCTTTCTTTTGAAGAAAAAAATACGACTCATGCGATTGGAAAACGCCTGGAAGAAATGGGTCTTACACCACATTTTTACCCGGATTACAACGGTCTCTGGGCAATGATCGAGGGTGGAAAAAGTACACCTGACAGTAAGACGGTCGCGCTCCGTGCAGATATCGATGCCCTTCCCATCGAAGAACACACAGCCCTGCCTTTCTGCAGCCAGAATCCAGGTGTCATGCATGCCTGCGGACATGACTGCCATATCGCAATGCTCCTTGGCGGGATTCGCATGCTGATGTCCCAAAAGGAGAACTTAAAAGGCAATATAAAGATCATTTTTCAGGCTGCGGAAGAGTCCTGTCACGGTGCAGAATACTATGTAAAACATGGTTTTCTGGACGATGTAGATGCCATTTACGGGACACATATCTGGGGCGATCTCGATGCGCCTTATATGAATTTTGAGACTGGTCCGCGCATGGCAAGCTGCGATAATTTCCGCATTGAAGTAGAAGGGATTTCTGCTCACGGCTCTACTCCACATCAGGGGGTTGATGCGATCCTGACTGCGGCTCATATCATCACAGAGATCCAGGCTATCGTCTCCCGCATGAACGACCCACTGAATCCGCTTGTCGTCACCGTCGGCAAGATCACCGGCGGCCAGCGTTTTAACATCCTCGCTGACAAAGTTATTATGGAGGGAACCACCCGCACCCACTCCCCGGAAATGCGTAAAAAAACAGAGCCTCTGCTCCGCAAGATCGTCGAAAACACAGCCGATTCTATGGGAGCAAAGGCCACTCTTACCTTTGAATATTTTCCAGCTCCGATCATCAATGACCACGAAGATCTCGTCCAGATCGCAAGAAACGCCGCCACCAAAATATACGGTCCGGACGCTCTGAAACCCTTCCCGAAGATGATGATCAGCGAAGATTTCGCCTACTTTATGGAGAAAGTTCCCGCCGTTTTCGGTCTCGTCGGAAGCCAGAATAAAGAACTTGGTTTCACCGCAAAAAACCACAACGACCACTACACTGTGGATGAATCCGTCCTCAAACGCGGAGCCGCAATGTACGCACAGTTCGCGTATGATTTTCTGGAAGAAAAATCAAAATAAATTTTCTATAATTTCCACCCTGCGGCCTGCATCTGTGTCTCCATCATATGCTGATAGATTCCATTCTTCCTGGAAAGTTCTGCCGGGCTGCCCTGCTCGGCTACGACGCCGTCCTTGAGGACTACGATCTTGTCAGAGTCCGCGACGGTTCGCATTCTGTGTGCGATGATCATGACTGTTTTGTTCCGGATCAGGCGGGACAGTGACTCCTGGATCATTGTTTCATTATCTACATCAAGAGATGCCGTCGCTTCATCCAGAAGAATGATCGGTGCATCTTTGAGGAAGGCTCTGGCAATGGATATCCTCTGCCTCTCACCACCGGAAAGTTCGGATCCATTTTCACCGATCATGGTGTTCCATCCATCCGGAAGTTTCTCCGCAAATTTATCGCAGTGAGCCAGTTTTGCCGCCGCAATGACTTCTTCATCTGTGGCATCCTGGCGGCCGATACGGATGTTTTCCATGATCGTATTATTGAACAGTGTAACATCCTGGAATACAATTGAATACAGTGACATCAGCGTTTCCGGATTGATCTTTCCGATATCCATACTGCCAACTTTAATGCTTCCTTTGTTGATATCCCAGAAGCGGGATGCCAGTCTGGAAACAGTTGTTTTACCACCGCCGGATGGTCCGATCAGTGCTGTTACTTCACCCTGCTTTGCGGTAAAAGTAACATCCTTTAAGACATCTTCTCTGTCATTATACGCAAATCCAACATTGGTAAATTCAATATCATATCCCTGATTTGTAAGTTTCTCACTTCCTGTCTGAATATCATGAGACAGGATCTCATCCATACGTTTGCACTGGACATCTGCAGATATGATCGCAGCAAGATTCTGCAGAGAAATCTGCAGCGGATCATATAATCTGGATACAAGAAGCAGAAACATGAAGAACGTCAGCACATCGATCTTTCCCTCTGCCAGAAGGACACTTCCCACTAACGCAGTCGTTGCAATACCGAATTTGAGGATCATCTGTGCACTTGCCACGAACACTGCCGTTGTCAGTTCCGTCACGATCGCATGCTTTTCAACAGCTCTGATCTTGCTGTCCAGGCCTTTGATGTATTCTGCCAGCGCGTTGTTTGCGCGAAGATCACGGACTGTCTCCAGGCATTCCTGAATACCGTCCGCGCATGCCATTTTGATATCCATCTGACGGCCTGCTGCACGTTTCTGTACGTTGCCGGAACACCCTACGATCAGGAAAGATACCGGCAGTACCCACAGTGCTGCGATCGCCATTCTCCAGTCAAAAAAGAACAGGCTAACAGCTACCAGGGCAGTCGAAATACACGCTCCAACCAGCTCCGGGATCCAGTGTGAAGAAGCAGTTTCCAGCGTCGCACAGTCCGCCATGATCGTACTTGTCAGGTCAGAAAGATCCTTCTTTCCGAAGAATGAAAGCGGGATCTTGCGGAGTTTTTCTGCCAGTGTGATACGGCGCACACCGCTCTCTACATAAGTACTTAAGAAGGTCGCATTATACTGGATATAAGTTGTAACTCCGATCAGGGCCAGGCAGATCAGACAGCCTGCCGCGAACAGGATTCCCTTGCCTTCCAGTGTTCCTTCCATGTAATTTTTGACAAGCAGATACAGCATTCCAACTGGAAACATCAGCACAATATTGGATATCGTTGCGCTTATAAACGCATGGATCATATCCTTCGCGCCCTGCTCGGAGAGGGCATATTTATGCTGTAATTTTTCTTTAAATGTCATATCAAGCACCTACCTTCCAGCAGACAGACTGATTGTATGCCTCCCACATATGGGCATAAATTCCGCCGTTTGCGACGAGATCTTTGTGTGTTCCCATCTCTCTGATCTCTCCGTCTTTGAGGACACAGATCCGATCTGCATCTACAACAGATGACAGTCTGTGTGCGATCATGATAACGGTTTTTCCCTCAGATAGTCTGGAAAAAGCCGCCTGCACTTTTGCTTCGTTATCCGGGTCTGCAAATGCAGTTGCCTCATCCAGGATCAGGATCGGAGCAGCTTTAAGCATTGCTCTCGCGATGGAAAGTCTCTGCGCTTCTCCGCCGGAAACATAGGTTCCTTTGCTCCCGATTACAGTATCGATCCCGTTCGGCATTTTTGCAATAATGTCCTCGCACTGTGCATCTTTCAGTGCCTGAAGGACTTCCTCTCTTGTTGCATCTTTTTTGCCCATACGCACGTTGTCGTAGATGGACATTTTGAGAAGTTTACTGTCCTGAAAAACGAAGGAAACTTTTTCCATAAGTTTCTCTGACGGGATGTCACGCACATCCACGCCGCCGATACGGACAGTTCCTTCTGTCGTGTCAAAAAACCTTGCGGCAAGGCTTGCCAGAGTTGTTTTGCCGCCTCCGGATGGTCCGACAAACGCCACATGTTCTCCGTCTTTTATCTGAAGACTGATCTGATGCAGAGCATCCTTGGATGCGTTTTCGTAACGGAAGGAAACATTCTCAAATGTAACAGAACTGTCCTCCACTGCCCTGCCGTCTTTTGTTTCCGGAAGAGGCTGTCGGTCCAGGATCCCATCGATTCTTTCCAGGGCATCCGCAACAATCATCTGGTTTTCACTTGCGAACATGATCTTGTTCAGAGTTACCGTGATGATCGGTGTGATAATGATATAAAACAGCAGGTTCAGAAGGTATGCATCACTCGCCGTAAAGAAAAACGCAGTCGCGATCAGCACGGAAAATACCGCATTGATGATGGTCGTATAAAGTACCATCGGCATACGCAGATCTTTGGTGTAAGAGATCGTCCATTTCTCATAATTCTTGATGGAAGTCTGAAAACGTTTGAACGAAAATACAGACTGTCCGAATGTCTTTACAACCGGGATTCCTCTGACATATTCCACTGCTTCACTGGACATTTCCTCAAGCGCATTCTGATATTCTTTCATCTTCTGCTGCATCTTTTCACCGGTCATGGAGCCCATGATCAGGAATGCTGCAACAACCGGGACCAGACTCAGAAGCCCCAGCCTCCAGTCAAAAACGAGAAGCAGGACAAGAAGTCCGACTGGTGTCGCATAAGCCCCTGTCTGGTCCGGAAGCTGATGTGCCAGATAAGTTTCAGTCGCTGCACTGGATTCATTGACGATCTTGCGGATCTTACCGCTTCCCTCGCTGTCCATGAATCCCATCGGCAAAGTCACGATATGATGCATCATCTGAGAACGCATTTCTGCCTGTACGTGAAACGCTGCAACATGCGAACACATCAGTGATCCTACGTAGATAATCATGGACAGAAGCGCAAATCCGACTGCCGCCCATCCATAACCTTTGAGATTCTGTGCCTGGCTGTAATCCGGTGCCACCGCCAGAACTTCCTTTATGATCCTCCAGATATAATAAAACGGTACCAGTGCGATCCATGCGCTGACTGCCGAGAGTATCCAGGAGAGAACCGTCAGATACTTGTAGTTTCCTGCATACTCAAAAAGTCGTGATAATGAACTTTTTTTCTTCATAATATCCTCCCTTCCAAAGTTCGAAAACCGCTTTATTATTACATAACACTTACCGCGATTATACAGTACTGACTTTTATTAGTATTGTCTAACCAGTAGTTTTTAGAAAAGACTGCCCTTCTGCCGCTGCAAAAAGCAGTCTTCTTTACTGATCATCTGTTTTCATCAAAATTCATGATCGCGTTCCAGCCTCCGTAATGATATTTCTCCAGCATCTTCACATAATCCTCTGCCTTTTCTCTCGGCATCTTGTGACGGACAACCTCAAAGGCACTCTCAAAAAGAGCGGTCGTCATGATGTGAATGAATTCCTCCGGAATCTCCTTCGCACCTTCGTTCTGGAACTGGATCACCTGCATGAATTTGTAGGTATATTCCGTCTCGATCTCTACGAGATGCTCTACAAAATTCTGGAATTTCGTTCCATAAGAGGCATCCAGCAGGAGCTGAAACTCTTCAAAATGATCATACATACAGTCTAGCATTTTTTCCATTCCTGAGGTCACATATGCATCCATCAAACCTGCCTGTTTCTCCTCATCCACTGCATGAAACTCCTCCTGTGTACGAAGAAAAATGTCCGTAAATTCATCTGCTGCCGGCTGTACGATCGCACTGAACAGACCTTCCTTCCCGCCGAATCTGGAATAGATAGATCCGGTTGTAACGTCTGCCTTTGCCGCGATCGTCCGAAGAGAGGCATCGGAATAGCCCTTCTCCAGAAATTCTTCCCTGGCACATGCCAGGATTTTCTCTGAAACTCCTTCTACTGGTTTTGTCATCTGCTCCTCCGTAACAGTGTTATGTAACACTGTTATAAATATAATTCTGATTGTTTCTTCTGTCAAGTACCCTGTGTAAAATAACCGCCGAAAATTATAATAATCTCCGACGGTCATCTCAAAATTTCTTACTTTTTGTGCGAAATACATTCACTTATCGTCTTTACGATCTCCCGCGGATCCAGCGGTTTTGCAAGATGTCTGTCCATTCCTGCCTCGCGGCTCCGTTTGCGGTCCTCATCGAATGCATTGGCGGTCATCGCTATGATCGGGATTTCTCTGGCATCCTTTCGATCCATTTCCCTGATCGTCCTGGTTGCACTCAATCCGTCCATGACTGGCATCATTACATCCATAAGGATGATATCGAAAGTACCCTCATCTGAATTCTGGAAAATGTCAACAGCCTCCTGACCATTCCATGCTTTCGTTATCACAGCTCCCTCGCTTTCCAGGATAAACTCTGCAATCTCCATATTCAGCGCATTATCCTCTGCAAGAAGGATCCGTATTCCCTTGATCGACTTCCTTTGCGTCTTCAGCTCCGGCTCCCTGGAATCGCTTTCCGTCAATGGGTCTACCCTAAGAGTCAGAGTGATGGTAAAAGTACTTCCTTTTCCTTCCTCGCTCACAACGCTGATCTGTCCGTTCATCTTTTCTACGAGTTTCTGAACAATTGAAAGTCCCAGTCCGCTTCCGCCAAAAGTCGTGCGGGCACCATTTTCTTCCTGGGAAAACGGCTCAAACATATGCTCCTGAAATTCTTTACTCATGCCCTTGCCGGTATCAGCACATACAAACTCAAACGTAGCATTCGCTCCGTCAAAAGCAGTCTCCTGATAAGCCAGTCTGATCGAACCATTTTCACGGTTATATTTGACTGCATTTCCTGCAATATTCATCAGGATCTGTCTTAAATGTACCGGACTTCCGATCACCTGACGATGGATTTTCTCGTGCCGTTCATAAATGAAATCAAGACCATGTCCCATCGCCTGAACTTCAATCATTGAAACAACTTCATCCAGCAGGTCCAACAGATCAAACGGGACTTCCTCCAGTTCGATCTTTCCAGATTCCATCTTGCTCATATCAAGCACATCATTTACAAGTTCAAACAAAAATGACGATGCACCACGGATCTTTTCTCTGCATTCCGCCTGTTTTTCCATATCTTCCGGAAAGTGATCTCCGATGTTCAGCATGCCCATAATTCCATTGATCGGCGTGCGGATATCATGGCTCATCCTGCGCAGTAAAAATTACTGATTCAATCTCTCCATTAGGAAGGATCCTTTTAGGCAGAACATTCAGCATAAACCACGTACCGCCTCTGTCCTTAAATGTATAATTGAGTGCTTCTTTTCCCCGGAGTCTGTCAGAAATTGTGGACAGTTCTGTAACTTCCCGCATTCCTTCCTGATAATCTTTGCCGACAAAATATTCTGTGACTGCATCTACGATCTCTGATGCAGTTTTGAAATTTTTTGCAACTTTTGAAACGATCTCCGGTGCACGAATGATCTCAAATTTATTCTTTTTCAGATCCACCACATAGTTTGTCATATAAATTTTGCTGATCGCATTAATGATATTATGCTGATATTCCAGGTCATCTCGTCTTCGTTTTTCGCCTCTTCTACGTATTTCAAGAAGTATAAACCAGAATGCCAGATAGAGACATACTGCATATGTCATGACCATACCACGCTCGGCAAAAGCCTCATTTTTTTGAAAGAAAACATAGATATAATACTGTCCACAGTTGGTGTGCCTTCCATAGTATATATTTCCATTTTCCTCTACACAGACCAGACTTTCCGGAATCCAGGCAGAGTTGAACATCATGATCCGAGGGCAGTCTGAAATCTTTTTTCCCTGCATCGTTTCATCATTGGAACTGATCACAGTTTCCCCATCTGTGAGTGCCACGATCCCATTTCGCTCCACTTTGTAGCCGGTAAGGATCGTCTCTATGCTGACTTCGTCTTCCTGCTCTGCCTTCTTTGAAGCATTTTCATAACACACAACGATTTTGTCTGCATCACCATCTGACATTGCTGTGTAGTAATAAGTCTCTTCCTCATCCGTTACGATCTGATCAGTCAGAACTCTGTTTTTATAGGAAAATACATTCTGGAGATTCTGATTACGAAATGCATTTTTCCAGAGACTTGTCGGGATTTTTTCTGTACAGATATTCTGGATGATCTCAAGGTCTTTATCAACAAGCAGGATTCCTGTCAGACGCTGCTCTTCCAGATATTCCTGAAATTGTTCCTCGTCCATGTCTTCCTTCTGCATACATCGTTTCAGTTCCGTCGTCTTCTCTATAAGATCTGTCCGTATCCGCACTTTACTGTTTGTAAGAATATTATCATAACGGATACACTGTTCTTTCATGAACTTGATGATCCCCTCGATCTCACTGTTCTGCCCCCTACGAAGCATTTTCCACTGAAGTTTCATACTTCTCCAGAATCCTGTCAATGGTTCCGTCCAGCTTCATTTCATTCAAAGTTTCATTCAGTTTATCGACCAGTTCCGGGTCTGTATCTTTTGAAAAAGCCACTGCCAGCTTGGAAGTTTCCTGGCTTTCATCAAGAATACGGAACCTGCCCGGATAGTCCTTCATATAAGTCTCAAGATACAGCTTGTCACCCGCAACAGCATCCACATACCCCTGCCGCAACGCTGTCAGGCATTCCTTCATCAGCTGAAAACTATATATATTCCGGGGATAAATCTCGGGTGAGATATCCAGCTGCAGAAGAATATCTTCTGCACGTGTATTAACCAGAGTTGCTATGTTTTTGTCATTGAGATCATCCAGACTGTTGATGGAACTATCCTCATTTACGATGACAGACTCCTGACTGTACATATATGGTTCGGACCAGAGATAACTGTCTTCTCTTCCGTTCAGAGAATGGGAATCCCAGATACAGTCTATGATCTGTTCATCAAGATAAGCTTCTTTTTCCGTCCACTTCATGATAACATAAACCGGCTCATATCCCATCCGATGGCAGGCTTCCTCTGCAAGATCCGCATCAATTCCTACCAGATTTCCGTTTTCGTCAAAGTAATTATATGGCTTATATTCATCACAGCCTATCATAAGATCTGTAAGAGTTTCTGTGCTCTCATCTGATGCCAGAATACTCTGTATATTTCCTGTCAGCATCACAGCTCCGAGAAACAACGGGCATAGTTTTTTAATAAAATTTCTCATTTCTTTCCTCATTTTATATACTATTTTCAGTATACTCTTCCTCTTCTGCCTGTGTCAAATCATATGGATCTGCTTTCCATTTTTCTCTATGATTCCTTCGGCTTCGAGGTTCTTAAGTTCTCTCGTCATGGCACTGCGGTCGACACTTAAATACTGTGCCAGTGCGGTATAGGACATAGGAAGTGTGAGGTCTTTGCTGTGTTTTTCTGCGGAAAGTGTATTGAGATAGGTTATCAGTTTCTTACGTGTACTGGATCTGGAAAGCATGTAGATCCGCTCATTCTGCTGCCGGGACTGGATCGCGGTAAGCTGCAACAGATTGCTGACCATCTGGCTGTGATGGTGGCATGCCTGGTCGCAGCGTTTGATCACATGCTCGTAGTCGATAAATATGATCCTGGTCTCCTGTGCCGCACGGACATAATAATGCTGTGAATCCGTCGGAAGCAAAAACGGCTCGCCAAAAACGGCATCTTTATTGAGTTCATCGATCATGTACTCATTTCCCTCGGTGTCACAGCAGTAAAGTATCGCCCTGCCATAGAGGATCAGACCGATCTTTTTCATGGAGTTTGAATATTCCATGATGGTTTCTCCGTTTCGGAACGTCATTTCCCTTGCATGAAAACAGACACGCATTCTTTCCTGTTCTTCGGGCAGAATATCTGTAAAAAGTGTGATGTGCTCCATTTTTCCCCTCATCTCTTTCCATTGTTTTTCCATTATTATAACATTATTTTTCTCAATTAAGAGCATTTTTGTGACTTTTGCAACAGAATTCTCTTCTGTATTCTGTTATACTTTTAACAAAGTCAAGGATACAAAAAACGTTTTACATAAAACTCATAACAAATTGGAGGGTACGAAATATGAAGATCACAGATACTATCAGATACGCAGGTGTAAATGACCATCAGGTTGACCTTTTTGAAGGACAGTATAAGGTTCCGAACGGAATGTCCTACAACTCTTACGTGATCCTGGATGACAAGATCGCGGTTATGGATACCGTAGATGCCAACTTCACACATGAATGGCTCGACAATATCCAGCAGATCCTCGACGGACGCAGACCGGATTACCTGATCGTTCAGCATATGGAACCGGACCATGCAGCAAACGTGGCAAACTTCCTCAAAGTTTATCCGGACACCACAGTTGTTTCCAACAAAAAAGCATTCAACATGATCCAGAACTTCTTTGATCTCGACCTCGAGGGACGCAAGATCGAAGTAGAAAACGGCGGTACACTTTCTCTTGGATTCCATCAGCTTACTTTTGTCTTTGCTCCGATGGTACACTGGCCGGAAGTTATGGTGACTTATGACAGCACAGAAAAAGTTCTGTTTTCCGCAGACGGTTTCGGCAAATTCGGTGCGCTCGATGTAGAGGAGCCATGGGATGACGAAGCAAGACGTTACTTCATCGGTATCGTAGGAAAATACGGAAAACAGGTTCAGGCGCTTCTCAAAGTTGCTGCAACACTTGATATCCAGAAGATCTGTCCGCTTCATGGTCCTGTACTCACTGAAGATCTTGGCCATTATATCGGACTCTATGACACCTGGTCCTCCTACACACCGGAGACAGACGGAATCGTGATCGCCTATACTTCCGTATATGGTCACACCAGAGACGCTGTATATCTCCTTGCAGAAAAACTCAAATCCAAAGGATGTCCGCGGGTTCTCGTCTATGACCTTGCAAGAGACGATATGTCCCAGGCTCTCAGCGACGCTTTCCGTTATTCCAAACTGGTCCTTGCAACCACCACTTACAATGCGAGCATCTATCCGTTCATGAATGACTTTATCACCAGACTGGTAGAGCATAATTTCCAGAACCGCACGGTAGGAATCATCGAAAACGGCTCCTGGGCTCCTCTGGCAGCCAAAGTCATGAAAGAAATGATGGCTCCGTGCAAAAAGATCGACTGGTTAAAGAACAACGTCCACATCTGGTCCGCTGTAAAAGAAGAAAACAGAAAAGAGATCGAGGCAATGACCGATGAACTCTGCAAAGAATATATCGCCAAGAACGATACTCTCGCAAACAAAAATGATATGTCTGCACTTTTCCGTATCGGATACGGTCTCTATGTTGTGACTTCCAACGATGGAAAACGTGACAACGGACTGATCGTAAACACTGTTACCCAGCTGACCGATAACCCGTACCGTGTAGCAGTCAACATCAACAAAGCCAACTACTCTCACCATGTGATCCAGCAGACTGGTGTCCTGAATGTAAACTGTCTGTCCGTCGAAGCACCGTTCTCTGTTTTTGAAAGATTCGGTTTCCAGTCCGGCAGAACTGCTGACAAATTCGCAGGCCAGAAAGTCAACCGTTCCGGCAACGGACTTGTATTCCTGGACAAATACATCAACGCATTCATGTCCCTCAAGGTAGAGCAATATGTTGACCTCGGAACCCATGGCATGTTCATCTGCAGTGTCACCGAAGCCCGTGTCATGAGCGACCAGGAGACTATGACCTACACCTACTACCAGAACAACGTCAAACCAAAACCGCAGACCGAAGGAAAGAAAGGCTTTGTCTGCAAAGTCTGCGGCTACATCTACGAAGGCGACGAACTCCCGGAAGACATCATCTGCCCGCTGTGCAAACACGGCGCTGTAGATTTCGAGCCGATCCAGTAAAAAACCTCCAATTCAGATCATTGTGATCTGCTAAACCATTCAATCCATAAATAAAACCGCTGCCAGAAACAGATAGGAACATCTGCCTGGCGGCGGTTTTGCTTTATTTTGCTATCCTTTAATGACCTTGGAAAAAGTAATGGCAAATTAGACCATCCAAATTTCAGGCTATAAATGACTAGCAAACAGATAAGTACAAATAAAGTCCACCAAAATCTCGGAATTAATTGGCTTAAACTATAGCAAATACATAACAAGTCAATAAAATTACTCTAAACTGGTTGGTTCAAATTATAGTAAGTTCATATCAAGCCAATAAAACTCTTGAAATCGGGGCTGCTGCCGCAAAAATGATCTCTCATCTTTGCAGCAACAACCCCTTTATGTGAATGAATATTCGAAAATAAGTATGAAGGCATTATTATAAAAATAGATTTATGATCATCAATTCTATGACTCCCACTCCTGCCATAACCATGGAAACAGCCGTTTTGCATTTCAGCTGATCTTTCATTTCTGTCAGGCCAAACATTCCATTCGCCACCATGTACTGACAGAAACTGCTTCCGGAATGGAGTTCCGCTGACAATATCCCGGAAGATGTTTTATAGGATAGGAAAATCTCACAATAATTTCGTCAGTTCCTTCATATTCAGGATCACTTCATCCGCGCCTGCATCGATGAATTTTTCTTTCACGGACTGGATCTTTAATGCTTCCATATTTCTGAAGATCATATATGAGTACGGACGTCCCACATTTCCTGTGGAATCCGGGCTGAACCATGCATCCGGCTCGTATCCGTTTTCCTTTGCTTTGGCGGTCACGATCGCCATCATCTTGTCGGTATAACCGGTTGTGGAACCGATCTTGATATCTTTCTTTCTCAGTTCCTCTATCGTTTCCAGAACATATGGCTTTACTTCTGCAAACTGATCGAGGATTCCCAGAAGTTTCTCCTCAAACAGAGAGTAAAGTTTTTCTACGTCATCTTCTGCCCAGTCAAAATTACTGCTTTATATGTACTCATTTTGCTTTTCCTCACTTATTTTTATCTGTTCTGTTCCAGAAACTCTTTGATAAGTTCTGAAACTTTCAGGATGTCTTCTTTGTAGATTTCTCCGATGTTTCCGATCCGGAAAGTGTCTGCCTCTGTTACTTTTCCAGAGTAGATCGCATAGCCGCGTTCTTTGATATACTGATACATATCTGCAAAGGAAAAGCTTGCATTTTCCGGATAGAAGAAGGTTGTGATGATCGGTCCCTGATGCTCCTCGTCGATGTATGGACGGATGCCAAGTTCCTTCATTTTCTCGATCAGAAGACGGTTATTTTCCACATATCTCCGATGTCTTGCAGGGATTCCTCCCTCTGCTTCCATCTCCTTTAATGCCTGATAAAATGCAAGAACTACATGTGTCGGAGAAGTAAATCTCCATTTGCCATCCTTGTTCATAGTCTCCCACTGGTCATAGAGGTCAAGAGAAAGGCTTCTTGCTTTGCCTTTGGATTCGATCAGTTTCTGTTTGTTTGCAATGATGAAGGAAAATCCCGGTACGCCCTGGATGCATTTGTTTGCACTGCTGATGATAAAGTCGATTCCCCATTCTCCGACCGGGATATCCACACCACCGAAACTGCTCATTGCATCTACGATCATAGTACGTCCATTTTCTTTGACTACTTTTGCGACAGACTCAATATCATTCAGGATTCCAGAGGTTGTCTCACTGTGGACCATGGATACATGTGTGATGGCAGGATCGTTCTTCAGGATCTCATTTACCTTGCCTGCATCCGGCACTCTGTCGTATTTTTCATGGTAGATCGTATAGTCGATCCCGGCATGTTTTACGATATCCTCCATACGTTCTCCGTATGCTCCCTTTGCACAGATCAGGAGTTTCTCGTCTGCTCCGATCATGCTGGTAAGTACAGATTCCACACCAAAAGTACCGCTTCCCTGCATCAGAATGGCAGTGTATTCATCCTCAGATACATGTGCAAGTTCCAGCAGTTTTTTTCTGATCTCCTGAGTGATACTTTGTAATCATCATCCCAGGTGCAGTGGTCAAACAGCATTTCTTTACCGTATCGGTAGTTGTCAGTGGTCCAGGTGTCAGTAATTTATAATTTTTCATGATGGTTTTTTCCTCTTTTCAGTTATTTTTAAATCCTCTCCAGCACCTCCCCAATATCAGAATTGATGCTGATCGCCTGGCTGCGGATCTCGTTTGGGCATTCGGCCTGGCCGTAGTTCAGGCAGGCGTAAGTGTTCTGATGGTTCTTAAGCGTCATCTGCCAGAACGGGTATTTGATGATCCCTGGCGTGTTATATCCAACGCCTAATTCCAGATAAAGTGTCTTTAATCCGTCGCGTGTACGAAGGAAATTGGAGTACCGCTCTGCTGCCTGATGCCAGCCTTCGTCCTGCACAAAGGTATTGTCAGCCCGAAGATTCATCGTCATCGGCTTTCCACAGTACGGGCAGTGTGGGACGAGTTCTGTTGGAACCCTCATATCTTTCTGCTGCTGTACCATCTCACAGACGAGCTCTTCATTATCATAAGTTTCCTGACAGCACGGCTCGCTGCACTGAAAAAGTCCATAGTCCCCCTGTGTATAAAACAGTCGTTTCTTATCAAATCCTGCCTTCTGGAAACAGTGATCTACATTCGTTGTCAGCACAAAATAGTCCTTGTCCCGCACCAGTTCCAGCAGCTTCTCATACACCGGTTTCGGTGCATCCATGTAACGGTTGATATAGATATAACGGCTCCAGTACGCCCAGTATTCTTCCAGCGTCTCATACGGATAAAAACCGCCGGAATACATATCCGAGAAATCATATTTCGCCGCAAAATCTGAGAAATGTGCCCGGAATCTTTCTCCTGCATACGTAAATCCTGCCGATGTCGATAGTCCCGCACCGGCACCGATCACAACTGCATCAGCCTCCTCAAGCGCTGTCCGAAGTCGCCCGATCTCCTTCTCATAATGTTCCTCTGTCATTCTGTTCCTGCTCTTTGAAAACATCGCAGACACCTCTCTTATCTATTTATTTCGTAAAAAAACAGCCTGTATCATCAGACTGTTTTTATTTTTTCTATATTCTATAAATGAGCAAGTTCGTGATTTTGCATAAAAGAAAGACACCTTAAATCTGATTATGTTGTATAATGAAAGTGACGAAACAAACATTTGCAACATTCACAAGAAAGAAGGTGCCTCTCGCAAATACTATACATCATTCGTCATTCATATACAACCAGTTTAAGAAATTAAATTTATGCAAATTCTATTCGAACCGGGTCATAAATCATCTTATGAGTATCCTGATCAGCATTTTTATCTCAGGATACCATGGAAAAACCACGGATTTTGCTAAAAACAGCTCCTGCCACAGAACTACGATTGCTCATTTCCTTAATTCCGGGAAATGGAATGATTCATTACTTTCAGATGCATTAAAACAGCCTGTCATTGAGATTATTTATTCAGAAGCTGCACGTACCGGAAATCCTGTTTTCTGCATTGTGGATGATACGATAGCTTCAAAGACTAAGCCTTTGTCACGGGCATTACATCCAATTGAAGATGCGTACTTTCACCAGTCCCATTTAAAGAAAAAACAGGATTATGGACATCAGGCAGTTGCTGTCATGCTTTCCTGCAATGGCATTGTACAGAACATTGCAAAGGAACTGTCTGTTCCACCAGTAATGTCTTATTTCCTTTGTGACTGCTGGTATGTTTCTGAAAAAATAATCAATACCTTTGCACAGAAAGGGTTCCATACCATTGGTGCTTTGAAAGCAAACCGTCTGCTGTATCCATCAGAAATGAAAAAGAAACTCAGTGAACTGGCTGCCGAATTGTCCACCACACATAATGGATTTGACCTTGTGACAGTCAATAAACGAAAATATTACGTGTACCGATATAAGGGAAACCTCAACGGCATAGAAAATGCGGTAGTTCTTTTAAGTTATCCTGAAAAAGCATTTGGCAATCCCAAAGCACTACGTGCATTCATCAGTACAAATGTAGATTTATCTACACAGGAAATCCTAAGAATAAGTATAACTCTCTCTTATTGGAATTGTCGATTTTTAGCAGTTGCTTAAGTGAAATGGTTTATGAAACAGGATGTGAAATCATTTACAAAAAATTTAAATTTTTACAAAAAATACTTCAGGTATTCTTCTGCTTTGGCAGATCGGAATACCTGAAGTATAAATGAAATTTGTATTTTGTTTTGTGATTACTTATTATTTGCCTTCATTTTATAGGTTTTGTGGTTTTTAAAATACGTATTATAGTATCTTATATATGCAGCTTTGGATACTCTCTTTGCACTGCTGTCTGTCCTGCCATAGTAATAGGAATCTCCTCTGCTGTGCGCTTCTCTTGCATGATATTTTAATACCAGCTTCTTAGCGGACATTCCATACATATTTGCCCATGTTCCACCTATGAAGTTTGTCCAGCCATCTGCATACAGACATTTATATTTGGATACGTAGGAAATTGTAGGTGGAGACATACTGATTCCTTTCGCACCATAGCTTCCAGCCAGAACTACCTTGCTGCCGGAAATTGTATAAACATTGTAGCTTGTTGTTCCACCTCCTGAAGAAGTGGTAATCATCTCCGGTGCACCTGTCTTATCCACATTCAGAATATAATACCATCTGATATCTTTATGATGAGATGCCAGATATTTGTAATAGATCTGATTGTAATCTGGAGTGACTGTTACGTTGCATTTATAATTTTTCTTTCCAACTTTCGCTGTGATCGTTGCCTTTCCTGTCCTCCGTGCGGTAACTTTTCCACCTGAAGACACAGATGCAATGCGAGTGTTGCTGCTCTTCCATGTTGGTTTCTGCTTTGTTCCCTGTAACTTTAATGTGTACTTCTTTCCTGTAGCAAGGGTAACTGATGTCTTGTTCAGTTTCACTGCTGCTGCCTGAATTTTTGTCGGTATAAACGCAGTCTGGAACATCACTATGCACATCAGACATACCAATATTCTTTTTAAGGTCTTTTTCATGCGTACCCTCCTCTTAATATGATACCTTCATTATATGATACACAAAGTTGTAAAATTACTTTATGTTCAGGAAGAGAATTCATTACTGTTCTCTCTGTAACGAGAATTCTCTTTTATCTGTTCAGATCCTGTGATCCATCCATGCGATTACATCTGCAATGACTTCGTCACGGCAGTATTCGTTGAGGATCTCGTGGAAAAGTCCTCCGTAGATCTTCATCTGGCGGTCTTTGGATGCTGCTGTTGCGAAGAAATCCATGGTATCCTGAACACTTACCAGACCGTCTTTTTCGCCGTGCATCATAAGAACCGGATATGCAAAGTCTTTCATCTTGTCAGCAAACCAGTCCAGACCGTCGCAGATGCTGTAGCAGAGTCCTGTTGTAAAAGTGCTGGTGTTGTATGGATCTTTGCCGTACCAGTCTACGACTTCCCTGACTGAGCACACCCCTGAGCCCAGTTCATTCGGCAGTTTCGTATGTGGATCCAGATTTCGGTCTACGGATGTGATCAGTTTGCCGTTGTCCTTAACCAGTGCACCGCTGATGATGATACCGCGGAGTTTTTTGTCCGGATATTTGGCTCCGTAGAGAGAAACGGTGTAGCCGCCCATGCTGTGACCGAGGAGAAATACCGGGATATCCGGATTTTCTTTGATGGCAAGGTCTACGAATACATTGGTGTCGTCGAGGATTTCGTTAAAATCGCTGTAATAGGTTCTCTCGCCCTCGGATCTGCCGTGGCCTCTGTGGTCGAAGCGATACGTGCTGATCCCTGCCTGATGAAGTTTCTCCGCAAAGTAATCATAACGTCCCTGGTGCTCGCAAAGACCGTGAACAATGACGATCGCAGCTCTGGCATCCTCGACCAGTTCCCTGTTGAAGAATAATTTTGTTGCGTCAAAAGATTCAACAAATACTTCCTGCATAGCAAAAACCTCCCTGTTTTTTTTATAAATCCAGTATAGCGGTTTTGTCTGATAAAAGCTACTGGTTATTGGAAGTTTGGTAATAATTTTTGTAGCTTTACGTCACCGTTTACAGGGTATAGCAGTCGTAGCGGATGGCTTTGCCGTTGAGGGTATAGGAAGGTTTCCTTCCGGCGAGGAATTCACTCTTCAGAGGGCGTTTGACGATGATCTTGTCCGGGGCGGCTTTGATTGCGGCATCGAAGAGGTCTGTTTCTTCGGAGCACGGCGGTTCCAGTTTCTGGATAAGCTGGAGTTTCTTGTTGATAAGGCTGGATTTCTGTCTTGCCGGGAACATGGGATCGAGATAGATCGCGTCTACCGGGTCCAACAGTTTGGACATGCATTCTACGCTGTCGCCCTCGACAAGTTTCATCCGGGCGGCGATATCCTTTAACACTGGATGTTTCTTCGCACGACGCAGTGCATCCTTCAGAAGTATGGCAACTACAGGATTCTGCTCATACAAAGTCACTTCATATCCCTGCGCTGCCAGAAGAAAAGCATCCTCTCCCATACCGGCAGTTGCATCGATAGCCCTGCGCCCTTCTTTCTCCGATTTGGCGGCGCGGACCAGCATTTCGTGCTGAAGCCGTCCATTCGTGACGCGGTGGAGCATATTCTCAAAATCCCCCTGATAAGTCAGTCCATATCCTGTCAGGGAAACACCCTTCGAATCAAACAGTACTGTCAGTTCCTTCCCCGGCTTATCCGCGATCACACTCCCCGTCCGCCGAGCAAAAGACTCCGCCTGATCCCTCTGCCCGCCTTTTTGTATGCATACTACTATTTTGTCGTTCATGTTGGTTGTTCTCTTTCTATCTGTTATGAAAACTCATAATTCTAATCTGGTAGTTTTATCTGACAATATCTATCTGGCACATTTCCATAGCCTTCAGTGCATTCTCGTGGCTTTCCGGGGTCACTCCTGCACAGCATGAAGCATCTACTGTGATCGGCACTTCCGGAAGAGCTGCTTTCGCCAGAAGTGCATTGGAGATCACGCAGATATCTGTGCAGAGACCAACAAATGTAATACTTCCTATCTCATCATCAATGTTCATTGCCACCAGATCAGCTGCCAGATCTGTAGAGCCAAAGGTTTCCTTATCAATCGGTTCTGTTTTTCGCAAATCGTCCAATTCTCTTCTGATCTGCCAGCCTTCTGTATCCCGGATGCAGTGTGGTATCGGAAGCTTCTTTCCTTCCTGGGTATCCAGGTACCATGTTTCATGGGTATCTCGTGTAAAAAGAACTGTTCCTTTGAAATTTCGAATCTTCTCTTCTACTTTGGGAACGATTGTGACAGCCTCTTTTGTTCCAAGAGCGCCATCGATAAAATCATTCTGCATGTCTACTACAACTAAAATATCCTGCATGAATTTCCTCCTTCTCTTTTATCCGTGCTATTTTTTATTGTTCGATGAAGTGTATTCTTTCCGGCGCAAATCGATTCTGCTGAGGTCTTGTTTCTGCCGGATAGCCCAGTGCAAACATGGAAAATACTTTTACATTTTCTGGAAGATCCAGCAGTCTGTGTACTTCTTCCATGCGGTCTTCCACCGGTGCAATGCCAAACCATACGCCTCCAAGCCCCTGGGCATCTGTTTCCAGCCAGATATTCTGCTGCGCGATCGCCATGTCGATCTGTACAAAAGATGGTGCTATAAGCCCTTCTGTATGATACACAGGGACGATAACTACAGGCGCTCCTGCTGCACAGCCGGTATATGGTGTTACTTTAGACAGTTTCTGGATCTTTTCTTTATCCGTAACCACATAAAATTCCCATGGCTGCTGATTACAAGCACTCGGTGCCTGCATTCCCGCTCTCAGAATCTCCATGATCTTTTCCTTTTCTACTGGTCTGTCTTCATATTTTCTTACACTGATCCTGTGAAAAATACTGTTCATAATTTACGCTCCCTTGCTCATTATTTAAGATAGACTCATTATACCACAGGGCAAAAAAATAAGACACAGCTTAATGCTGTGTCTTATTTTTTATTAGCGTGCGTTAGAGGATTCGAATTTTTACCTCTGTCCTCAACCCCGCATAGAAAGGAGTTTTCTGCTACCGTTTTTTAACAAGTCACAGGTTTTTATTATCATATTCTTCTTCATATTGATTATCAAAATAAACTGGAGGATAATGAACTGCTTCGTCCATTTTTTTCCAAATTGGGAAAGATTTGTATTATTTTGTCTATAGCTATTCTACGTTATCTCTTTTCCGTATTTCTTACATAAATCGTGCTTCGTGCTGCACCTTCTTTTTTCAGCCAACCACTTTCAACCATATTTAACAAAATCGCTCTTGCTCTACGATATTATACCCCCAAAATCCCAACTGCCTTAGCTGTTGTAATGAACAATGAAGCCTTTTTCCAATACATATTTATAGATCTCCTGCACATTATCTGGTACCTTATCTGTAGTATCTGTCACTTTATCGGCACTATCCAGCACTTTTCCTGTAGTATCCGGCACTTCATCGGCACTATCTGGCATTTTTTCGTTAATATCCGGCACTTTCCCGGCGGTTTAACAGCAGTGTTATAGTCATTAAGATTAACAGTAATAAATAACACATGCACAAGTGCTTCATTTCTGATTATAAATATCTATAAATTTATAGTAGCATGCAGATTTTAGGTCACCAACTGAATTTTTATAAATAAAAAGGTAACTATTCAGAACCACCCTTATTCAAAGATGAAATCAGGGTGACCTGTGATCG
>ONZT01000298.1_pt1 | contig 44432 bp, 44 predicted proteins | sample 1671571 | NCBI WGS metagenome assembly ONZT01 (sample SAMN06348170, study PRJEB24527) | human gut metagenome | biome: human gut; feature: ankylosing spondylitis patient; material: feces | host: Homo sapiens | place: China | collected 2015-10
TTAGAACCTGAATCTAACGCGTCTGCCAATTCCGCCATATCCGCATATTCTGTTGTGTTCCTGCGCCGTGACGCCGGGAACGATAGTTATTATACCAGATACAAAAGAAATGTCAAGGCTTAATTTCAAAATTATTCGACAAATTTTTGCAGCAAAGTTGGTGCACTCTGGATAGCGGCTGCGGGGCGCTTTTTGGGGCAGATTATGGTACAATAAACGATAGGCAACACCGCACAATTCCCGCCTGACGGCTTAAGCACCGTATCGGCACTTAGAATTATGCGGTACTGTCTATACGTCCGGGCACCGCCCGGCGATTACGGAAAAACGAGGGAAAACGATGCTGAATGTGATGATTTTTCTGGTGGGCGCGCTGATCATGTTTTACATGGCGCTGCGCAGCGTGCGGGCGCGGCAGCTGCTACGCGCCAAGGGCGTCTGTGTGCAGGCAACGGTAAGCGGCACGGTGCAGAGCCGGGACGGCGCAGCCTATGTGCTGGAGTTTACCACCGCAGGCGGCAGCCACCGGCTGCAGTACCCCAAGCCCGCCAAGGGCAAGCCCTTCGCCGAGGGCAGTGTGGTCACCCTGTACTACGACCCCGATGCCCCGGAAAAGATGTTCGTAGAGGGCGACAAGTCCGTACTGGGTGCCGAGCTGCTGTACGCCGGTATCGGCGTAGCACTGCTGGTGCTGATGGTCGGCATCATGAATCGCTGAGAAGGAGGGACACCACATGAAACTGGAACATTTCGGCATGGCTGAGCCGGGGGACTGCCGGTTGGTATTCACGGCAAGCGCGGAGGAACTGGCCGCTGCGCTGGCAAAGGAGCAGGCCGCCCCGGATGCTCCGCAGGACGAGGAAGCGCTGCTGACGGCAGCGGTGAACCGCACCATTCTGGAGGGCTTTGACCCTCTTTATCGGCAGCTGGTGCAGGAGCAGCAGCTTGTACCGGTGACCGACCCGGATTTTGAGCTGCTGGCGGTCAACAAGGCCGAGGGTTTCCGGGCGGGCGCGCAGTTCTACACCCTGCCACCGCTGGAGCTGGGACGGGATACCGGCTTTGTGCAAGCCATCGAGCCCCACCCGCTGCGCCGGTTGACCATTGAACTGGAGATCAACCGCAGCTACGGTGATGAAGAGCGCGCCGCCGATGCCGCAGGCAAGGCCGCGCTGCGCGACCGGGTGACCCGGGAGCTCTACACAAAGCGCTGCGCACAGGCCAGAGACCGGGCTGAAAAGGAGCTAGTCTGGCAGCTGGGCGATGAGGTGACCGGCCCGGTGCCAAAACGGCTGGAAGCAGGCAATTACTTTGCCGAGCAGCGGCAGTTCAATCTGGGTCTGCAGGCGAACGGAGTCAACTTTGACCAGTTCTTAGCCGTGCGCGGGCAGACGGTGGAGCAGTTCCGGCAGTGGCTGCACCGGCAGGCAGAGCGCAAGCTGCGCAGCTGGCTGGGGCTTTTGCTGGTGGCTGAGCGGGAGGGCTTACAGCCCACCGAAGCCGAGGTGAATGCCGCCCTTGCCGATTGGGACGAGAAGCTGGACGGAGAGCGCACTTTCCCTGCGAACGACACCCGCAAGGTGCGCCAGCGCCTTGCCCGGGTAAAGGCCACGGCCTTTGTGGTGGAGCATTCCACCCTTACCCCGCCGCCGGCGGAACCCCTTGTGCAGGAACCGGAAGCAAAATAAAAATGATGGATCTCATGTCATGGCGGGCAGTCTGCGGGTTGCCCGCCATGGCATTTTTGCAAAAAAAGAGACAGCCGAGCGCCCGCAGGTGCTCCGCTGTCTCGGATATTGTAGCTTTATTCCAGATGATGCTTCTGGCAGAACCTCTTGCTTACCCAGTACATCCCGCCCCACAGCAGGACTGCAAGCACAAGGTAGACCGGGTTCTTCAGGGAGCTGACCAGTGACTGCCCAAAGACGGCCATCATGGCCACCATCAACCCCTTGCCTAAAAGGACAGTGCGCAGATAGCGCTTTTCGTCAAAGTCCGACATCCCGAAGGCAAAGTGCATGAAGGAGGTGGGGGTAAAGGGCAGCAGCGACAGCATGAACAGAGACGAGGTATCGAAGCGGTTCACCCACTGCTGCGCCTTTTCCAGCTTGGGGGAGCGGCTGGCTACTTTCCAGAAAAAGCGCTTGATGAGCCGCCGCCAGAACAGAAACATGATGACGCCGCCCAGCGCCACGCCTGCCCAGCTGTACAAAAAGCCCAACAGGCCGCCGTGTGCGGCTACGTTCAGCGCTACAATGGCGATCAGCGGCAGCGGCGGAAAAAAGGACTCTACCATCGCCAGCAGAATGGGCACAAGAGGGCCCAGCCCCTCAAAGCCCGCCAGCAGCGCCTCCCAGTATTCCAGTGTTCCAAGCTGGTGCACCCAGCCCATCAGTGCGGTTTGCATCCTTTGTCCGATCCCTTTCTGCACAGCCGGTGCCGGGACGTTCCCGGGCAGGCTGCATCATGCTTAGTATATCCATTCTCTATGACAGAGCCGTGAACAGAGTGTGCATTTTTTCGACACGTTATACGCTCTGCTATCAATACTACGAAACGGAAGGGGATTTTCCTGCATTTACTTTTCCGCAGCCTGCTTTTCGGCCTTGGCGCGCATCCGCTCCAGCTGGGCGGTGCGCAGCTTTTCCCAGCGGGCAAGGCTTTCGGCATCCGGCATCTGGGCGCAGCGGGCAAAGCTCCAGTGCAGGCCGTCCCGGCGGGACAGCTTGTACCGCTGGAACACGCCCTGCCCGGCGGCGTTGCCGCTGCCGGTGCAGCTGGGGCACTGACACAGGGTATACCAGCTGTTGCTGCCCTTTTTCAGCCAAATCTCGTCCGGCTGCAGGGTGGTACCGCACTCCGGGCAGGGCATCTGGCTGATCTTTGGGTCAGCCCGCCATGCGTACTGCTCCACATAGCCGTGAAACACCGTAAAGTCCCGGTAATCGCCGGGGTTCTGGCACAGACTCTGGCGCAGGGCTTCGTCCTCGGTGGGGTAGGCGGCAAGCCCGGTGCGCAGATCCAACAGGCGGCAGACATCGGCGGTGTACAGGGTGTCCGAAAGTGCATCGTGGAAGGGGCGCTCCATGGGGATGCCCATGCGGGTGACCACGCTTTCCAGCGTCATACCCTCGCCCTCCTTGCGGGGATGCTCCCGCAGAAAGACCTGCTGCAGGTCGTACCACACGGTGGGCTTGGACTCGTCCAGATTGCACAGGAACAGGTTCTGCTTGAGCACCGGCACATCATCCAGACCCCACTCGGCAAACTCGGCATCCGGGCCGCACCACTGCATAAAACGGCGCAGTCCCTGCACGATGGGTTCGCCCTTGTCCAGATCGGCCTGCGTCAGGCCGGTCACCTTGGCGATATGGTGCTGCAGCTTGCGGAAGATGCGGGGACGCAGATGGATGGAAAAGGTGTCCAGCACATTGGCATCCTCGTCGATCTTTACAGCGCCGATCTCCACGATCTCGCCCCGCAGGGTCTGCTGCACCCCATGGTAGTTAAAGGTATACGGCTGGTAGCCGATGTTCCATTCCAGATCAAATAAAACCAAGTTACGCGGCATTGCTTTGTTAGTCCTCTCGTAAAATAAACTTCTCCACGGCCTCGGCCACGCCGTCGTGGTTGTTGTCGGCGGTGGTCACATAGTCGGCGCAGTCCTTTACCGGCTGCTCGGCGTTCTGCATGGCCACACCCACCCCGGCGTAGGCGATCATGGAGCGGTCGTTCAGGCCGTCGCCGCAGGCCATCAGGTTCTCGCGGGTCAGCCCCATGCGGCGCAGAAGCTCTGCCAGACTGCCGTCCTTCGCCACGCCCAGCGGCACCGCCTCGATAAAGAAAGGGCTGGAGGGGTACAGGTCGGCGCGGCCCGCAAACTGCTGCTGTCCGGCGGCGCACACCGCGTCCCGGCGGGCGGGGTCCAGTGTGATAAGCATCTTGCACACGGGGTAGTTTACATAGGATGCCAGATCGTCCACATGGATCATGGGGAGCTTTGTGGTAAAGCACTCCTTGTTGGCCCATTCGTCCTTGTCCCGCTCGCAGACGATGCCCTCGCGGTTGTAGGTCAGGATGGCAATATCCTGCGCGGCGGCAAAATCGCACAGCTCGGGCACAAGGGCGGGGTCCAGTGTTTTTTCCACCAGCGTCTCGCCGGTGCGGCAATCCACGATCTTGCCGCCGTTGTAGGACAGGATGCAGCCGCCCTTTTTGTCCAACCCCAGCTCCTCAGCCAGCGGCTGGATGCCGGCGGTGGGCCGGCCGGATGCCAGCACGATGGTGACGCCTTTCTCAATGGCGGCATCCAGCGCGGCGCGGGTGCGCGGGGTGACGAGCTTCTGGTCGTTGGTCAGGGTGCCATCCAGATCCAGCGCCAGCACTTTGATATCTGACATATTTGAAAGATCCTCTCATTATAGAAGTATATCTCAGCTTGCTCTTTCTATTGTACAATGAAAAGCCCCCTGCTTGCAACCCTTGCGGGGCGGTTCAGCGCAAAAAGTGACCCCGGATGCGGGCGTCACAGGCAGATTTTACCTGCTTTGCCCGGATTTTACACCGCTGCCCTTCCGTGCGCCAAAGGTTTACCTAAGTGTTACACGGGGCTGGTTTCGCCGCTGCGGGCGGTGCGTTACAATACAGGTGTTCCCACAAGAAATAGTAGAACCGCCCCAAGCCGGGCTGAAAAAGAGAGGATATCTGTTATGAAGAATGCGAAAATTTCCCGCCGCAGCTTCCTGAAAGCCGGTGCCGTGGCATCGGCAGTGGGGATGCTGTCAGCTGCACCTATGGCTGCGCACGCCGCCGAGGCGGATGCTTCTGCCGCAGCAGGCGAAGAGAACGGTCTGCTGGACCTGTTCAAAAAGCCCAAGTACGTTTTCCTGTTCATTGGCGACGGCATGGGCACTGCCCAGATCCAGTCCGCACGCTTTTACAAGGGCACTGTGGACAACAACGGCGCTGTGACCGAGGCTGACCTGAGCTTTACCAGCTTTCCGCAGGTGGGCAGCGTAACCACCTACGACAGCACCTCTTTCTGCCCGGACTCCGCTTCCACCGCCACCTCCATCGCCACCGGCCACAAGACCGAGAGCGGCGTCATCAATATGTGCCCCTGGACCCGCGATGTGCCCTACGAGACCATCGCCGAAAAGCTGCACACCCAGAAGGGCTATAAGGTGGGCGTAATCTCCACCGTGAATATCGACCACGCCACTCCCGCTGCCTTCTACGCCCACCAGAAGACCCGCAAGAACTACTACCAGATCGGCGTAGAGCTGGCAAACTCCGGCTTTGAATATTTTGCCGGCGGCGAGTTCCAGAAAGTGAACGGCGACGGCACCGGACCTGACAACCATACCGTGGCTGCCAACGCCGGTTACAATGTGGTCACTACCCAGGCCGGTGCAGCGGCTCTGACCGCCGGTGCAGGCAAGACCCTGATTATCGCCGAAAATCTGGGCGACGGCAAGGCCATGAACTACGCCATGGACGCTGCCAACGGCGAGTGGCAGCTGACCGACTATGTCAAGAAGGGCATCGAGCTGCTGAACAACAAGAAGGGCTTCTTCCTGATGACCGAGTCCGGCAAGATCGACTGGGCCTGCCACGCCAACGATGCCGCTGCCTCCATCCACGATGTGCTGGAGATGAGCAACGCGGTGCAGGCTGCGGTGGACTTCTACAACGCCCACCCCAACGAGACTTTGATCCTTGTCACCGCCGACCACGAGACCGGCGGCATGGCCATCGGCTACAAGACCACCAACTACGATACTTTCCTGACGAACCTCACCCACCAGAAGATGTCCTACGCAAAGTTCGATGCCACCTATGTGCAGGGCTACATCGCCAACAAGACTCCCTTTGAAGCCGCCATGCAGGATGTGAAGAACGTCTTTGGCCTGACCCTGCCTACCGACCCCGCTGCCGCCAGCGCAGGCAAGCTGCTGCTGACCGACTACGAGGTGGAGAACCTGCGCAAGGCCTATGAGCGCACCCTGAAGGTAGGCTCCTCCAGCCAGAGCAAGATGAGCCAGCAGGACTACGAGCTGTACGGCACTTACATTCCCTTCAGCATGGCTGTCTGCCACACCATCAACCACAAGTCCGGTATGGATCACACCACCTACGCCCACACCGGCGCCATGGTCAACGTGTACGCCATGGGTGTCGGCGCCGAGAAGTTCGGCGGTGTGTACGACAATACCGAGATCTATCACAAGCTGGCTGAGCTGACCAAGGTTCAGTAAGTAATATATCTTGATTTTCTCACTCCACTTTTCCACAATCAAACCGCAAAATGTGCAAAACCCTCCCCGCCGGCAACGCAAAGACTGCGCCCGGCAGGGAGGGTTTTGTTGTAATGCAAAGAAAAATGTGTTACAATGGATCTGCCGCTGCAAAGCGGTGAAAAGGTGCTGTGTCGAAAACGCAGGCGGCTGCTCTTACCGACAGGAGTTTGTTCCACGGAGACCCATGGAATGAACGGAATGCCGAGGGGCAGGCTTATTTTGAAGTCATCCCCTTACTTGTAGCATTACGAGGAAGGGGGGGAGTTGCATGACCTTGTCGGAAGTGATGCTGTTGCTGACTTTGTTAGCGACAGTGGCAGCGTTGATCGTTGATGTAGTAAACACTACATTTGACATCGCGTGGAAGATTTCTCATGACAAATCAAACGATGACAACAAGAAAAGCAAGTAACCGCCTTCTGCTTCCCCAAGCGAACGGTCACTTGCTTTCTCATCTGTAGGAACAAGCGATCGCCGGTAACGGGTAGCCGTTTGCCGACCAGCGCCTTTTCTACTTCTATTATAGCGCATCTGCGCCAATTGTCAATGCTGAATGCTTTAGGCCTTCATCTCAGGAAAGCCCTCCAGCTTGGAGGTGCAGTGGGGGCAGCGCACAGCCTTGATAGAGATCTCGCTCTGGCAGTAGGGGCACACCTTGGTGGTGGGCTCCTCCGGTGCGGCGGGCTCCTCCGGCTTTTTGTGCAGGGAGTTGACAAACTTGATCACAACAAACAGTACAAAGGCCACGATGAGGAAGTTGATGATGGAGTTGACGAACTCGCCGATCTTGATGCTGGAGCCGCCCAGACCAATGACCACATCGGAAAAATCTGCCTTGAAGAACAGGCCGATCAGCGGGTTGATGATGTCCTCCACCAGCGCGGTGACGATGGCGGTGAAGGCACCGCCGATGACAACGCCCACTGCCATGTCCAGCACGTTGCCGCGCATGGCAAATGCCTTGAACTCTTCAAGGAACTTTTTGATGCCGCTTTTTTTCTCTTCCATAGATAAACCGCTCCTTCTTGTCTCCTTTTTTTACCGCAAGGGGTTCTTTTATTTTTATAATAGCGTATTGCGTGGCGATTTGCAAGAGTAAAGCAGCCCGTTTTATAGAAAATAAAAAGCAGCATCTCCCGTAAAAAACGATCCCGGAAAAGCCGCAGACTTTCCGGGATCGTCCTATTCAAAAATAGTTTTCCGCTGATTTATGCTGCGGGCTGCTCTACTGCTTGTTCAACAGGCTGTTCTACCGGCTGCTCAGCGGCAGGCTGGGGATCAGCGTTCACCGTAATGGTACGGCTGATGCTGCCGCAGGAGTAGTTGCCCTCGGCGTAGGCGGTCTGGGTGTAGGTGCCGGGCTCAGTGGGCACGCCGTTTATTTTGCTGCTGAAGCACAGGAATACCTTTTTCTTGTAGGTGTAGCCCACCCTGCCGTTTTCAGCCACCTGTCCATCCGAAATGACCTTAGCGGTCAGATCAGCGTTTTGCAGCTCAGAAACAGTCATGCTGGCCGGGGCATCGGCTGCCCAGCTCAGGCTGACGTTTTCGGTCTTGGGCTTGATCTTGAACATGGCAAACCCGGCGGCGTTGATATCGCTGCTTTCCAGCGCGATGGCACCGGCAAAGTACCTGCCGCTGTCCTTGGGCTGCTCGTCCAGATAGATGCGGCTCAGCGCACCCTCAGGCAGATACTTGCGGATCAGGCTCAGCGCCAGCTTCATGCCGTTGGAGACGTTCTTCACGGTGGTCAGATAGCTGGCGGGGACAAAGAAGCTGACGGTGTCCATCACCGACACCACCTCGTCCGCCACCCGCAGCAGCACGCTGACATCGTTGCCGTCGATCAGCTGCTTGAGGTAGCTGTACACGTTGAATTCCTCAGTCTGATCCGGGGTCTGGGACATCTTTTTGGGCAGGGGGATCAGCTTGAGCAGGGTGCGCAGCTTGTCCGAGATCATCAGGGTCACATAGCCGTAGGCTTCGCCGCTGGTGCCCAGCACCACAGCGATATACTGGGTGTTTTCGGGCCAGGTCTCCACCTCCAGCTTATAATCGGAGCCGTAGACAAGGTTGCCGGTCGCCCGGATGCGGATGTTGACGATATCATTTTCATCCTCTGCCGCGCTCAGCGCTGCGGCATCGGGCAGTTCCTCGCTGACAACAGCAGTGCTTTCCGGCTGCTGGGTTGCCGCCGAGGCGGGCATTGCCAGCACACCAAGCATCATACTGACCGCAAGCAGGAGCGAGATCCATCGTTTGGCCTTCATACACGAAAACCTCCTTTATTGTTTGGCGTCATACTTACATTTTACCGCAAAATAATCCTATGGTCAATAACGGGATTCAAGCCGGACGCATCACTCCCCGATATAGGTAAAGCGGGGCTGGGTAACGCCGTCCCGGGTCACCGTTTCCAGCCACATGGCGGCGGGGCGCACCCACAGCCCACCCTCGCCGTACAGGGCGCGGTACACCACCATCTCCTCCTCGGTCTCGCTGTGGCGTGCCACGCCCAGCACCTGATACTCGTTGCCTTTAAAGTGGCGGTAGCGCCCGGGGCGCACCGGATATTGCAGTTCCTTCATAATCGTTCCTTTCTGCTTTGCAAAAAAGGCTGCTGCGCCGGGCGGGTGCAGCAGCCCACAAACCTTATTATATTACAGCGTGCTGTCCGTTCCATCGCCGGGGGTCTGCTCGGCAGAGTACAGCAGCATCAGGTGGTTGGCCGAGGCTTCCAGCTGGCTCTTGGCCTGCCGCAGGGCGGCTTCCTCGGTCTCGTTCATCTTTTCGGGCTTATCCTTGCGCAGGCAGCGGCGCAGGTTGGCAAGGTCGGCCTTCACGCGGGACTTTTCGTCCTTATCCAACTCCTTTTTGCACTTGGAAAGCGCTTCATCCACCTTGTAGGCCAGCACCTCGGCCTGATTGTGCAGTTCCAGGCGCTCCTTGCGGCGGCTGTCCTCGGCCTCATAGGCGGCGGCGTCTGCCATAGCGCGCTGGATCTCGTTTTCGGAAAGGTTGGTGCTGCCGGTGATGGTGATGTTCTGCTCCCGCCCGGTGGCAAGGTCTTTCGCAGATACCTTCACCACGCCGTTCACGTCGATATCAAAGGTGACCTCGATCTGGGGCTTAGACGAAAAGCTTGCCCGGATGCCGTTCAGCTTGAATTTGCCCAAAGACTTGTTGTCCCGCGCAAAGTGGCGCTCGCCCTGCAAAACGTTGATCTCCACGCTGGTCTGCATGGGACGGGCGGTGGTAAAGATCTGGCTCTTGCGGGTGGGGATCATGCTGTTGCGGGTGATCAGCGGGGTGGCGACACCGCCCAGCGTCTCAATGGACAAGGTCAGCGGGGTCACGTCCATCAGCACCAGTCCCTGCGCTGCCGCGCCGGTGGCACCCGCCAGCTTGCCGCCGCCCTGCAGCAATGCACCCTGCACCGCTGCACCCATGGCGACGCATTCGTCCGGGTTCAGGCTGTGGCTGGGTTCCTTGCCCAGCAGCTCCCGCACCTGCCGCTCCACGGCGGGCATCCGGGTGCTGCCGCCCACCAGCAGCACCTTGCCCAGCTGGCTGGCAGAGATGCCGGCATCCCGCAAAGCGTTCTGCACCGGGGGCACGGTGCGGGACAGCAGATCGCCGGTCATCATCTCGAACTGCGGGCGGGACAGGGCGATATCCAAGTGATGGGGCCCGTCCTTGCCCACCGTGATAAAGGGCAGGTTCAGCTGGGCAGAGGGCGCACTGGAAAGTTCCTTCTTGGCCTTTTCCGCTTCCTCCTTCAGCCGTCCCATGGCGGCAGGGTCGCGGGTCAGGTCGATGCGGTCAGACTTTTTGAACTCTGCCACTGCGTACTCCACGATGCGCTGGTCAAAGTCGTCGCCGCCCAGATGGGTGTCGCCGCCGGTGGCCAGCACCGTAAAGGTGCCGTCCTCAATCTCGATGATGGACACATCAAAGGTGCCGCCGCCAAGGTCGTAGACTAAGATCTTCTGGGCGGCTTCGTTGTCCAGACCGTAGGCCACCGCGGCGGCGGTAGGCTCGTTGATGATGCGCAGCACGTTCAGTCCCGCAATGCGGCCTGCATCCTGCGTGGCTTTGCGCTGGCTGTCATCAAAATAAGCGGGCACGGTGATGACGGCTTCGGTGACCGGCTCGCCCAGATAGCTCTCGGCGTCCCGGCGGATCTTGGCAAGGATCATGGCGCTGATCTCCTGCGGGGCAAGGTCCTTGCCGTCAATATGCGCCCGGTAGTCCGAACCCATGTACCGCTTGATGCTGGAGATCGTGCGCCCGGAGTTGGTGGCGATCTGGCGCTTTGCCGCGCCGCCCACCAGACGCTCGCCGTCCTTGGTAAAGGCCACCACACTGGGGGTGGTGCGCTCGCCCTCTGCATTGGTGATGACCACGGGCTTGCCGCCCTCCACCACCGCCACACAGGAATTGGTCGTACCAAGATCAATGCCGATCACTTTGCTCATATTGTTTCCTCTGTTTCTTGTCCGCCGTGTCTGCGGGCTGATTTTTCTCCAGTCTATCTTACAGGACGGCTGTGACCATTTTTTAGTCCAATTGTAAAGATTCTATGTTATAGGCCGCCGGAGCCGTGGGCGGCTCGTGGGTCAGCGCGTAGAGCAGCTGCTCCGCTTCCTGTAACCAGCGGTCGGCGTCCGGCTCGTGCTCCCGCTGCAAAATGGTAAAGGCCTGCTTTGCTTCTGCCGCCTGCGCCAGCGCCTTTTTGCGGGAGGTGTAGCGGGTTTCAAACTGTGCCAGCCGCAGGCAGACCCGGGGCGTATACTCGATATCCGGCACCGCTGCTGCGTTCTGCCGCGCCCGGCGGTACCACAATAGCGCTTTGCCGTTGTCGCCCCGGGCGGCGCAGTCATCGCCAAGGTTCAAAAGGGCGATGGGTTCACCGCTTTCGGCAGCGGCTTTCCACAGCTTGCGTGCCTGCGCAGCGCTTTTGGGTACGCCGCGCCCCTGATACAGGCACTCGCCCAGCAGCGAAAGCCCGGCAGAATTTCCCTGCTCGGCGGCTTTCTGGTAGCACTCTGCCGCTGCCGCCCAGTGTCCGGTGCGGGCAGCTTCTTTACCGGCTTCGGCCTCCTCTGCGCCGGGGCCCTCCGGGGTGTGGCCTGCGTGCAGCAGACCATTGAGCAGCGCACCGTCCAGCGAGGCGGAATTGCTCCACGGGTCCAGCACCACGCCGTCGATGCCCGGGGTGTCCAGCGCCAGCTGCATGGCCTGTTCCAAGGTGCGGTCAGCCATGGGGCGGCTTGCGGTACTGCGGTCTGCACCGGCCGCTGCCACCGAGGTGAACAGCGGCAGCCAGCAGCGCCCCTTATCGTTGCGCAGCGTCCACAAGGCAAGGCCGTCGGCCTTTTCCGCCGGGATGGGGTGCTCCATCCACGGGGCGGGCGCCCCCTGTGCCGAAAGCGCCGTCTGCAGCGGCACCAGCACATGGGTCTCCAGCTCCAGCGCGTAATTCAATGCACTCATCAGGGACCAGAAGCTTTCCTCGTTCTGGCCTTTATACAGCCCCTGCACGGCCTGCTCGATGGCCGGGCAGCCGGTGCCGCGCGGGCTGTACACCGGTGCGGTGCGGCTGCGGCGGCTGCCCACCGGGCGGAAGCGTACCCCGCCGTCTGTTCGTCTTGCCATTGTGTTCACCATACTTCCCTATCAATATCAGTTCTAGTATAACAGGATTTGGCAGCTTGTACAATGCAAAACGCAGCTGCAGCACTGGATTTTCAGGATACATCGCGTTATAATAAGGTGGATTTTGACCCCGAAGGAGGAATTTTTTTGAACCGGATGCTTGGCTACCTGAAGGGCTACGAGCGCGAAAGTGTGCTTGCACCGCTCTTTAAGATGCTGGAAGCCACCTTTGACCTGTTCGTGCCGCTGGTCATGGCAGATATCGTCAATGTGGGCATTGCAGCACATGACCTGCATTATATTCTGGTGCGGTGCGGCCTTTTACTGCTGCTGGCTTTCATCGGCCTTACCTGCAGCCTGACCGCGCAGTATTTTTCTGCCAAGGCGGCGGTGGGCTACTCCACCGCGCTGCGGCACGCCCTGTTTGCCCATATCCAGAGCCTGAGTTTTTCAGAGATGGATACGCTGGGCACCAGCACCCTCATTACCCGCATGACCAGCGATGTCAATCAGGTGCAGAGCGGGCTCAACCTGTTTTTGCGCCTGTTCCTGCGCAGCCCCTTTGTGGTTCTGGGCGCCATGGTCATGGCCTTTACGGTCAACGCCCGGGCGGCAATGATCTTTGTGGTCACCATCCCGCTGCTCAGCGTGGTGGTGTTCGGCGTGATGGTGATCACCCGACCGCTGTATAAGACCGTGCAGACCCGGCTGGACCGGGTGCTGGGCCTGACCCGCGAGAACCTGACCGGCGTGCGCGTGGTGCGCGCCTTTGATAAGGAGCAGAGCGAGATCGACCGCTTTGAGGACGCCAACGCCCTGCTGACCGGGATGCAGCTGCATGTCGGCCACCTTTCGGCGCTGATGAACCCGCTGACCTATGTGCTCATCAACCTTGCCATCGTGGCGCTGCTGTATGTAGGCAGCATCGAGATCAACATGGGCGGCATGGCCTCCGGTGATGTCATCGCGCTGGTAAACTACATGAACCAGATCCTTGTGGAGCTGGTAAAGCTTGCCAACCTCATCGTGCAGATCAGCAAGGCGCTGGCCTGTGCAGGCCGCGTGCAGGCAGTGCTGGATACAAAGCCCGGCATGACCTTCCCCGCCGAACTTCTGGGCGAGGCGCCCGCCGACAAGACCGGCGATGCCGTGCGCTTTGACCATGTGGGTCTGACCTACGCCGGGGCGGGCGCACCCAGCCTGACCGACATCAGCTTTACCGCCAAAAAGGGCCAGACCATCGGCGTCATCGGCGGCACCGGCAGCGGCAAATCCAGCCTTGTGAACCTCATCCCGCGCTTTTACGATGCCACCGAGGGCAGCGTGGAGATCTTTGGCCGCCCGGTGGCCAGTTACCCCCGGGACGCTTTGCGCGGCAGGGTGGCGGTGGTCATGCAGAAGGCGCAGCTCTTCGGCGGCACTATCCGCTCCAATCTGCTGTGGGGCAACAAGGATGCCACCGATGCCGACCTGTGGGCGGCGCTGGAAACGGCACAGGCCGCAGACTTTGTGCGTGCAAAGCCCCTTGGGCTGGACGAGCCGGTGGAGCAGGGCGGACGCAACCTTTCCGGCGGACAGAAGCAGCGGCTCACCATCGCCCGTGCGCTGGTGGGCAAGCCGGACATTTTGATTTTGGACGACAGCGCCAGTGCGCTGGACTACGCCACCGACGCCGCCCTGCGTAAGGCGCTGGCGGCGCTGCCCGGGGCTTTGACCGTGTTCATCGTCAGCCAGCGTGCCGCCAGCTTGCAGCACGCCGACCAGATTCTGGTGCTGGATGACGGCCATCTGGTGGGCATCGGCACCCACAGTGCCCTGCGCAGCAGCTGCCCGGTGTACGAGGAGATCTACGAGAGCCAGTTCAAGAAAGGGGAGGCAGAAGCATGAGTGCAAAAGCAAAAAACAAGCTGACCCCGCAGCAGCGCAAAGCCACCCTGAACCGGGTGCTGCATAAGATACGCCCGTACAGCGCCTTTGTGGTGTGCAGCCTTCTGGTGGCGGCAGTCAGCGTAGCCGCCCAGCTGTATATCCCCATCCTGTGCGGCAATGCCATTGATAAGATGCTGGGCAAGGGCAATGTAGACCTTGCCGGGGTGCTGCGCATTGCAGTGAGCATTCTTGTGGTGGCGGCCGTAACCGCCCTTGCGCAGTGGCTTTTGAGCGTGTGCAACAACCGCATCACCTTCTCGGTCAGCCGCGACCTGCGCAACGAGGCGCTGCGCAAAATTCAGACCCTGCCGCTGTCCTATCTGGACAGCCACCCCTCCGGCGATATCGTCAGCCGCATGGTGGCGGATGTGGACACCTTTGCGGACGGTCTGCTGATGGGCTTTACCCAGCTGTTCTCCGGCATCCTGACCATTTTTGGCACGTTGCTGTTCATGCTGCGGGAGAACGTGCCCATCACGCTGGTGGTGGTGTGCATCACCCCGCTGAGCCTTGTGGTGGCGGGCTTTCTGGCAAAGCGCAGCTACGGCTACTTCCAGAGCCAGAGCACCGTCCGCGGCAAGCAGACCGCGCTGGTCAACGAGATGATCGAAGGCCAGAAGGTGGTGCAGGCCTTTGGCCATGAAGCCGAAAGCCTTGCCGCCTTTGACGAAGTGAACGGCCAATTACAGGACGTGAGCCTGAAGGCCATCTTCTTCTCCAGCCTGACCAACCCCGCCACCCGCTTTGTGAACAACATCGTGTACGCGGGCGTGGGTCTTGTGGGTGCGCTGTACGCCGTGCGCGGCGGCATCACCATCGGTCAGCTCAGCGTTTTTCTGAGCTACGCCAACCAGTACACCAAACCCTTCAACGAGATCTCGGGCGTTGTCACCGAGCTGCAAAACGCACTGGCCTGCGCCGCCCGGGTGTTTGAATTGCTGGACGCCGAGGATCAGGTACCGGAGGCCGAAAACGCCGCCGCGTTGCAGCCGGACGGCCATGTGCAGCTGCAGGACGTGTCCTTCCGCTACCTGCCCGACCGTCCGCTCATCGAAGGGCTCTCGCTGGACGTGCAGCCAGGCCAGCGCATCGCCATCGTAGGCCCTACCGGCTGCGGCAAGACCACCCTTATCAACCTGCTCATGCGGTTCTATGATGTAAACAGCGGCAGCATCAAGGTGTCCGGCACCGATATCCGGGATGTGACCCGCGCCTCCCTGCGCGGCAGCTACGGCATGGTGCTGCAGGACACATGGCTGCGTGCCGGTACGGTGCGGGAGAACATTGCCTACGGCAAGCCGGACGCCACCATGGACGAGGTGATCGCCGCCGCCAAGGCTGCCCACGCCCACAGCTTTATCCGCCGCCTGCCCGATGGCTACGATACCGTCATTGCAGAGGACGGCGGCAACATCAGTCAGGGCCAGAAGCAGCTGCTCTGCATCGCCCGCGTGATGCTCTGCCTGCCGCCCATGCTGATTTTGGACGAGGCTACCTCCTCCATTGATACCCGCACCGAGGTGCGCATCCAGAAAGCCTTTGCCCGCATGATGCAGGGGCGCACCAGCTTTATCGTGGCGCACCGCCTTTCCACCATCCGAGAGGCAGACGTCATCCTTGTCATGAAGGACGGCCACATCGTGGAGCAGGGCAGCCACGACCAGCTGCTGGCACAGGGCGGCTTCTACGCCAAGCTCTACAACAGCCAGTTCGAGGGCGTGCAGACCTGAGAGGGCTGTTGTATCCTATCCGATCTGTAATAATAAACAGTGAAAATTCGTTTTGTTGATTAAAACAGGTCGAGCGGGCACTCGTTCATAGAATATTAATAATATATTAACATTCAGTACACCACTTTTCGGTATACATAGGGCAACAAAGGCGCGCAGTGCGCCGAACCCCCGCCAAAAAGGGCAAAAACGCGCAGACCGCTGTGGTGTGCGGCGGGTCTTGGAAATGCCCTTGGTACAGGAAAGGAAACGTTACTTATGAAAATTGGTTTTTGGGAACTTATCGTCATCGTCATCGTGGCGTTTGTGTTCATCGGCCCGGACCAGCTGCCTGTCTACGCAAAGAAGATCGGCAAGATGCTCCGCGAGCTGAAGAAATACACCGGCGCTGCTTCTGAGGAGATCCAGAAGAACGTGGTAGAGCCGCTGAATGAAATTCAGGCACCCCTGAAGGAGGCTGTTGCCCCCCTGACCGATATCAAAAAGGATATCGACAGCAGCATGCGGGACGTGACCAAGAGCTTTACCGGCATTGGCAAGACCAGCAAGGAGGAAGCCGCCAAGAAGCTGGCTGAGACCGAGGAGGTCACCGACCTGACCGAGGACACTGTGGAGGAGCTGCCCGAGCAGCCTGCCGAAGCCCCTGCTGAAGCTGTGGAGGCTCCCGCTGAAAAGCCGGAGCAGGCCGCTGCCGAGACCGCACAGCCCGCCGCTGAGCCTGTGCAGGAAGCCCCTGCCGCAGCCGAAGAGGCTGCCGAAGCTGCACCCGCTGAGGAAGCAAAGGTGTAAGCGCCCCTACTTATTTATGGATGCACCCGCGCCCGCGGTTGCCAGATACATTCTGTAATACGCCCGCCACGCGGCGCGGCAAGAAAAAGGAGAACTTTATTATGCGTATTGGTACTAATGAGCTGCTGATCATTCTGGTTGTCGTTCTGCTGATCTTTGGACCCAAGAACCTGCCGAAGCTGGGCAAGATGTTCGGTAAGACCATCAACGGCTTCAAGAAGGGCATGGAGGACGAGGACGCCGAGCAGTCCGAGGAGACCGTGAAGAAGGCTGATAAGAAGGACGAAGACGAGGAGTAATTGTGGCTACAAACAAAAAGCGCAAAAAGAAAGCCGAAGTCATGGCAGAGGACGGCAGCATGACGCTGACCGGCCATCTGAAAGAACTGCGGAACCGGCTCATCATCTGCGCGGTGGTGTTTGTGGTGGGCGTGGTGGTCTCTCTGGCATACGCAGACCGTCTGATCGATCTGCTTACCGCCATGGGCCGCGACTATTACCAGTTCGTGTCCATTGCCCCGCAGGAAAAACTGATGCAGTATTTCCGGGTGTCCATTCTGGCCGGTGTGGTGGTAACGGTGCCTGTGGCCTTTTACAACATCTACGCCTTTGCAAAGCCGGGTCTGAAAAAGAGCGAGAGCACCTTTTTCAAGCTGGTCATGCTGCTGGGTCTGATTTTGTTCTGCGTGGGCGTGCTGTTTGCCTATAAGCTCATGATGCCGTTCATGCTGCGGTTCCTCAGCACCGGCATCGAAGGTGCAGAGTACATCCAGACCACCACCAGTATCGAGAGCTACGTCAACCTCTGCCTGACCATGTTCATCATCTTTGGCTGCGTGTTCGAGATGCCGCTGATCACCATCATCCTTTCCAAGATGGGCATCATCAACCCACAGATCCTCAAGCAGGTGCGCGGCGTAGCCATCGTGGTCATCTTCTTCATCGCTGCTGTGGTCACCCCGCCGGACATCGTGTCCCAGTGCATGGTGGCTATCCCCATGGTGCTGCTGTACTTTGTCAGCATCTTCCTGAGCGGCATCTTCTATAAGCCGCACGATACGGACGAGGATGACGAGGAAGAAGAGGAGAGCGAGGACTGATCCCGCTTCCGTTCCGGTTTTCATCAACTGAATCAAACGCCGCTGCACAGCCGTGCAGCGGCGTTTCTTGTTGGCACGGAAACAAAAAAGCTGCCGCACAGCTTTGTGCAGCAGCCTATGAGAAAATAAAGGAGAAACGCAGGTTCAAAAAAGATTATTTGCCCAGATGCCAGATATCGCGGTCGTACTCGGCAATGGTTCGGTCAGAGGAGAACATGCCCGCCTTGGCAATGTTCACAAGGCACTTACGCCGCCAGCCCGTGGGGTCGCAGGCGTAATCGCTGAGCGCCTGTCCCTTGCGCACAACGTAGGCGTTGAAGTCCGGCAGGGTCTGGAACCAGTCCTTGTGGATCAGCTCGTCATGCAGGCGGGTCAGGTTTTCGGCATGGCCGACGGCTAACATCTCCGGCCCGGTGAGGAAGCTGATGGCGCGGCAGATGTTGGCATCGCCCTCCACCCACTGGGCGGGGTCGTAATCGCCCACGGCGTAGCGGTGGATGACCTGATCGGAGGTCTGGCCGAAGATATAGATGTTCTCTTCCCCCACCTGCTGGCTGATCTCCACGTTGGCACCGTCCATGGTGCCCAGCGTCAGCGCGCCGTTCAGCATAAACTTCATGTTGCCGGTGCCGGAGGCTTCCTTAGAGGCAAGGCTGATCTGCTCGGACAGGTCGCAGGCAGGGATCAGCTTTTCGGCGGCGGTGACGTTGTAGTTTTCCACGAACACCACCTGCAGCCACTTGGACACCTCCGGGTCTGCGGCAATGACCTTGGAGAGGGTCAGCAGCGCATGGATGATGTCTTTGGCAATGGTGTAGGCGGGAGCGGCTTTGGCGCCGAAGATGCTCACCAGCGGAGCAGCGGGCAGGTGTCCTGCCTTGATCTCGTGGTACTGATGGATGAGGTACAGCAGGTTGAGCTGCTGGCGCTTATACTCATGCAAACGCTTGGACTGGATATCGAACACGGCATCGGTGTTCACGCTCACCTTCTGGGTGTGCAGCAGCCAGTCTGCCAGCGCTTCCTTGTTGGCCTTTTTCACGGCGGTCAGCTCGCCCAGCACCGTCTCGTCATCGGCAAAGGCCAGCAGTTTTTCCAGTTCGGCGGCATCCTTGCGGAAGCCGGAGCCGATGTGCTTTTCCAGCGTGGCGGTCAGGCGCGGGTCGCACTCCAGCAGCCAGCGGCGGAACGTAATGCCGTTGGTCTTGTTGTTGAACTTTTCCGGGTACAGCTCGTAGAAGCCGTGCAGCTCGGAATTTTTCAGGATCTCGGTGTGCAGCGCCGCCACGCCGTTGGTGGAATGGGTAAAGTGGATGTCCATGTGTGCCATGTGCACCCGGTCGTCCTTGTCGATGATGGCAAGGCTCTCGTCCTCAGTGCGGGTGCGTGCCAGCGCATCCAGCTTTTCAATGATGGGCATCAGCTGCGGCACCACGGCATCCAGATAGGCGCGGGGCCATTTTTCCAGCGCTTCGGCCAGAATGGTGTGGTTGGTGTAGGCGCAGGTCTTGGTGACGATCTCCACGGCCTCTTCAAATTCGATGCCGCGCTCGCCCAGCAGACGGATAAGTTCCGGGATGACCATGCTGGGGTGGGTATCGTTGATCTGGATAGCGGCGTAGTCCGCCAGATCATGGAAGTTGCAGCCCCGGGCGGCGCACTCGGCCAGAATGAGCTGTGCGCCGGCGGAGACCATCAGGTACTGCTGATACACCCGCAGACGGCGGCCCGCCTCGTCGGAATCGTCCGGGTAGAGGAAGAGGGTCAGGTTCTTGTCGATGGCGGTCTTGTCGAAGGCGATGCCGTCATGGACGATGCTCTCATCGATGGTGTCCAAATCGAACAGGTTCAGGGTGTTGGTGCGTCCCTCGTAGCCGGTGACCGCCAGCTTGTACAGCCGGGCGGTGTACTCCTTGCCCGCCAGCTCCACCGGGTAGGTGGTGTCGGTCTTTTCTGCCCAGCTGTGGGCAGTCAGCCACGGGTCGGGCTTTTCGTTCTGCACGCCGTCCTCAAAGGACTGATGGAACAGGCCGAAGTGGTACCGCAGACCCACGCCGTCACCGGGCAGGTTCAGCGTTGCCAGAGAGTCGAGGAAGCAGGCAGCCAGACGCCCCAGACCGCCGTTGCCCAGAGAAGGCTCCGGCTCTACCTCTTCAATATCGGAAAGGCGCTTTCCGGCAGCTGCCAGCGCAGACCGGGCTTCGTCGTACAGCCCCAGATTGATGAGGTTGTTGGACAGCAGCTTGCCAATAAGGAATTCGGCGCTGATATAGTACAGCTTGCGCCCGGTGACCGGCTGCACACGGTCGGCGCTCTTCTGCCGCACAAGTTCCAGCAGTGCCAGATACAGTTCCTGATCGGTGCAGTCTGCCAGCAGCTTGCCGGTGATACTCTGTAACGTTTCGGTAAAGCTCATAAAAGCATCCTCCTTTGCTACGGAAAACAGGTTTGACATCTGTACTTCAAGATATACCACATAGAACGATCAAAATCTTGCCTAAAAAGTGCAAACTATGGTACAATCCTATCATCAGGGGGTGAGACGATGCAAAATCAGGCTTCTTTGCAGGAGACAAAACAGCACGGTGCGGTGCGCTTTCCGTTCAATTTGTACCCTTGCACCATTCCGGGGGATTTCCAGCAGGTGGCACTCCACTGGCACGAGAGCATGGAGCTTGTCTTTGTCAAGCAAGGCATAGGGCTGGTACAGGTGGGCGCTGTGACCTACCCGGCTTACCGGGGGGATATCTTTCTTTTTGCCCCGGGCACGCTCCACGCGCTGCGGCAGGCAGAGGGAGAGCGCATGGAATACGAAAACATCATCTTTGAGCCGGAGCTTCTGGGCGGCGCGGAGGACCTTTGCGCCGAGAAATATCTGCTGCCGCTGCAAAGCGGGCGGCTTTCGCTGCCGGTGCGTCTGACCCCGAACGATTTGTGCTATCTGCAAGCCGCCGCCTGCCTGCGGGAGCTGGAAGATGCCAACCGCGCAAAGCGCCCCGGCTACGAGCTGCTGGTCAAGGGGGCGTTGCTGCGCTTTCTTGCCCTGCTCATTGCGCAGGGCAGGCAGTGTCTCCCCACCGAAACTGCCGACACCCAACGACTGAAAGCGGTGCTGCAATGGCTTTCGGCGCATTATGCCGAGTCGCTCCGGGTAGCCGATGCCGCCGGGGTCTGCTCCTTCAGTGCCAGCCACTTCATGCGCTGGTTCCGGCAGATGACCGGGCAGAGCTTTATCGCCTTTCTGAACGAGTACCGGCTGAATACCGCCGCCGAGGCGCTGCAAACCACCGATGAAACTGTGCTGACCATCGCCACCCGGTGCGGGTTCGAAAACCTTTCCTATTTTAACCGGGCGTTCAAGGCGCATTTTGGCATGACGCCGCGAGACTACAGGAAAAAATAGGCAAAGCGCTTGACAGCTGCGGCTGTATGGCGTATGATGTGGGCAGAAGAGCCGCTTTCGGGCGGCTTTTCCCGGAATAAAAAGTTAGCTAATTCTAACTATTATTTTATAAGATATTCCTGAAGGAAGGTATAATCATGATCCAGACGACCGTAGAAGTAGGCGGCATGGCGTGTTCCATGTGCGAAGCCCATATCAATGACGCCGTGCGTAGTGCGTTCCCTGTGGATAAAGTCTCGTCCTCTCATGCCAAGGGCAAGACCGTGATCCTTTCCAAAGAGCCGCTGGACGAAAACGCGCTCCGCGCCGCCATTGAAGCCACCGGATACCATGTGGGCACCATCCACAGCGCACCGTATGAAAAGAAGGGGCTGTTCTCCTTTTTCAAAAAGTGATATGTCCCCCGTGTTCAGCCTTATCGACAAAAATAAGGCGCAATACTGATCTCTACCAACCATTCTTCTTTTCACCTCTTTTTTGTTTTCCGCCCACAGAGAAACACCCCCGGCAGCCGTTGCGGTTGCCGGGGGTGTTTCTGTATCTTTAGATTTGCACTCGGTTTTAGTGGATAAAGCCCACGAACACCGGGCAGAGCACGGCGGTCAGCACACCGGCTACGGCAATGGAAAGGCCGCTCATGGCACCTTCCACCTCGCCCATCTGCAGCGCCTTGCTGGTACCCACGGCATGGGCTGCCGTGCCAAGACCCACGCCCTTGGCGATGGGGTCGGTGATGTGGAACACCTTGCACACGGTCTCAGCCAGCAGTGCGCCCACGATGCCGGTGACGATGACGATGGCACCGGTCAGGGCGGCGATGCCGCCCAGCTCAGCGGCCACGTCCATACTGATGGCGGTGGTCACCGACTTCGGCAGCAGGGTGGCGTACTGCTCCTTGGTCAGATCCATTGCCAGCGCCAGTGCAAAGGCGCTGCCCAGACTGACCAGCGTACCCACCGAGATGCCTGCGATGATGGCGGGCGCATTCTCCTTGAGCAGATCCAGCTTTTCATACAGCGGGATGGCCAGCGCCACTGTGGCGGGCAGCAGCAGGTAGCTTACCGGCGCGGCGCTGGTCTTGTAGTCCCCGTAGGGGATATTGCACACCGACAGAAAAATGATGACAAAAATACTGCCCAGCAGCAGCGGGTTAAAGATGGCCTTACCGGTCACCCGGTTGATGAGCACACCCAGCCCAAAGGCTGCCAGCGTAAGCAGCACGCCCCATGCCACAGAGCCGGTCAGAAAATTATTCAGCAGCTCAGTCATGGTCGGCCTCCTCCTTTTTGTTGCGGGCGGTCAGCGCCTGCGTGGTGCGGCCTGCGGCCGCCATTACCAGCACCGTCACCGGCAGAATGGCGATCAGGATGGGCAGCAGCAGCTGTCCCATCTCTGCCCACAGCTCCATGATGCCCGCAGCGGCGGGCACGAACAGCAGCGGAAAAATACCGGTCAGGTAGGTGCCGGTCTCCTTGACCTGCTCCAGCTTTACAACACCGGTGATCATGGCTGCCAGCAGCAGCACCAGACCGTACACGCTGGCAGGCACCGGCAGCGGCAGTACCGCGTGCAGCACCTCACCCAGAAAACAAAACGCAAGAATGCGCCCGAACTGAAAAATATACTTCGTGTCAGAACTCCCCTTTCTGGTCTTTTAACAAACAGACAACGGGCTTTTCGCCCGGAATTTTCTGTCTCACACAAAGTAAAAGTATACCGCGGACTGCCCGCTCCATCAACCGTAAATCTTGCCAAGAAGTTCTACACCTTTTGCGCAGAACTGTACAAAAAAGCGCACCGGTGCAGTTCCGGTGCGCAAACAAATCATATTTTCATTAAGCCGAAAACGCCGGACGCACCTTCTCAGGTGAAACGCCCTCCTGCGCAGCGCGTTCGCGCTCGTAGGTCACCCGTGTTACTTCTGTAACAAACCCTTTTTCCTTTTCGTCTGCCGTTGCCCAGTCGATACGGAATTTGCGGCACATCTCGAAAAAGATTTCATAATATTGCTTATCGTTCCCTGCATCCTTCATATAAGCACCGCACAGGTTTTCTTTCATGCTCAATCCCTCATTTCAAATAACTGAAAAAAATGTGCTTTGCCGCTTCACCCTGTATCAAAAATCGCGGTGCGCCGCCATCAAAAGCAGGCAGTTCTATCCCGCCAAAGTCATCCTGATAATGGGCGGCCAGCGCATCCGTTTTTGCTTCCAGTATCACATCTCCGCCAAAACCATGATCTATTGACAGCTTTATGCCGTAAGCGATCATCAGTTTTCCAATTCCACTGTACTTACGTTTTGCACCTGCCAGTGTCGGATTGCTCTCCGGCTGGCTTTCCATATAAACGACCCGGACAACGAGAGCTCTTTCCAACACCTCATACATTCCCAGTGCAATCAGTTCTCCGTCTGCCGTTTCCACTGCATATTTTTCATAAAGGGACGTCTCAATATACTCGCTCGTCCAGTCTGTCTGCCAGACAGGTTTTTTCTTCGTTCTTTCTGCATCTGATTGCTGCATCATCCGAATGATGACCGATATTTTATCTCCGTCTTTCAATTCGATATAAGGTTCAAAAATCATCGTATCACCTTCCATTTACAGTTTATCATTTTAACGAAAAGGTTGCAAGTGTTCTTCCTATAAAAAAACGCACCGGTGCAGTTCCGGTGCGCAAGGGTCAGATCACATAATCGTTGCCGGCCTGATCCGGCAGGGCAAGGTCTGCCAGCGTGATCTTGCCGAAGTAGTCCGAGATCAGGTCGTTGAGCCCCTTCCACATCTCGTAGGTGCGGCAGTTGGCCATCCGGGCGCAGGCAGAAGCGCCGGGGGTCAGGCAGCTTACCGGGGCAAGACTGCCTTCGGTGAGCATCAGGATCTCGCTTACGGTGTACTGATCCGGGCTGCGGGTCAGCCGGTAGCCGCCGCCCTTGCCGCGCAGCCCCTCCAGAAAGCCGTTCTGCACCAGCACCTTGAGGATGTTCTCCAGATACTTTTCCGAGATCTCCTGCCGGGCAGCTACTTCCTTTAAGGGAACATATTTTTCAGACTGATGCTCCGCGAGGTCGATCATCACCCGCAGCGCATAGCGTCCTTTGGTCGAAACGATCATGATCCGTACTTCCTTCCGGTTAAATTTTATTATAACCCATTATACAACAGGGTAAGTCACTTTTCAATCCCACTTTTTTCAAAAAAGCCCTTGACAAGCAGGGAAAACAGGGCTATAATGCCATCAAACCCACAAACAATGTTGGTTAAAAGGTTTAGAGGGGATCGCAGCCGGGCACCCCGGCACAAGACAGGGTCATGCACCCCGTAACGATATCAGAAAGAGGGACAAGTATTATGAGCAAGATCTATACCGCCGCAGATCAGTTGATCGGTCACACCCCGCTGCTGGAGCTCAGCCATATTGAGAAGGAAGAACAGCTGCCCGCCCATGTTATTGCCAAGCTGGAGTACTTCAACCCCGCCGGTTCTGTGAAGGACCGCATTGCCAAAAAGATGATCGATGACGCCGAGGCCAAGGGTCTGCTGAAGGAAGGCTCCGTCATCATTGAGCCCACCTCCGGCAACACCGGCATCGGTCTGGCTGCCGTGGCAGCTGCCAAGGGCTACCGCATCATCATCGTGATGCCCGAAACCATGAGCGTGGAGCGCCGTCAGCTGATGAAGGCCTACGGTGCAGAGCTGGTGCTGAGCGAGGGTGCCAAGGGCATGAAGGGTGCCATTGCCAAGGCCGATGAGCTGGCAAAGGAGATTCCCAATTCCTTTATCCCCGGCCAGTTCGTGAACCCCGCCAACCCGCAGGCACACATCGAGACCACCGGCCCCGAGATCTGGGAGGATACCGACGGCAAGGTCGATATCTTTGTGGCAGGCGTTGGCACCGGCGGCACCGTGACCGGCGTAGGCAAGTACCTCAAGAGCAAGAATCCCGATGTCAAGGTGGTGGCCGTAGAGCCCGCCTCCTCCCCTGTGCTGAGCAAGGGCACTGCCGGTGCACATAAGATCCAGGGCATCGGCGCAGGCTTTGTGCCGGACGTGCTGGACACCACCGTCTATGACGAGATCATTGCCGTGGAGAACGACGACGCCTTTGCCACCGGTCGTCTGATTGGTCACAAGGAAGGCGTGCTGGTAGGCATCTCCTCCGGTGCTGCCGTCTGGGCTGCCATCCAGCTGGCAAAGCGCCCGGAGAACGCCGGCAAGAACATCGTTGTTCTGCTGCCCGATACCGGCGACCGCTACCTGTCCACTCCGCTGTTTGCGGAATAATCCCCAAAAAACTCTCCTCTCCCGCTCTGCACCCCGCAGGGCGGGAGTTTTTTATACCCCCTCAGTCATCGCTGCGCGATGCCAGCTCCCCCGAAGGGGGAGCTTTTTGCAGTGGCGGGAAGGTTTCTTATTGCACCTGAAGCTTTAGCGACAGGGCTAACGGCGTGCGCCCTCTCAGTCACCTACGGTGACAGCTCTCCCAAAGGGAGAGCCAAGAGCACTGCCGGAAACTTTCGCATTACACCTAACGCTTTAGCAACGGGCTTTAAACCTTGGCTCCCCCTTTGGGGGAGCTGGCAAAGCCGATAGGCTTTGACTGAGAGGGCGTGCCCCCTTTCCCCACGCCGGATTTTATGCTACAATACCGGTAACAAAAATCGTTTGGAGAAACGCCCATGCTTTATTATGCTGCCCCCATGGAGGGGTTCACGGACCGGGTCTGGCGGCAGACCCATCAGAAATGGTTCGGCGCACAAGGCGCTGCCGACCGCTATTATGCGCCGTTTATCTCCCCGCCGGAGAACCGGGTGCTTATTAAAAAGAAGATGGCAGAGCTTGCCCCGGCGGCAAACCCGGGTGCGCCGGTCATCCCGCAATTGCTGGCGAAGGACGGCGAACTGGCTGCATGGATGATCGGTCAGCTGCGGGCGCTGGGCTACACCGAGGTGAACCTGAATCTGGGCTGCCCCGCCGGGACGGTGACTGCCAAGGGCAAGGGCTCCGGGATGCTGCGGGACCTTGCCAAGGTGGACGCCTTTCTGGACGGGGTGTTCTCCCACGCTGAAGGGCCCGTCTCGGTCAAGACCCGGCTGGGCGTAGAGAAACCGGAGGAGTTTGCCGCCATTCTGGAAATTTATAGCCGCTACCCCATCTCGGAGCTGACCATCCATCCCCGGGTGATGCGGCAGCAGTATCGCGGACAGGCCGACCGCGCCGCCTTTGCGGCTGCGCTGCCCCGGTGCACCATGCCGGTGTGCTACAACGGCGATGTGACCACCGCTGCCCAGCTTCACGCGCTGGAAGAGGAGTTCCCCGCCCTGTCCGGCATCATGGTAGGGCGTGGGCTGATTGCCGACCCGGCGCTTTTCCGCAGGGCGCGGGGCGGTGCACCCGCCACCAAGGAGGAGCTGCGGGGCTACCTGACCGACCTGTACCACGGCTACACCGAACTGTTTGGCAGCGCAGGCTGCGCCATCAGCCGGATGAAGGGGCACTGGTTCTACCTCATCCACTGCTTTGCCGGGGCGGAAAAGCTGGAAAAGCAGCTGAAAAAGCTGCGGGAGCCGTGGGAGTACGAGGTGGTGGTGAACCAGATCTTCACCCTGCCGCTGGTGGAAAACGATTAAAATGGTCTCCGCTTGCGCTTTGACCATTTTCAGAGGAAAACTGCATCTGCAATAAAAAAGCCCGCCGTCTTGCAAGACAGCGGAGCTGAAAAGGACCGTATTACACGTTAAGGTAGCTGCGCAGCATAGCCTGCAGCAGATCGTCACGATCCACCTTGCGGATCATGGCACGGGCATTCTTATAGGTCGTAATGTAGGTAGGGTCTTCGGACAAGATGTAGCCCACCAGCTGATTGACCGGGTTATAGCCTTTTTCCTTCAAAGCATCGTACACCTGTTGTACGATCTCGTGGATCTCATAGTCCTTTTTATCGTGGATGGAGAAAATCGCGGTTGCGTCTCCCACGCAATACACCCCCTTCAGTTGAAACTAGTCCCATTGTACACGAAATGCGCCGAAACTTCAAGATAATTACGCCGAATTTGCACATCCTGTACAAAATTTCCAGCATTGTTCCGGCAAGATGAACGATGTCCGGGCGGCATTCTGCCCGCGAAAGGAGCCTTTGTATGCTTTACGGCATCGGCTGCGACCTGTGCAGCCTTTCCCATCTGGAAAAAAGCCTTTCCTCTGCTCATGCGGCAGCCTTTGTGCGCCGGGTGTACGGCCCGGTCGAGCAGGCGGCGCTGGGGCTTTGCGAAGCATCCCCTGCACCGCTGAACGCCCACCGCCTTGCCAGCGCCGCCGCAGATTTTGCTGCCAAGGAGGCCTTTCTCAAGGCGGCGGGCACCGGCCTGCGGGAACCCTTTTCTCTATGCGAGATCGAGGCCGTCCGGCTGGAAAACGGTGCCCCGGCCTACCGGTTCAGTGGGCAGACCGCCGCATGGGTGGCGCAGCACCGGCTGCGTGCCCGGCTCTCCCTGAGCCACGAGGGCGGCATGGCGCTGGCCTTCTGCACGCTGGAAGAGGAAAACTGACTGCCCTTTGTGCATACAATGGAATATCGCCCCCGCACTGCATAAGCCGCACCCTGCCTGCGCATACTGAGAGCAGACAGGATGCGCCGGACGCATCACATAGCGGGGCACATCCTCCAGACAAACAGGAGGGAGATTCCATGGAGGTACACAGAGGAGAAGTTTTCTACGCTGATCTTTCGCCGGTAGTGGGCTCGGAGCAGGGCGGTGTGCGCCCGGTGCTGATCGTACAGAACGAGATCGGCAACCGGCACAGCCCTACTGTGATCGCGGCGGCCATTACATCCCGGCTGGACAAGACCCGCCTGCCCACCCACATCAACATCCGGGCGGCAGACACCGGCCTTGCCAAGGACAGCGTGGTGCTGCTGGAGCAGATCCGCACGCTGGATAAGCACCGCCTGCGGGAGCGCGCCGGGCAGATCACCGCCGCCGACCAGAAGCGGGTGGATCAGGCGCTGGACGTAAGCCTTGGGCTGAGCTCGTACTGAAAATTTATTTATAAAGCAGAGACACCGGAGCGTCCGCAGAAGCTCCGGTGTCTCTATTTTTTAGGATTACTCGATCAGGCCGTTGAGCAGGGTCAGGCACTTGCGGCTGTGCAGCTTGCGGATGGCCTTGGCTTCGATCTGGCGCACACGCTCGCGGGTGACGCCGAAGTCGCGGCCGACCTCTTCCAGCGTGCGGGGACGGCCGTCATCCAGACCAAAGCGCAGGCGGATGACCTTTTCCTCGCGGGGGGTCAGGCTCTTGAGCGCCAGATTGATCTGCTGCGCCACCATGGCGCGGTCGGCTGCCTTGCCGGGAGCTTCGGCGTTTTCGTCCGCGACGAAATCGCCCAGAGAGGAATCCTCTTCCTCACCCACGGGGCTTTCCAGACTGGCGGGCTCCTGTGCCATGCGCTGGATCTCGCGCACGCGCTCCACGCTCATGTCCATAGCCTTTGCCAGCTCTTCCGGGGTGGGCTCGTGGCCGTTCTGGTACACCAGCTGGTTGGTGGCCTGACGCATCCGGTTGATGGTCTCCACCATGTGCACCGGGATGCGGATGGTACGGGCCTGATCCGCGATGGCGCGGGTGATGGCCTGACGGATCCACCATGTCGCGTAGGTGGAGAAGCGGAAACCGCGGTCGCAATCGAACTTCTCGGCAGCCTTGATCAGGCCGATGTTGCCCTCCTGAATGAGGTCAAGGAAGGCCAGATTATGGCCGACATGCTTCTTGGCGATGGACACCACCAGACGCAGGTTTGCCTCGCTCAGGCTGCGGCGGGCGTTCAGGCCGTCGCGGCGGGTCTTGAGCAGCTCCTGACGGCGTTCCTCGCTCAGGGGGCCGTTCTCCACGGCTTCCATGGCCTTTTCCTCGTCTGCCTTCTCCTCGGCATCCTCGGCAGACTTTTCGCCATCCTCGTCCAGATCCTCGGTGTAGCTGCGGCTGTTCTCGTCCTCTTCAAAGGAGAAGCGGGCGCTGTTCTTCTTGATGTACTCCGGTGCGTCGTACTTCTGGCGGTCTGCCTGCAGAATGTGTGCAGCCTCGGCACCGGCATGGATGCGGCGGCTCAGCTCCACCTCCTGCTCGGCGCTCAGCAGCGGGATCTGACCGATCTGCTTGAGGTAGTTCTTCACCGGGTCGTCCAGCAGCTCATCCATGGCGGCCTTCAGGTCTGCCGGGTTCTCCTCGGCATCCTCTTCGTTCTCATCGGCAAGGCCCATGTCATCGTTGTTGTTCTCGGCGTTCTCCACCTCAGCAATGATGCTGTCCACGTCCAGACTCGGCTCGCTCTCCTCCTCCAGGATCTTGATGCCGCGCTCCTCCAGCAGGGTGTAGAGGGTGTCTACATCCATGCGGCATTGTGCCGCCAGCGCCTTGGCCTCCTGTGCAGAGAGGGTGCCTTCGCCCTTAGTCAACAGTTCCTTCAAAGTCATGCCCATTTTTTCTCTCCTTCCCACTCCGGGGAAAATTCTGTAATATCGCCCTGTGCATCAGATCACAAGGCCGCCGTTCACCCCGAACACCTGTCCGGTGATGTATCCGGCATCCTCGCCGGCCAGAAAGACCAGCAGCTTTGCAACTTCTTCCGGGGTGCCCAGCCGCCCCACAGGGGTCTCCTCGGCCAGCGCCGCCTTGTCCTCGGCGGTAAAAGCCGCCATCATGTCCGTCTCGATGACCCCCGGCGCTACACAGTTCACAGTAATGCCGCTGGGGCCTTCTTCCTTCGCCAGTGCCTTGGTCAGGCCGATGAGCCCGGCCTTCGCGGCGGAATAGTGCACCTCGCAGCTGCCGCCGGTCTGGCCCCACATGCTGCTTACGGTCAGGATGCGGCCCTGCTTGCGGCGGATCATGCCGGGCAGCGCCAGCTGGCACAGGTGGAACGCGCCGCTCAGGTTCACGTCCAGCATCCGCTGCCACTCCTCCGGGGTGATGTCGGTAAACAGCTTCTGCTGCGCGATGCCGGCGTTGCACACCAGTACATCCACCCTGCCCATGGCCTGCTCCACTGCATGGAACGCCAGCTCACAGCTGGCGCGGCTGGCTACATCGCACTGGATGGCGATGCACCCGGGCAGCTGCTGCTCCAGCGCAGCGGCGGCAGCGGCGTTCTGGTGGTAGAGCACCGCCACCTGATACCCTGCTGCCGCAAAGGCGCGGGCAGCGGCAGCACCGATGCCCCGGTCGCCGCCGGAGATCAGCACCCGGCGCGCTGCAGCGGGTGCGGCAGGGGCAGGCCGTTCTTTTACAGGCTGCGGCGCAGGCTCTTCGGGCTGCGGCGGCGCAGGCGGCTGCGGCTCTGCGGGTTTTTCCAGCGTGATCACCCGGGTGGGCTCCTCCGCCACAGGCGCTGCCGGTTTTTCCAGCGTCATGATGCGGGTGGGTTCATCCACCACCGGCACCGTCGGCTTTGCAGCCGGTACGGCAAGGGGCTCCGGCGCGCTCTCTTCCTCCGGCACCTGAAAGGTCAGTTCAAACTCGTCCTCGTACAAGAGTGTATCCCTCCTGTTCGGTATTCTCGGCCGGGCGCAGTGCCCCAGCCGGAAAAACCCTGTGCCCATCCCCAGACAGCGCAGCGTTCCGTTTATGTGTCCGGCAAAGGTCCGGTGCTTTGGCGTGCCTGCCTGCACTTACGATGGGTTTCGACAAGATTCCATTGAATAATATACCACAATCCAGTTCAAAAAGAAAGTGGAAACTGCAATTTTTTACGCAGTTCCCACTATTTTTCCTTATTTTCCCCTGTTTTCGGACACCGGGGGCTTCCAGCGGGGTCTGCCCGCCCGCTTTTCCCGCAGGGAAACAAAAAACGCCTGCAAAAGCTGCTGTGCCTCGGCCTCCCGCAGCCCCTTTTCCACCACCGGATGGTGGTTGAAGGGCAGCGCAAATAGGTCGGTCACCGAGCCGCAGCACCCGGCCTTGGTATCGGCAGCACCGTACACCACCCGGCGCAGACGGCTGTTGATGATGCCGCCCGCGCACATAGGGCAGGGCTCCAAGGTGACGAACAGCTCGCACTCCCACAGCCGCCAGCCGCCCAGCGCCCTGCAGGCGGCATCAATGGCCAGCAGTTCCGCGTGGTGCAAAGCGTTTTTCTCGGTCTCCCGGGTGTTGTGCGCCGTAGCCACCACCTCGCCGTGCCGCGCCACCACCGCGCCCACCGGCACCTCGCCCAAGGCGGCGGCTTTGGCGGCTTCTTCCAGCGCAAGACCCATCAGTTCAAAATCAGTCATGTATCCCATCCTCTCATCCCATCGCCAGCACCAGCAGATTGTTTGCACTGTGCAGCAGCATCCCTGGCCAGAGATGTCCGGTGCGGTCTGCCAGCCACCCCAGACCCAGCCCACACACCAGTGCATAGACCATGGCGGCGACGCTGCCGTGCTGCAAGGCAAACAGCGCCGCCTGCAAAAGAACAGCCTGTCCTCTGCCCAGCGGCTGCGCCCGGCGCTGCACCGCGCCCCGGAACACCCCTTCCTCCGCCAGCGGAGCCAGCAGGCAGACCCGGAAAAACCGCGCCGCGCCGCCGGGCGGCGCGGGCAGCAGCACCGCCAGCGCCTTGCCTGCCAGCAGATACCCCACCGCCCAGCCAAAGGCCGAAAGCAGTGCGGCAGTGCGGGGGTTCAGCTTGTGCATGGTCGGTCTCCTCCTACTATGGTTCGTTCCCGGTTATAGTACCATATCTGCCGCCGGGTGTGCAAGGTTTCGGCGTTCTGTCGTGGCAAATTTATGCAAAATATTGACACATCGCCCTACATGGTGGTATAATAATTTCCAACCTTTTTAATAAAAGCGTTGATTATACTGTATTTTACCGGTAGACCGGAGGTATTATTATGATCCGTATCCTCACCGATTCCGCGTGCGATATTCTGCCCGCCGAGGCGCAGCAGCTGGGCGTGACCGTGATCCCCCTGAATGTGACGCTGGAGGACGGCACCGTCCTGCGGGACGGCATCGACATGACCCCCAGCGCATACTATACCCATCTGGCAGCCTGCCGCAAGCTGCCCACCACCAGCCAGCCCAGCCCGGAACAGTTCGAGCGGCTGTATCTGGATGCCGCTGCCGCCGGGGACGAGGTGCTGGGCATCTTTTTGTCCGATGCGCTGTCCGGCACCGGTCAGTGCGCAAAAATTGCTGCCGACCTTGCCAACGTGGACAATGTGGTATTCGTGAACACCGAGAATGTCTGTCTGGGACAGTCTTTGCTGGTGCGGCTGGCTGTGCAGCTGCGGGACGCCGGCAAAACCATCACCCAGATCGCTGCCGATCTGGAAAAAGCCAAGCAGCACCTGCATCTGGTGGCCGCTGTGGACGATCTGAAGTACCTGCGCAAGGGCGGCAGACTGTCTGCCGCCGCAGCTGTGGCGGGCGGTATGCTGGGCATCAAGCCCATCCTCGCCGTCATGGAGGGCAAGGTGGCGCTGGCCGGTAAGGCGCGCGGTCTGCCCGGCGTGTATGTGGCGCTGTTCAAGAAGATTGATGAGATGGGCGGCATCCACCCGGGCTACACCCCGCTGCTGGGCTACACCGTCAACCCCCGGGAATTGCAGCCGCTGCTGACCTATCTGCAGGACAATCTGCATCTGGACGCACCGCTGGTGCGCCAGATCGGCTGCGTCATCGGCACTCACACCGGCCCCGGCGCATTCGGTATCGCGTTCTTTGATAAAGAGCTGGTGCTGGAATAAAACCTATGAAAGCAAAAACAAGTCGGACAGCCCGCGGGCTGTCCGACTTTATTTTTACCCGTGAAAAAGTAGTTCCGAAACGCCCGCAGGCGTTTCGGAACTATAAATAAAAATATTCTTTCCGCTATTGATGCGCAAAGCAACGCGGAGCGCATTCCAAATCGTCCCGCTCTGCCCTTACAGCACTGCGTCCGAGATGAGCTTGCCCAGCAGCAGAACCAGCACCACCAGCATCATGGGGCGGATGAAGCGGGCACCCTTTTTCAGGGCAAAATGGGAGCCCAGCAGGTTGCCCAGAATGTTGCTGACGGCGCAGGGGATGCCGATGTGGAACACCACCAGACCGTTCATCAGATAGGTGAACAGGCTGGCGTAGTTGCTGGCCAGATTGAGCACCTTGCCGTTGCCGTTGGCAGTGCGCAGGTCAAAGCCCATCAGGGTGGTAAAGGCAATGATGGCAAAGGTGCCGGTGCCCGGGCCCATAATGCCGTCGTACAGGCCGATGCCCAAACCGATGGTCAGCGCCAGTAAAATCTTTTTCAGGTCCAGCGTGCCGTCGTCCCGGTTCTCATCCGGCAGGTTGCGCTGCCACAGGATGATGACCGCCGCCACCGGCAGGATGATGAACATCATGGTGCGCAGCATCTCGTCACTGAGCAGCAGCACGATATGTGCCCCCAGTGCGCTGCCCGCAAAGCTGCCGATGGCCGCCAGAACGCCCACCTTCACGTTCATGGCACCGCTTTTGAAAAAGCTTGCCGTGGCAAAAGTCGTGCCACAGGCGGCGCTGAACTTGTTGGTGGCATAGGTGTAGTGGGGCGGCAGCCCGGCAAACAGATAGGCAGGCAGACTGATCAGCCCACCGCCGCCGGCTGCCGAATCCACAAAGCCTGCAAAGCCGGTCATCAGCATGAGAAACGCCATCATCCACGGCGAGATCGTGATACTCATTGTTATAATTCCTCTTATCTTTCCAAGTCGTTTGTTCTTTTTCAGGGGACACGCGCCTCAGACCATATAAAACCTCCCATCGCAGGGCAATACACAGCCCGGGATACCCGCGCACAGCAGGGCATCTCCGGGCACTTTTTGCAATTTTAAGACGTTTTATTACAGATTGTTTTTAAAGAAGCGGTATGCGTTGCGCCAGTAGATAGCCTCCACCTCGTCCTCAGTAAAGCCCTCGCGGCGCAGTGCCTCGGCCAGCAGCGGCATATCTGCCGCCGTTTCCAGCTCGTGCTGACCACCAATGCCGTCAAAATCGCTGCCAAGGCTGATGACCTCAATACCGCCCACCTGTTTGAAGTGTGCCGCGTGTTTTGCCAGCCGCTCCACCGTGCTGCGGCAGAGCTTGGGGTGTGCCGAGTCTGCGTCCACAAAGGAAGCGCAGTAGTTCAGCCCTGCAATGCCGCCTTTTTCTGCCAGTGCGCGGATCATCTCATCGGTCAGGTTGCGGTTGTGGGGCGACAGGGCACGGCAGTTGGAGTGGCTTGCCGCAAAGGGACGGGTGCTGTGGTTTGCGATATCCCAGAAGCCCTTATCGGAAAGGTGGCTCACATCTGCGGTGATGTGCAGCTTTTCCATCTCCTCCAAAAAGGCAAAGCCCCGCTCGGTCAGGCCAGTCTCGGTGTTCGGTACCAGCGGCCCGCCGGGGTTTGCGTTGGGGGCTGCCAGCTCGTTGGGGTAGTTCCACGTCAGGGTCATCATGCGCACGCCCAGTTCCTGCAGCCGCCGCAGCACGCCCAGACTGCCCTTGCAGCAGCCGCCCTCTTCCACCGTCAGCATGGCGCTGAGCTTGCCCTCGGCGCGGTTGCGCTCAAGGTCGGCGGCGGTGTACACCGGAGCGATTTTTTCCGGGTAAGCCGCCATGAGCCGCTTGAAGATGTCGATCTCTTCCAGCACGCTTACCAGCGGGTCGGCTCCGGGTGCGGGGTCGGCCAGATCCACATAGGCCGCAAAGCATTGCAGCAGATAATCCCCCTGCCGCAATTTTTCAAGGTCGATATGCAGATCGTTGTGCAAAAAGCTTTTGGGTGCACCCGCCTTTTCGGCGCGGCGCAGTTCGTACAGGGTATCGCAATGCAGATCCCAAACCTTCATGATGGATACACTCCTTTATGCTTCTTCTCCCAGCAGCTGCAGCAGCTGTTCGGGGTTCATGGACAAAATCGCGCCGTCTGCCCCACCGGTAACGGTGTCGGCCAGCGACTGCTTGGCCTGTTGCAGCTCCACGATCTTTTCCTCAATGGTGTCCTGCGCGATCAGCCGGTACACCTGTACCGGGTTGCGCTGGCCGATGCGGTAGGCGCGGTCGGTGGCCTGATTCTGCGCGGCAAGGTTCCACCACGGGTCGTAGTGGATGACGATATCGGCGGCAGTCAGGTTCAGACCCGTACCGCCCGCCCGCAGCGAGATCAGAAAGACGTCCGCCTCGCCCTGATTGAACCGGCGCACCTGCTCGGCGCGCACCGGCTTCGGGGTAGAGCCTTGCAGGGTGAAGTGGCTCACCCCGGCTTCGTCCAGCCGCTTTGCCAGCAGCTCCAGCATGGAGGTGAACTGGCTGAACAGCAGAATGCGGTGTCCGCCCGCCACTGCCTCGGTGACAAGTTCCAGACAGGCTTCCAGCTTGGCGCTGCTGCCGGTCCAGTTGTCCGCCACAAGGCGCGGGTCGCAGCAGATCTCCCGCAGCCGCATCAGCACGGCAAACACGGTCATCTTGTCCTCCGGCTTTGCCGCCCGCAGCTTTTCCCGGGCGTCCACCACCGCTGCCAGATACAGCTTGCGCTGCTCGGTCGCCAGCTCAACGCGGCGCACATTCTCGGTTTTGGGCGGCAGCTCCCGCAGCACTTCCGACTTCATGCGCCGCAGGATGAAGGGCCCGGTGAACTGGTTCAGCCGCCGCACGGCGTTGGCATCCTCGTCCTGCACGATGGGCTTTTCGAACCGGGCGCAGAAGGTCTTGTAGGGGGGCAGATACCCCGGCATCAAAAAGGAGAAGATGCTCCACAATTCGCCCAAGCGGTTCTCCACCGGGGTGCCGGTCAGGGCAAAGCGCACCCGGCTGTTCACCCGGCACACCGCCTTGTATTTCTGGGTGGTGTGGTTTTTGATGGCCTGCGCTTCGTCCAGAATGCAGGCGTAAAAGCTTTGCCCGGCATACAGTTTTTCGTCCCGGCGCAGCAAATCGTAGCTGGTGATGACGAGATCCGCCTGCGCCCACCCATCGACCAGTGCGGCGCGGTGGGCGGCATCGCCGTCCATGGCAACGCTTTGCAGCTGCGGGGTGAATTTCTGGCATTCCTCCTGCCAGTTCAGCACCAGCGACGCCGGGCAGACGATGAGGCTGGGCAGCTGCTGCCCGCCCTCCTTCATGGCCAGCAGGTAGCTGAGCACCTGCACGGTCTTGCCCAGACCCATATCATCGGCCAGAATGCCGCCCATGCCGTAGCCATCCAGTGTGCGCAGCCAGCGGTAGCCGTCCCTCTGGTATTTGCGCAGGGTCTTTTGCAGCGAGAGCGGCGGGGTATACTCGCTGTCCCGCACGGCGTGGAAGCTGCGGCTGATGCGCCGGAAGGCATCGTCCCTGTCGAACCGCAGGCCGTTCTGCCCCGAAAGCGCCCAGTCCAGCGTAGGGGCGCGGTAGAGCGGAAGGGCGGCGTGGCCGTCCTTCAGCTTTGCGCCGGAAAGCTCCAGCGTGTCGTTCAGCTCGTCCAGCCCTTCCAGACTGTCGTCCAGCCGCAGCAGACTGCCGTCCCGCAGGCGGTGGTAGCGCTTTTTCTGGTGCAGGGACTGCAAAAGTTCCCGCAGCTCCTCCACCGGGAATGCGCCGGTGTCCACTTCCAAGTCCAGCACGCTGCCGTGCACCGACACCCCCACCGAGATCTTAGGCGGGGCGGCCTGTAGGTTGCGGAAGGCATCGGTCTGGTACACCTCGCCCATGGCCAGCAGGGCGGGAATGCCCTCTTCCAGCAGCTGGAACACCTCTTCCTCCCCGGAAAGGCTGTAATATCCCGGCTTGCCGGTCTGCGGTTCCAGATAGGTTTCCAGCAGCCGCTTTGCCCGGTTCTCGGTGCGGGCGTCCCGCAAAAGATCGGGCGGCACCGGCTCGCCGGGGGCTACCCTGTCCTCGCCGTACAGAAAGACCGGGTAGGCCGTGACGGTAAGCCCCCGGTCGGCGTCCAGATAAAACTGCACCACCGGTTCCAGCGGGATCTGGTTCAGCAGCAGCCGGTCGGGATCCACGATGTTGACCCGGTTGCCCAGTTCCGGCAGCACATAGCTGCAAAAAGCGGCGGCATCCGCGCTGGTAAAGAACAAACTGTGCCCGCCAAAGGTCTCCAGCACCGGCAGCACCCGGCGGCATTCCTCCCGCTGCATCCGCCAGAGGGTGGTTTCGCCCAGCAGATAGGCATAGTCCAGCCCCTGCACCCCGCTGAGCACCGGGGTACAGCTCAGCTGCACCCCGCCCTTGCGGCGCTCCACCTTCAGGCTGATGACCGGCAGACCCTCTTTAAGGGTATAGCCGCCCACAACGCCCTCGGCGGCGTAAAGTTCTACAAGGGCATCCAGCCCCTCGCCGGTCAGCGGCAGACCGCCCGCCGGGCCTTTCTCCCAAGCGGAGCGCACCGTGCCCTCGGCTTCAAACGCCTGTCGGGCGCTCACCTGACGGCGCAGCAGCCGCAGCAGCTGCTGTGCATCCGGGGCAAAGGCGTCCCACCGGTGCACAAAGGCCAGCGATTTTCCGTAGCTGACGCTTTCGCCCTGCTCGATCGCATCCAGAAACTGCGGGATGCTTTTTACCAGATACTGCCGCCCGCCGATGCCGTCCGAGACCCGCAGCCGCAGCCAGATACGGCCATTGTGCGGCGTAAGCTCCGGTTCCAGCAGGGCAAAGCCGGTGCGCTGGGCTGCGTTCTGGGGCTGGGGCTGCGCATCCTCTCGCTGGTAGCGCTTCAGCAGCAGCTGGGCCTCATAGTCGGTCTCCGGCTCCTCGCCCCGCCACTTGCGGCCGAACAGCATATCCAGCCCGGCGCTGTAACTGTCCTTGCGGGGCTCCGGGTTCAGCCCGGCAACGCCCCGCTGCACCCCGGGGATGTTCTCCGGCTTTTTTTCCGGGGCAGGCGGGTTCTTTTCCGCGTCCTGTAATAGCAGCGCACCGATATGCTTGCAGTAGGTGCCGTCGCCGTTTTGATTATAGGGGCAGTCGCAGGAGGCGCTGACAAAGCTGCCGTTTTCCCGCAGCCAGACCTGCGTATAATAGCAGTCCGGCCCGCTGCCCTGCACCAGTGCTGTCAGGTGCCGCACCCCGTCCTCGTTGGTGGTGCAGCTGCTTTGCAGGATGCGCTTGCGGTACTTCTGTGCCCGCTCAAAGATGCTTTTGCCCAGCAATGCGCGGATCTCCTGTGCGTCCATGTGGTCTCCCTCCCCTGTGCTGTCGCGGTTCCGGTCTATTCTATAAGAATACCGCGTTCCACCCCGGGATGCAAGGGCAGAAGGGTAAAAAACGTTTAGAAAGCACGGGGCGGGACGATTTTGAATGGCTTCCGCTGCGCTCTAGCCATTTTCAGCGGAAAAATTATTTTTATATAGAGCAATACCGGAGCGTCTGCGGACGCTCCGGTATTGCATTTTTCACGGGAAAGGCCGTAAAGGCAAACGGCATTTATCGTGTTATAGTAAGTTCACAACTGTTCAGTCCTGCTTTTCTGCGGGGGCTGTGCCGCGCTTGCGGGTCTTGAGGTGGTACATTTCCTGATCGGCTTTATCGATCAGGTCGTGCACGGTGGCGATGTCCGGCTCAAGGCGGGCGCAGCCGATGCTGATCTCGATCTGATAGGGCTTGCCAGAGGCGGCGTTGGCGGCATCCAGCTCTCGCTGGATGGAGGCGATCAGGGTGTGCACCTCCACGCTGTTGCAGCCGCAGGCGATGCAGAATTCATCGCCGCCGTAGCGCGCCAGCACGCCGTTATAGTTGGCGCACACCTTTTTCAGGATGCCCGCCAGCAGCACCAGTGCGGCATCGCCCTCCAAGTGGCCGTATTCATCGTTGATGTGCTTGAAGTGATCCATGTCCATCATGAGGAAATGCAGCGAGCGGTTGGGATGGCGGCGGTAATAGGGCAGCTCGCTTTCCAGATAGCGCAGCGCCACGATACGGTTGCTGACGCCGGTCAGGGTATCCACCGTGAACTTGGTCTGCAGCACCAGCACATACACGCACACCAGCCCCAGCGTAATGCCGCAGCACAGCAGCCCGCGCCCGGGCAGCCAACCTTGCAGCAAAAAGCCTGCCGCCGGCGCAAGCGCGAGCAGCAGCAGGGTTTTCAGTTCCTCTTTGGGTGTTTCCTGCTTCCAGTGGCTCAGCGTCCAGCTGCAACGGAGAAAGGCTGCTGCCAGATAGGCAAGCCCCACCAGCTTCGCCCCCCAGAACAGGGTGCTGCCCCGCAGCCCCTCTGCGTCCAGATAGCAAAAGCCGTTTTCGTCCCGCGCCGTCAGCAGCACCAGCAAAAGCAGTGTCACCGGTGCGGCGCTGAGTGCCAGCCTGCGGCCGTCCTCCATCCATGTACGCCCCAGCTTTGCCTCCACATACAAAAACACCAGCTGGCAGCAGCACGCCGCCAGCAGATAAAACAGAATACTGCCCCCGGCGTTCAGCCGGTAGGTCAGGGGGATGCCCAGCTCCTGCCACGCACCCATCTGCGCCAGCGCACTGTTATAATCCACCAGCGTCAGCGCCTCGGCAGACCACAGCAGCGCCGTGAACAGCCGCCCGGGCAGACTTTTATCCCGCATTTTCTGCTGCGCCCGCAGCAAAACCTCCAGTGTGACCAGACAGACCGCACTGACCTGAGTATGCGCAATAGCATCCATGCCGCAACGCTCTCCTTTATCCTAGGGCGGCTTTGCGCCGTCCCGACCCTTTTCCGCTCTTCCAACGTTCCTTTTTCGCACAAACCCATTGTACCAAATCCATAACAAATATGCAACGCAAACCGAAAAAATTCATACAAAAAAAGACACCGGAACGTCTTTCGGCGTTCCGGTGTCTCCCGAAATCAAATCACTCCGCCTGCGGATGGGCGGCGTCGTTGCGCAGCGCGCTTTCGCGGATCTTTTCCAGCGTCTGCTCGCTGAGGATGTGCTCTGCCTTGCAGGCGTCCTCGGCGGCGGTCTGCTCGTCTACGCCCAGCTGCACAAAGAAGTGGGTCAGCAGCTGGTGGCGGCTGTAGATGCGCTGGGCAATTTCCAGCCCGGGCTTCAGCAGGGTCAAGTTGCCTTCGCCGTCCACCGCGATATAGCCGTTCTCCCGCAGCTTTTTCATGGCGATGCTCACGCTGGCTTTGGTAAAGCCCAGCTCGTTGACCACGTCAATAGAGCGCACCTTACCCATGCGCTGGCTCAGCATCAGGATCGTTTCAAGATAATCTTCCGCGGACTGGTGGATCTGCATGGTTTGTCCGGCCTCCTGCCTTATTCCCTCTGGGGGATTTTTCCGACAGGGTATGTGTACCCTCTGTCGTATGTTAAAGGATATCACACTTTCGCGGTCGATGCAAGCGATTCGCAGCAAGTTTGGCTAAACTAACCATATTTTTCTGCACAGAACTGCTGTTTTGCCGGTTTTGCACCGCCCCTGTTTTGTGCAAAGGGTGCAATTCTCGGCGTTTTTGCCTTACAGCGCAGCCAGATAGGCCGCAGGGCCAGCCTCGTACAGGTCGCCGCCGTGGGCATCCAGCACCACGGTCAGGGGCATATCCTGCACGGTCAGGCGGCGCACCGCCTCACAGCCCAGATCCGGCCATGCGATCACTTCCAGCGTCTGCACGCTTTTGGCCATCAGCGCACCGGCGCCGCCCAGCGCGGCCAGATACACCGCGCCGTTGCGTACCACAGCCGTCTTGACGGCTGCATCCCGCTTGCCCTTGCCGATCATGATCTTGTTGCCCAGATCCAGCAGCCGGGGGCTCATGGCGTCCATGCGTCCGCTGGTGGTGGGCCCTGCCGAGCCGATGACCTCGCCCGGGCGCTCCGGGGTGGGGCCTACATAGTAGATGGCGCTGCCCTCCAGATCAAAAGGCAGGGTCTCGCCCTTGTCCAGTGCTTCCATCATCCGCTTGTGTGCCTGATCCCGGGCGGTGTACACCACACCGGAAAGCAGCACGGTATCCCCCGCGCGCAGCGGGGCAAGCTCCTGTGCAGTGCAGGGGGTAGTCAGTCTGTATTCCATCGTTCTCCCCTCCTTACAGCTCCGCGCTGGCGCGGCGGGTCACATGGCAGGAAACGTTCACCGCCACCGGCAGACCCGCCACATGGGTGGGCATCTGCTCAATGGCAAGGCCCAGACAGGTTGTCTTGCCGCCAAAGCCCTGCGGGCCGATGCCCAAGCCGTTGATGGCGGTAAGCAGCTCCTGCTCCAGCCGGGCATAGTAGGGGTCGGGGTTGGGGATATCCAGCGGGCGCAGCAGCGCCTTTTTGGCCAGATACGCCACCTTGTCAAAACTGCCGCCCACGCCGATGCCCAGCACGATGGGCGGGCAGGGGTTGGAGCCGGCCAGCTTTACGGTATCCACCACGAACTTTTTAAAGCCCTCCACGCCGTCGGCGGGCTTGAGCATCTGGATGCGGCTCATGTTCTCGCTGCCAAAGCCCTTGGGGGCCACCGTGATGCGGCAGCCCTCGCCGTCCACCAGATGCACTGTGATGGCCGCCGGGGTGTTATCGCCGGTGTTGCCCCGGCGCAGCGGGTCGGCTACGATGCTCTTGCGCAGGTAGCCGTCGGTATAGCCCCGGCGCACGCCCTCGTGGATGGCGGCTTCAAAGCTGCCGTCAATGTGCACATCCGTGCCCAGCTCCACGAACACGCAGGCCATGCCGGTGTCCTGACAAATGGGCAGGTCTTTCTCCTTTGCGGCGCTCAGGTTGGACCACAGCAGATCCAGCGTATTTTTTGCCAGCGGCCACGGCTCTTCCGCCCGGGCCTTTTCCAGCGCGGCCTGCACATCCTGCGGCAGCTGGGTGTTCGCCCGGATGCAGAGCTGCGCCACCGCATCCGTAATGCTCTGTGCGGAGATCGTTCTCATGCCTGTGTCCTCCGCTTACAGCCGTGCCACGCCGGTCTCGCGGGCAGCCTTTGCCACGGCATTTGCCACAGCCTCGGCCACGCGGGGGTCGAATGCGCCGGGGATGATGTTCTCCTCACTGCGGTCGGCATCGGTGATAAGGTCTGCAATGGCGTAGGCGGCAGCCAGCTTCATCTCGTTGTTGATATCCCGGGCGCGGACGCTGAGCGCACCCTTGAACAGGCCGGGGAAGCACAGCACGTTGTTGACCTGATTGGGGAAGTCGCTGCGGCCGGTAGCCATCACGCGCACGCCGCCCGCCTTGGCCTCGTCCGGCATGATCTCCGGGGTGGGGTTGGCCATGGCAAAGACGATGGCATCCTTATTCATGGTCTTGCACAGCTCGGTGGTCAGGATGCCGGGGCGGGACACGCCGATGAACACGTCGGCACCCTCCAGAGCCTCCTTCAGGCCACCCTTGATCTGGCGGGGGTTGGTCACCTCGCCCAGCCAGTTCTTGTGTGCCTCGGCGCTGTTGCAGCCTTTGTACAGGGTGCCGAACTGATCCACGGCCACAATGTCCTTTGCGCCGGCTGTCATCAGCATCTTGATGATGGCGGTACCGGCAGCGCCGGGGCCGTTCAGCACGATGTGCACATCCTCCATCTTTTTGCCCACCACACGCAGGGCGTTGATGAGGGCAGCGGTGACCACGATGGCAGTGCCATGCTGGTCATCGTGGAACACGGGGATGTCCAGCTCCCGCTCCAGCGTTTCCTCGATCTCGAAGCACTCCGGGCTTTTGATATCCTCCAGATTGATACCGCCGAAGGTGGGGGCGATGGCCTTGCAGGCGGCGATCACCTCTTCGGCGCTGTGGGCATTGATGCAGATGGGGAAGGCGTCCACCCCGCCAAACTCCTTGAACAGCACCGCCTTGCCCTCCATGACCGGCAGACCCGCCTCCGGGCCGATATCGCCGAGGCCCAGCACGGCGGTGCCGTTGGAAACAACGGCCACCATGTTGCCCTTGAAGGTGTACTTATACACATCATCGGGGTTTTCCTTGATCTTGCGGCAGGGCTCGGCCACACCGGGGGTGTAGGCGGTGGACAGGTCGTCACGGGTGGCAACCTCCACCTTGCTCACGATGCCCACCTTTCCCTTGTGGGTCTCGTGCATTTCCAGAGCTGCTTTATTGTAATCCATGGTTTTATCCTCCAATTTCAGCAAAAGGCTTTCCCTCGCAGGGAAAGGCTCATACAGTTTTATTGTAACAGAACCGTCCGGGTATTTCCACCGGTTTTGCGGCATTTCCCGCCCCAAAGCGGGCAAAAGTGATACCTGTGCCGGGCGACATTTGTGGAATTTTCGCCAAAATCTTTTCTTTTCGCATTTTTCCGTTATAATAGGATGGTATGATATTTGCATTCTCCGTGAAAACGGTCTGCTATTTTTAGGAGGTATCTCTTTTGAAACGCATTACCAAGATCCTGTTGTGTGTGCTGTGCGCGGTGGCTGCTGTGCTGTGCGTAGCTGCGGCCTGCTTTATGCTGCTCAAAAAGCAGAGCGGCACCACGGCATCCTCTGCCGCATCCGGCGCAAGCGTGTCCATCTACGGCAAGGTGTCGGATTTCGACTACGCCAGCTTCGATTACTCCGAAGGGCTGGACGATAACGGCCACTGGACCGGCATCCGCGCACTGGACTATGTAACGCTGCCGGAGGATGTATCCGCGCTGCCGCTCTCCAAGGCAGATATCGAGCCCACTGAAGCCGAGATCCAGACCCAGATCGACACCTTGCTGAACCAGTACGCCACCACCCAGAACATCACCGACCGGGCAGCCCAGAGCGGCGACACCGTGAACATCGACTATTCCGGCGCAGTGGATGGCGTAGCCTTTACCGGCGGCACCGCCACCGGCTACGACCTGACGCTGGGTAGCCACATCTTTATTGACGGCTTCGAGGATCAGATCATCGGTCACAACATCGGCGACGTCTTTGATGTGACCGTCACCTTCCCGGAGGGCTACGGCGACTCCACCGACGCCGAGGGCAACACCATCACCCTCAGCGGCAAGGAGGCCGTGTTCAGCGTGACCCTGAACGCCATCACCCAGAGCGTTGTGCCCACCCTGACCGATGAGTGGGTGGAGACCAATTTTGCCGCCAGCGACGACCTGCACACCGCAGACGCCCTGCGCCAGTACTTTGACAGCGCCCTGTACGCCAACAATCTGGACAACGCCGCGATGGACTATCTGCTCAATAACTCCACCTTTAAAGAAGTCCCCACCCAGATCACCAGCTACTACATCCGTATGTTCCTGAACTACCACTCTCAGCTTGCCGCTAAGTACGGCATGGAGCTGGACGCCTACGCACAGGCCAAGGGCTACGCCGATGCGGACGCGATGCTGGCAGATTCCGATGCCTACTTTGAGCATCTGGCAAAGCAGGATCTTGTAATGCAGGCCATTGCGGAGCAGCTGGACATCACCCCCACACAGGAGCAGATCGACAGCGCCAACAGCTCCTACGCCGACACCTACGGCGCACAGCGCAGTATGCTGAACGCTTTGCAGCTGGCAGTGCTGGACAAGGTGGAGGAAAGCGCAGTGCTTTCCTGACAGTGCGTCGAAAAACGATTTAAAATGGCTTCCGCTACGCTCTAGCCATATTCAGCGGAAAAATTATTTTTAATAGAGCAATGCCGGAGCGTCTGCGGA
>ONZT01000309.1_pt1 | contig 42235 bp, 39 predicted proteins | sample 1671571 | NCBI WGS metagenome assembly ONZT01 (sample SAMN06348170, study PRJEB24527) | human gut metagenome | biome: human gut; feature: ankylosing spondylitis patient; material: feces | host: Homo sapiens | place: China | collected 2015-10
GCCTGCTGCAAAGACTTCAGGTCGTTATCGATCTCGACCTGCTGCGGATACTGTCCCGGTGCGATTTGCAGGACAGAAAGAGTGTTTTCTTCCATTCTGCTTCACCTCAGTCGATGCAGATGCAGGTCAGCGCATCCGCATCGACCATCAGTGTGACACTGGCGGTTTCCAGATACTTCTGGATGGCAAATATATCGCTCATGGTCAGGGGTGCGAACTTGCCATCATCCGTAAAGCGGTGGAAAATCACCGGCCCGGTCAGATACCGCTTGCCCATCAGCTTGATGACCTGCTTGGGGTTGTAGCGGAAACCCAGCGGTTCCTCCTTGGAGATGCCGTAGCTGGCATCATCCTCGTCAAAGCAGGGCAGGATGTGCGGAGCCTCCTTCGGCTGAATCACGGTCAAATCCAGTACGGGCGACACGGCGGCGAAAAAGACATCCGTGCTGGCAAGCTCGTTCTGCATTGCCATGTGCATGAACGAAAAGAAGCCTGTCACTGCATCGTCGATGTGGTCGATCTTCTTGCTCATGGTGTCGATGGTCTTTGCGGTCTTGAAATCAATGGTATTGTTCATAGGCGTTTCCTCCAATATTTTTGCAAAATAAAAAGACCCAAATCGGGTCTTACGGTTCATCATGTGGTCAACGCTCGTTGCTGCGCCGACGCTTTTTCTGCCACTGATCCAGCAGCTTGATGATAATATCCTCCATCTGCTTGGGCGTGTAGTTGCGCGGAAAGTATTTCCGCAGGGTCTCGTTTTTGATGGTCACGGTGTCCAGCTCGCTTTTCTTTTCCTCATTCATAATGTCGTAGACTGCATCATAGTCAAACTCACCCTGCTGCGCCAGTTTTTTTATCCGAATGGCTTGCGAAAGAGACGGTGCGTTCTGGGAAGCGTCCATTGCTTCTAAAAAATCCTGCTGCTGTTTTGCATCAAGATAAGACAATTCTACCGCAGGGTTAAAAGAGATTTTCTTTTCGTCCACCATGTCCAGCAGCTCAGGGACAAGGTTCGTCAGGCGTACAAAACGCTGGACTTGATTGCGACTTTCGCCTGAATCTTTTGCCACTTTTTCATCGGCTCTCAACTTCGTCCCGACTTGGGACGAAGTTAAATCTGACCTAGCACCTTGATTTTTTATTGCATCCAGCTTCATCTTGTACGCAAATGCCCGCTCGCTGGGCAGGATGTGTTCTCTCTGCAAATTGGAATCGACCATCAATATCGTGGCGGCATCATCCTCCATATTGCGCACAATGACAGGCACGGTGTCCAGATGGGCAAGTTCGGCGGCGTGTTTCCGGCGATGCCCGGAGATGATCTCATAGCCGCCCTCTGGTCTGGGGCGGGCAATGAGCGGAGCCAGCACACCGAACTGCGAAATACTTTCCACGGTCCGGGTCATTGCATCATCATCCAGAACTTTGAATGGGTGGTTCTTAAACGGGAAAAGTTCATCCACAGGAATCTGCTGTACCTGCTCCCGCTGTTCTTCCTGCCGGGTCTCCTCCGAACTGAACAGGTCATCTAGTCCTTTCAGAGCTACGTTTAAGTCGTTTCTCGGCATCTGCCAACACCTCCTTTGCAAGAGATTGATAGGCCTCTGCCACCTTGCCCTTGGGGTCGTGCTTGAAAATGCTCTTGCCTGCGGCACTGGTTTCGGCGGCACGGACAGACCGGGGAATAGTCTGGTCGAACACCTTGATTTTACTGCCGTATGCTTGGCGTATCAGGGTGTCGATTTGCTTTCCGTAGTTGGTGCGGCTGTCCGTCATGGTGAGCAGGATACCCTCGATTTTTAATTTCGGGTTGATCTGCCGCCGCACTTTGCCGACTGTCTGCAAAAGCTGTTCCAGACCTTTGGCAGACAGATACTGTGCCTGTACAGGAATCAGTGTGGTGTCAGCCGCCGCCAAAGCATTGATGGTGAGCATCCCCAGAGAGGGCATACAGTCCAGTAGGATATAATCGTACTCCTGTTTTGCTCCGTCCAACACCTGTTTGAGCATCTTTTCTCGGTTCATGCTGTTCACCAGAGCTACTTCCAGCCCTGCCAGTTCGATGTTGGCAGGAATCAGGTCAACGCCCTCTGCATGGTGCAAAATGCCCTCGCCGGGCGGAATGGGCTGGTCGTTCATGGCTTTCTGCATCAGAGTGGACAGGGTGGTGGGAAGTTCATCGGGCTGCTGCCAGCCCATGCTAATGGTCAGCGACCCTTGAGGGTCAGCATCCACCAGCAGAACTTTCTTGCCCTCCATTGCCAGCCCGATACCCAGATTTTCACAGGTGGTGCTTTTCCCCACACCGCCTTTCTGGTTTGTGACTGCGATAACCGTTGCTTTCTTTGCGATAACATCACCCCACCTTCCGGGAACCGTGCGCAAAATCATGGTTCGTTAAGTTCTGATAGTGTAGATTCATGGTCGTGGGCGCATTGTAGAGCGAGGCAAGCAGATACTGCTTCATGTTCCGCACGGGGGTGGCATTTTCGGCAAGGCTGTTCAGCACAAAGCGGATGTGGTCTGCATTCAGCTTTTTCAGCCGACTGCGCACCACCTCGGCGGGCTTATCGTCCCCGGCGATTCGTACCATCCTGCGCTTGGTTGCACAGGTGTCCACCAGCAAATCCACGATCTGATAGATGGTGTCCTCATCGTCCGGGAAAAGCCGAAGCAGCAGTTCAACCTCCAACACCTGATAAAAATAATCCTCAAGCTGTTCCCGAATGTCCTCTGAGTTGATAGGATCAGGTTTATTCATCTCTGTCTTATTCTTATCAGTCTTATTTGCTTGCGGTTTTTGCCGCTCCTGAACTGCGCTTTGGGCAACGCCTGAATTGCTGTTTGCGCAATTCAGATTGTGCGTTTTTGACAGCCCTGTGGTGAAGTCTTTGACGTAGATCAGGCTGGGTCTGCCCAGACCGCGCCGCTTGCGCTCGATTAGGTCGATTTGCTCCAGTTCCCGGAACAGCTTGACCGCCTTGTGTTCGGCGCAGCAGAGCGATTCCTGCACTTCCCGGACAGTGTAGATGATATACACCCGCCCCTGCTTGTCCATCCAGCCGTTTTTGACCGACAGGCTCATGCGGTCGAGCAGGATGCCGTACAGCGCCCGGGCATCCGTGGAGAGCTGCCGAAAACGGTTGTCCTGAAACAATGCCTTTGGGATGCGGAAGTAGGAAAACAGTTCGCCCGACTGCCCATAGAAGTAGTCGAGCGTCATTTGGTGTGTCCTCGGATTTTCAACTGTGAGTGCTTCTTCATGTGGAAACCTCCTTTGACTATTTCAGGGTAAAAGAAAAAGCGCACCTTCGGGTGGAAAGTGCGCTATGTAAGAATATTCTGACTCAGTTGTTGCAGCGATGCTGTTCCAGATAATCATCCAGAATATCCAAATCGATAATCGCCATCTTTTTTATGCGGAGGAGTGCGTGAGCATCTTTTGCAAGCTTGCGGAAGGAGTCCCTTCCCATTGAATAAAGTGCCATTCCTTCTTTATAATTGACATATCGCTTTTTCTTTTTGGCTAGAGTTCTTTCCAGTTCGGGAACTTCAAACGAAGCAGCTTTATGTTCCATGACATTCTTCTCCTTTGTCAAGGGTAGTGGTATACTTGCGTTATCAGGATATAGAAAGAGGACACCTCACGGTCAGCAATCGCTGATGGTGAAATGTCCTCTTGGCTGTTTTCTCGTTTACAGTTCTCTGCTGGTAGCCAGAATGCGAGAATCCGTCTGTACTAACAGGGATTTTTCTGCATCTCCGTCAGTCCATGCGGAAATCCGTCAAGGATGTCAGCTTTCTGACACTTTCCGTGTCGGAATCTGCGATGTATTTCATTGTCGGAGACACAAAGATTATCACGTAGCTCAGTTGGATTCGGGGCGCATCGTGGGGACAGGTCAAGGAAGGCTCACAAATAGCTTTATTTTCCTTTATAAGCCTATCCATGCGGCTTCCTTTTTCCTGCTCCCGTACGTCACCCTACGCAACTCTCCACAACTTACCGGCAATTTGGTGTAAAAGTGGTGTAGTAGTTGGTGTAGTGGATTTCAGACCGAAATGCCCAGTTTACCGTTCAGATTTGCAAAGGAATGGGCTTTGGCTTCCTTGGTGGCTTCCGCGTAAATCTCCATCGTGGTGCTGATGTCCTTGTGTCCCATGATGTCCTGAATGATCTTCAGGTTGGTCTCATTTTCGCACAGCCGGGTGCAGAACGTGTGCCGGAGATTATGGCAGGAGAAGGGCGGCAGCAGCTGCGGCTCCCGCTTTTCCTTTTCGGCCTTTTCCAGTTCGGCTTCGTTGTATGCCACGCTGATGCGCTTGATGGCGCGGTTAACCGTCTGCGGATTCTGCGGCTGGCCGAAGCGGTTCAGGAATACGAAGTCCGAGATTCCGTCGATTTCGTATTCGCATACCAGTTCCAGCTCCTGCTGGTTGGTGCGCTCCTGCTCCAGTGCCTTCCGCACTTCGGGCAAGATCGGAATTGCCCGCTTACCAGCGGCAGTCTTGGGGGTGGACATGGTGAAATAGCAGCCGCCCACCTCGTGGTCATGGTACACCAGATTGTGCTGGATGGTGATAAACCCACTCTCGAAGTCGATGTCACCCCAGCACAGGCCAACCGTTTCCGAGATGCGGCATCCGGTACCCAGCATGAAGGTGAACATCGGGAGCCAGTGCTGGAACTTCGGCGTTTTCTTGATGAAATTCAGAAACGCCTGCTGTTGGGGCAGGGTCAGAGCGTGGCGTTTGGGCGTTTCGTACTGGTGGGCGGCTTTTATAGCCGTCAGGACACCATCCGTGGGATTCACACGGATGTACTCATCGTCCACCGCCACCGCAAAGACCTGATGAAGAACATTCTGGATGGTTTCCAGCGTGTTCAACGCCATCTTGCCATTGCGGACGATGCCATTGTAGTAGCTGCGGACATCCGACTTGCGAATGTCCTTGAGCTTCATCATGCCGATCTCATCCCGAACGAACCGATTGTACATATAAACGTAATTGGCGAAGGTATGCTCTTTCAAGCCCACCTTGTTCTTACGCCACAGTTCAAACAAGTCATTCAGGGTCAGGCTGCACTCCGGGATGCGGATGCCCTCTGCCAAGTCGCGCTGTATCTTCTCTTCCTTTTCGCGCAGCCCTTCCAAGGTTGCATCATAGATGGTATGGCGTTTTCCGTTTTTCGCAGTCCAACGGTACATATACAGCCCGTCACTCTTACGGTAGACCTCGCCATCCTTCAAAACACGGCCTTTATTATCTTTACGTCTTTGCATATAAACTCTCCTTTTCATTCACAGAATGTTGAAAAGGAGCCTTACGCCATGAGTATACCATGACGCAAGACTCCCTGCAACATCAAACAGTCAATTTTTGAACCGCATCAGATTGAGAATGCCGTGTCCAGATATTCGTCCAGCTTACGGCGTTTAATCAGCCGTTTGGTTCCGTTCCAAAGGACGAATTTGCATTCATCGCTATCGGTCATTGACCGCAGTTTATTGATACCGATCCCAGAGTAAGCCGCCGCTTCCTCCAAGGTCAGATTACTCTTTTGCCAAATCGGAACTTCCTTCACTTGCACCTCCAATTCCTTGTAACCGGGTGTCTGTGTCCGGGCAGGAAATTGCCAGTCCTGCCCCAGACCGTACCCGATGGGGTGTCAAATCTCCGAATACTCTCCCTTCGTTTGAGGCTGTGCGGTGGACTTGTGCAGCTGCTCTGCCTGCAAGCGGCTCAGCAGTTGCAAAACGGAATCTCGTGCTTTCTCCTTGACCTGATCCTTGCCTTTCTGCCGGATTTCCGGTCTCAGGAGTTTTTCCTGCAAGCGAGTGGCAGTGGTCTGCATGGTCTTGAGGAACTTGTCCAGCACGCTATCCAGATGTTTTGCGGTGTACTCCCGTGTGGACTGCGGAGCCTTGCGTTCCGGGGACAACACCCACTTTTTCGTATCCTCGATCATCCGCATATCTTCCTTTCGGGTCTCGGTGCGTACCACGTCCGCCACTACCTCCACCGCCTTGTCGTAGGCCTCAGCCGAAACTTCGTCGATCAGCGTTTCCATGTCGTTGACCCTGAGGGTCAGTTCGTCCAGCTTGCTCTGCTGGACAGCAAGCTGCTCCTTCTGCTTGGCAAGGATATAGTCCTGCTTTTCTAGATACTGCCGGTTGCCGTATTCTGCTTCTTCCTCCAATTCCAGCCCGTGCCGCTTGGTAATTTCAAACAGCATCTTCCGACAGGCGGTATCAAAGGTGATTTTGCGGTTGTTGCGGCGGCTGAGGGGCTTGTCCGGGTCGGGCAGCTCAAAGCCCAGTGTTTCCAGCGCCTTTTCCTGCTGGGGTGCGACCTCTCCGTGTTTGTTCTCGCAGTCGAACACATGACGTTCGTGGATATGCGGTGTACTTTCATCCAGATGCAACGCCCAGTCCAGTACATGAACATGGTCTCCGAACCTCGCCTTGAACTCTTCAATAAACTCCGTCACGACCGCCAGCAGAACTTCGCCCGAAGCATGGTCGTCCTTTGTTCCCAGCTGATAGATGGTTTCTTCCGGGCAGGTCTTGCGGCTGGACAGCAGGTCAGGAATGGAGCGGTTACGTTCCGTGTGCCGGATCTTTGCGTTACGCTCGTTCTGGTTTTCGATGAAGGCCGTGTAGTGGGTCTCGTAGAATTGCCGTTCCACATCTGAGAAGGTTGCTGCCAGATCATCCGGGTCTTGTGGGACAAGAGCCGAACGGAAACCGTGAAAGCAGTCCCAGTAGATGTTGCCCTTGGCGCGTTCCGGGTCGATGTGCTCGCTGTTGGCAAGGTTGAAACTCCGGTCATTGTGTTTGGGGTTATAGGTGCCATGGATCCCGGCTCGTCCGTTGTGTCGTGTCAGTTTCAGATAGACATCCCTCCGTTTCAACAGCTTGGCGGGGAGAACACAGCAGCGGAGCTGCTGGATCTGCCGCCGTTTTGCGCCAGATAATACCCAGTAGGATATGACGCACAGCATCATATCACTGGGGCAAAGGGCTGCACCCTCTGCACTCCTGCACCGGGCAAGCTGACAGGCAACGATTTGCGAATCCCTGCCCGCAGCTCGTCCGGCTTTTTCAGTGGGTCATTTTGACCCACTGATTTTGCCTGTTACCAAAATGGTAACAGGCAGATAGACGGTCTGATAACGGCCATCTCACCCTGATTCCCATTTTGGGGATTTGGGTGGATGCTGGCAAGTGCCGCTTTCCGGCACTTAACGCTATGGGGTTGGTTGGTGGTCGTTTTGACCACCAACCAAAGCCCCTTATATGGCGCGTTTTCGGTCAATCGCTGCGTACGTGCGTACAGAGAAAGCCGACTGCTGCGTACGCACGTACGCAGCAAAACACCCAAATTCTCCTTTATAGGGGGTCACACTCGCCAACTGTTGGGAGTAAGGTCGGGCTGCACAAGGGCTTCGATGCCCACAAAGCCCCGGACACGCCGCCCGGACGAGTTGACGATGTTATTGGTAGATTCCAGATTATACCTGCGCTGGTTGGCAATCAGGGCATCACTGAACCCTCTGGCCTTGATCGCATTCAGGCTGTTCTCCTCACACCACATTCGGTAGACCTCGTACAGCTCTTTCGAGCTGGTGCAGGCATCCGCCTTCAGGCGGATGTAGCCCTCGGATTCGAGGAAGTCGAACACATTGTTGTTGTCCCGCTTCACCAGTTCCCGGTTGCGCTTGGCACGGTCACTCTCGGTGAACTGGAAGCCATTCTTCACCAGCCGCTGCAAGCCCTCAAATGCCCACAGCAGGATGCCCTCGACCTCTGCCGCCATCTTCTCGGCAATGTCCGGGTCATCCACACGGGACAGGAGCTTGTCCTTGGTGGTCAGGATGAGCTGGCGGCGGTAGAAACCGTCCGAGCGGTCATACAATGCCTGCAGATCGCCGTTGCTGAACGCCAGCAGGCGGGCGTACATCCAACCCTGATAGCTCTGCTTGCCCTTGCGCTCCAAGTCCATCTGCCCCTGTGCGGTCACGATGGACTTGACATAGTTGGTCTGGCGCAGGGCTTCCATCCGCATATCGTCGTCCACGCAGAGCAGGGTGTGCTCCAAATCGGCACGGGCAAAGCGGTTCTCCGAGATCTTGCCGATGCTGCCATCCTTCATGTTGCAGCCGAACAACCGGGACAGCACCACGCCGATCTGCGACTTGCCCTCGCCGCCGCTGCCCTTGATGACCATCATGCGCTGGCCCTTGTTGCTGGGAATCAGGCAGTAGCCGATGAACTCCTGCACGGTGAGAATGTCCTCCGGGTAGAGCAGGTCGGACAGAAATCGCAGCCAATGGGTGGGCTGGGTGGTTTTCGGGTCATACTTGACGGGAAGCCGATTGCGGACGATCTCCGGCTTGCCCTCCTGAAAGGTGCCGTCCAGATACAGGGTGCCGTTTGCCAGCGCAATGCGGTCGGTGACGGGCGGGAAGTCCTCCACCTGTGCCGCCAGTTTCAGCACGTCCACCACATTGCTGACTCGTTTGGCGATATTTGCGCCGATATGGTCTCGCAGCATATCGAAAATTTCACAGCGCAGGTTCATGGTGTCCGTGACCCTGCCTTCCGGGGTGAAAAATGCGCCATTCGAGTAAAGCAGCTGGTGGGTACTCAGAAAATCATCACAAAACAGGGATTCGTTGAAGAAGCCTTTCTTGATCCATGCAGGGGTAAAGTTGTTTCCCATAGGCACACGTCCTTTCTTTGGTGTTACGGCTTTTCCATGTGGTCAATTTGACCACATGGATTTCTTCCACCGCAACGAGTAGATAAACGTCCGTTTCACCTCATGTAGACAAAATGTCCACATGAGGCGAATTGCCGTTCTCCCTGCATGGATTTCCTGCCCCCTTCCGGCGGCGTTTTCCGGCTTTCCCTTGCGGGGTCATCGCCGGGTATCCCATGCAGACGGTCATGCGGTTTTCAAGGTCCAACGGGTAAAACGGCAACAAAAAAGCCGTCACAAAACAGACCAGCCCTGCCTTCGCTTTTTCTGGAAGGTCATGCTAGTCGGTTATGTAACGGCTGAAAGCCAAAATGTTCAGCCCCGCAGGGTCTGAACGAATATGTAAAAATATGTTATATTCAATTGTTGGGATAGATTACCACAAAAATCGAGCCGTGTCAACAAAAAGTTTTGAGAATACGTCACTTTCGGCAGTGTGCAAGAAAAAACAATGAAAACTTTGGAAAAAAGAGAGAGGGCTGGACAGTGCCAGCCCTCTTGACAAGGCAACAACAGCCAAAAAGTTTCATTCCCACCCTCAAACCATCTTCATCCCGGTTTCATCCCGGTTTGCAGAATGCCCTTGCAATCCGAAAGGAGCCGTGCTATAATGCCGTTGTAATTGAATCAGAAATCTTCAGGGCAGGGTGTGATTCCCTACCGGTGGTACAGCCCACGAGCCGTAAGGCATGATTCGGTGAAACTCCGAAGCCGACAGTACAGTCTGGATGAAAGAAGATACCAAGCGCAGAACCCGTACGGTCCTGCGCTTGTGGAGGCTGCTCTGGGATGCGTTTGCATTCTGGAGCTTTCTTTTTTGCACAAGGATCCCTTGTGTTTTTTCGGCTTGCCCTGAACGTTTTTGTTCAGGGCTTTTTCTTTTGGAGGCAACACGATGAACGACAAAGACTATATGCGTCTGGCTTTGCAGCTTGCAAAAAAGGGTTGCGGATGGACATCGCCCAACCCGATGGTGGGTGCCGTGGTCGTAAAAGAGGGCAGGATCATCGGACAGGGCTGGCACCAGAGATACGGTCAGGCTCATGCGGAGCGCAATGCGCTGGCATCCTGCGCCGAAGATCCGCAGGGAGCGACCCTGTATGTGACATTGGAGCCGTGCTGCCATTACGGAAAGCAGCCGCCCTGCGTGGATGCGATTCTGGACGCGGGCATTCACCGGGTGGTCGTGGGTTCTGCTGACCCGAATCCGCTGGTAGCCGGAAAAGGAATTGCAATCCTGCGCGCACACGGCATAGATGTGACCGAAAATGTTCTGCAAGAGGAATGCGATGCGCTGAACAAGGTGTTCTTCCACTATATCACCACAAAACGCCCCTTCGTTTCCATGAAATACGCCATGACGATGGACGGAAAAATCGCCACATACACAGGCGCTTCCAAATGGATCACCGGGGAAATTGCCCGGACTCATGTTCAACGGCAGCGACACCGATTCCGCGGCATTATGGTGGGAGTCGGAACCATTCTGGCAGATGACCCGCTGCTGACCTGCCGGATAGAGGGTGGCCGTGATCCCGTCCGGATCATCTGTGATACACATTTGCGGACACCGCTGCAATCACAGGTAGTCACGACCGCCAAACAGGTTCCGACCATTCTTGCGACCTGCTGCGGCGACCCGGAGAAGCAGGCGGCATATCAACAGGCCGGGTGCCGGGTCCTTTGTCTGGAAGCGCATTGCGGTCATGTGAATCTTCTGCAACTGATGGAACAGCTGGGGCAGGAGCAGATCGACAGCATTCTGCTGGAAGGCGGCGGAACCTTGAACTGGTCTGCACTGGAAAGCGGCATCGTGCAGCAGGTACAGGCTTACATTGCCCCGAAGCTGTTCGGAGGAAGGGATGCCAAAGCACCCATTGAGGGTGCAGGTGTCCCGCTTCCGGATGCTGCATTCCGCCTGAAGAACAGCCGATTGGAACAGCTTGGCGAAGATTTCCTGATCGAAAGTGAGGTGGAGTACCCGTGTTTACCGGAATCGTGGAAGAAGTCGGAACAATAAAATCCATCAATCGGGGACAGCATTCCGCCGTACTGACTGTTCGTGCAAAAACGGTTCTGGAAGGAACCAGGATCGGCGACAGCATCGCCGTCAACGGCATCTGTCTGACCGTCAGGCAGCTCTTCCCGGATAGCTTTGCTGCGGATGTCATGCACGAGACCTTGAACCGCTCTGCACTTGCACAGCTCACCGTTGGAAGTGCTGTCAATCTGGAACGTGCCATGCCGGCCAACGGACGTTTTGGCGGACACATCGTAGCAGGCCATGTGGATGGCGTCGGACGCATTGCTAATATCCGAAAAGACGATACGGCCATCTGGTACACCATTCATGCAGATTCTGCGATCCTTCGCTATGTCGTTGAAAAAGGCTCTATCACAATAGACGGTATCAGCCTGACCGTGGCTGCGGTGGAACCTACGGGCTTTTCCGTGTCCACGATACCGCACACCGTCTGTCAGACGAACCTGAACCAGCGGCACAAAGGGGATTTTGTCAATCTGGAAACCGATGTTATCGGAAAATATATCGAGAAGCTGCTTCCATCAGAAGCACCGAAACAAAACACGCTCACAAAAGAAATACTGCTGCGCTGCGGCTTTTAAGGAGAGTTTAGGATGAACTTCAATACCATTCCCGAAGCTTTGCAAGACCTGAAACAAGGAAAAATCATTCTGGTAACGGATGACCCCGACCGTGAAAACGAGGGGGACTTCATCTGTGCTGCCGAATTTGCCACCACTGAAAACATCAACTTTATGGCGACCCACGGCAAAGGTCTGATCTGTATGCCGATGTCCGAGGCTTTCGTCCAGAAGCTGCAATTTCCGCAGATGGTGCAGCATAATACCGACAACCATGAAACGGCATTTACTGTGTCCATCGACCACGTTTCTACTTCTACGGGCATTTCTGCCGCAGAGCGTTCCATTACGGCGATGGCTTGTGTGGACGACCACTCAAAAGCAGAAGATTTCCGCAGACCGGGCCATATGTTCCCCCTTCTGGCAAAAAAGAACGGTGTGTTGGAGCGCAACGGTCACACGGAAGCAACCGTTGACCTGTGCCGTCTGGCAGGGCTGAAAGAATGCGGCCTGTGCTGCGAGATCATGCGGGAGGATGGCACGATGATGCGCACCGCTGAACTGGCAAAGCTGGCAGAGCGTTTTCAGATCAAATTCATCACCATCCGTGATTTACAGGAGTACCGCAAGTGTCACGATAAACTGGTCGATCAGGTGACGGCGGTGAACCTGCCCACCAAGTATGGCACCTTCAGAGCTTATGGTTTTGTGAGCCGCCTGAACGGAGAGCATCACATTGCACTGGTAAAAGGTGACATTGGCGATGGAAAGGATGTTCTGTGCCGCGTCCACTCGGAATGCCTGACAGGAGATACATTTGGCTCTTTGCGTTGTGACTGCGGCCAGCAGCTGGCCGCTGCCATGACGCAGATCGAAAAAGAAGGCCGGGGTATCCTGCTCTATATGCGGCAGGAAGGCCGGGGCATCGGTCTGATCAACAAACTGCGCGCCTATGAACTTCAGGAGCAGGGCATGGATACGCTGGAAGCCAATCTCGCTCTGGGGTTCCATGGAGATGAACGGGAGTATTATCTCGGCGCGCAGATCCTCCGGGAACTTGGCGTAAAAAGCCTGCGCCTGCTTACCAATAACCCGGACAAGGTATATCAGCTCTCCGAGTTTGGGCTGGAGATCTCCGAGCGCGTACCCATTCAGATGACGGCGACCCCGTATGACCTGTTTTACCTGAAAACGAAGCAGGCACGGATGGGGCATCTTCTGGAATATTAACAACGAAAGAGGTATTTAAAAATGAAAACATTTGAAGGTAAGCTGGTTTCTCAGAACGTCAAGGTCGGTATCGTAGCTGCCCGCTTCAACGAATTTATCACGTCCAAACTTCTGAGCGGAGCAATGGATGGTCTGCTCCGGCACGATGTGCAGGACGCTGATGTTCATGTTGCATGGGTTCCGGGTGCTTTTGAGATCCCACTGGTTGCCTCTAAAATGGCAAAAAGCGGAAAGTATGATGCTGTGATCTGCCTTGGTGCCGTGATTCGCGGTTCTACCAGCCATTACGACTATGTGTGCAATGAGGTTTCCAAAGGCATTGCCACGGTCTCGCTGGAAAGCGGGGTTCCCGTCCTCTTTGGTGTTCTGACCACCGAAAACATCGAACAGGCCATCGAGCGGGCAGGCACCAAAGCAGGTAATAAAGGCTATGACTGTGCAGTCAGTGCCATCGAGATGGTAAACCTGCTCCGGGAAATGGATACCGCCGCAGAGTAAAATACACGCAGGAGTTTGCCATGATCGTTATAAAGACCCGACAGCCTGACCCGGAATTGGAGCAGAAGATCCGGATGCTTCTGGAACGAGAGCACATCGAGGCAGAGCAAATATCCATTGCTTCATGGGAGAAGTTGGTTCTTCCGGGGCTTACACTGGACGGAATGACCCACGAAGTGTCGTGCAACGGCAGAAAAGTCTCCCTTACACGACTGGAGTTCGATTTGCTGCTGATGCTTGCCTCCCACGAAGGACAAATCTTCTCAAAAGAAGAGCTTTTCCGTGCTGTGTGGGGACAAAACTGTGACGACACCTTAAAGGTCGTGGCAAATACCGTTTCCAATCTGCGAAAGAAGCTGGCCGGCTGTGGTAGCTTTATCCGCACTACCCACGGCGGCTATGCTTTTGTAAGCCAAAAGGAGAACGACCCGTCATGACCAGGATCTTATTTATTTGTCTCGGAAATATCTGCCGAAGCCCGATGGCGGAGTATGTGATGAAAGACCTTACGTCCAAGGCAGGACTATCCGAGCAATTTGAAATTGCATCAGCCGCCACCAGTGCATGGGAAATCGGAAATCCGGTCTATCCTCCTGCACGGCAGAAGCTGGCAGAACATGGCATCGACTGCAACGGCAAGACCGCCCGGCAGATGACCCGGCTGGATTATGCACGGTATGATCATCTGATTAGCATGGACGAAAGTAATCTGTGCGACATCCTGCGGCTTGTCGGCGGAGACCCACAGCATAAAGTCTCGCTGCTGATGGCGCATACGGATCATCCCCGTGAAGTGGCAGACCCATGGTTCACGGGAGATTTTGAAGCCACATGGCAGGCTATACTGGAAGGATGCACGGCATTGCTTGAGGAACTGCGCTAAATTGGCGTAAATTTTGGCGTATGCCAAATCAGGAGTGTTTGACACTTGCCAACGACAAATTGATTTAACCACAGGAGAAGTTGCCTGTCAGCATAAAATCTCTATACGAAACAAAAAGCGGCAGCTACGTTGTATTTTCACAACATAGCTGCCGCATTTTTGCGTTTGGGGTTCGGTGTACCTACTACACCAATCCGCCTATTCGATTCTTACACCACACCGCTTTGTAAGGCTCCTTTTCGGGAAAACGTCCCAAAATTGGTGTAGTTGTGGTGTAGTACCGCAGATGCCGCTTGAAATTCGTTCAAAATTTCATCGTATCTGCGCCTTAATTTTGTATTTTACTGCTCAATCGGCTTCATCGTGGGGAACAGCAGCACGTCACGGATAGAAGCGCTGTCCGTCAGCAGCATGACCAGACGGTCAACACCGAAGCCGAGGCCGCCCGTGGGAGGCAGACCGTACTCCAGAGCGTTGACGTAGTCGTAATCGACCTGTGCCTTGCAGTCGGGCTCGATGGCCTTGCGCTCGGCGACCTGACGCTCGAAGCGGCCCTTCTGGTCGATGGGGTCGTTCAGCTCGCTGAAAGCGTTGCCGTACTCGGTGCAGTCGATGAAGTACTCAAAACGCTCGGTGAAAGCGGGATCGTCCGGCTTGCGCTTGGCCAGCGGGCTGATCTCGACGGGGTAGTCATAGATGAAGGTGGGCTGGATGAGCTTGTCCTCGACGAAAGCGTCGAAGAACTCGGCCAGGATAGCGCCCTTGGTGGGAACCTCGGGCAGCTCCACATGGTGCTCCTTGGCAGCGGCGATGGCGTCCTCATCGGTCTTCCAGTCGTTGAAGTCAACGCCGGAATACTTCTTGACGGCCTCGACCATGGTCAGACGCTCCCAGTGGCCCATGTCGATCTGCTTGCCCTGATAGGGGATGACCAGGCTGCCGCAGATCTTCTGAGCGAGGCGCTTATACAGCTCCTCCACCAGGTCCATCATGCCGTGGAAATCGGTGAATGCCTGATACAGCTCGATGGTGGTGAACTCGGGGTTGTGCTTGGGGTCCATGCCCTCGTTGCGGAAGATGCGGCCCACCTCATAGACGCGGTCCATGCCGCCCACGATGAGGCGCTTCAGGTACAGCTCGGTCTCGATGCGGAGCACCATGTCCATGTTCAGGCTGTTGTGATGGGTGTAGAAGGGACGTGCGGACGCACCGATCTCGAACGGGGTCAGGATGGGGGTATCGACCTCCAGGAAGCCCTTCTCGTCCAGATAAGCACGGATCTCCTTCAAGATCTGGCTGCGCTTGACAAAGGTCTCCTTGACCTCGGGGTTTGCGATGAGGTCAACATAGCGCTGACGATAGCGCATCTCGGTATCGGTCAGGCCGTGGAACTTCTCGGGCAGGGGGCGCAGGCTCTTGGCCAGCAGGGTGATCTCCTCGGCACGGGCGCTCAGCTCGCCGGTCTTGGTGCGGAACACCTCGCCCTTGACGCCGATGATGTCGCCTACGTCCAGCTTCTTGAAAGCAGCGTAAGCGTCGTCGCCCAGCTCGTCACGGCGGACGTAGAGCTGGATGTCGCCCTTATCGTCGCGCAGATGGGCAAAGCTTGCCTTGCCCATGACGCGCTTGGACATCAGACGGCCGGCCAGTGCGACCTTCTTACCGCTGTCGGTCTCGTTGGGCAGGTCCTTGAACTCTTCCTTCAGGTCAGCAGAGTAAGCATCCTGAGGGAACTTGGTCAGGGTAAAGGGGTCGCGGCCTGCAGCCTGCAGGTCTGCCAGCTTCTGGCGGCGCACCTGCACCTGCTCGCTCTCAGACAGGCCCTGTGCGGGGTTCTTCTTCTGTTCTTCCATAATTTCCTCCCGCTTGGCTCAGTTTGCAGAGTGGGTGATGCCCAGCACCTTGTAGTTGACGGTATGGCCGGTGGGCAGCAGGACTTCGGCGGTGTCGCCGACAGCCTTCTCCAGCAGGGCGTGACCCACGGGGCTCTCGTCGCTGATCTTGCCGTTCAGGGGGTCGGCCTCGGTACGACCCACGATGTCGTACTCCTCGGTCTCGTCCTCACCCTCCATCTGGATGGTGACGTGGGTACCGACAGAGACGTTCTCAACGCTCAGCTCGCTCTCGTCGATGACGACAGCATTCTTGACCATCTGCTCCAGCTCGGTGATGCGGTTCTCGACCAGACCCTGGGTGTTCTTGGCCTCATCGTACTCGCTGTTCTCGGACAGGTCGCCGTGGCTGCGGGCTTCCTTGATCTCTTCTGCCAGCTCCTTGCGGCGGACAGTCTTCAGGTATTCCAGTTCCTCCTGCATTGCCTTCAGGCCAGCAGCGGACATCTTGATCTCTTGTGCCATTTGGAAATCTCCTTATCTATTTTTTGGGGTACGGCAGAGTGTCATAAAACATAAAACCGCACACGAATGCCATTTTGACTTATTCATTATAATAGCAAGCCGCGGCCTTGTCAATAAAAACTGCCGCCCTGCGGGCCAAAAAGGCCGCAAAAAAGCCCCGCCGACAGAGGGAAGTGCCGACAGGGCTTGGAAAATGTCTTATTCAACCTCTCCGTCACGGCTTCGCCGCGCCACTGCCCGGGTTGCGGCTCCCAGTGTCTGCTTCGCTTTCGCTCGCATCCTACTGGCCGCTGCCCCAACAGCTCCTCCCTGTTTCCGCCACTGGCGGCGGTCGTCGCTGTTGCTCCTACATAGGGGAGGCCTTGGCATGTCGGGCAGAGATGGCTTCGTCCGGAGACAGCCGGGCGCTGTTCTCATTGGCAGGCTCAATCTTCACCAGACTCGTCCAAGTTGCCCAGCTTCCTGGCCTGTTCGACCACGGCGGGGACCAGCATCTCAGGCAGGATCTCATAGCGGGCGAACTCGGTAGTGAACCAGCCGCGGCCCTGAGTGGTCTGACGGATGAAGGTGGTGAAGTTGGCCAGCTCAGCCAGAGGCACTTCGGCGATGATGGTCTGCAGGCCGTCCTCGTCGGGCTCCATGCCCAACACGCGGCCGCGGCGCTTGGTGACGTCGCCCATGATGTCGCCGGTATTGTCGTTGGGGACATGAGCTTTCAGGGTGTGGATAGGCTCGAGGATGACGGGGCCGGCCTCGGGCATTGCGGCCTTATAAGCCAGCTTTGCAGCCATGATAAAGGCCATTTCGGAGCTGTCCACGGGGTGGTAGCTGCCGTCCAGCAGGGTAGCTTTCAGGCCGACCACGGGATAACCGGCCAGCACGCCCTTCTCGGCGGCAAGGCGGACGCCCTTTTCAACAGCCGGGAAGAAGTTCTTCGGCACGCTGCCGCCGAACACCTTCTCTTCGAAGACGACCTGCTCGCTGTCGCAGGGCTCGAAGTTGATGACGACATCGCCGAACTGGCCGTGGCCGCCGGTCTGCTTCTTATGACGGCCCTGCTTCTGGCAGGCCTTGCGGATGGACTCGCGGTAGGCGATACGCGGAGCCTCGAGGCCGATCTCCACGCCGAACTTATTCTTCAGCTTGGCCTTGACCACGTCGAGGTGCTGCTCGCCCAGACCGCCGATGATCTGCTGATGGGTCTCGGCGTTGTTGAGGTAGCTCAGGGTGGGGTCTTCTTCCATCAGACGGGCCAAAGCGCTGCTGATCTTGCCCTCGTCGCCCTTCTTGGCGACGGTGACAGCCATGAACAGGCTGGGCTTCGGGAAGACGGGTGCGGGCAGCTTGACCACGCGGGAAGCGTCGCAGAGGGTGTCGCCGGTCTTTGCGCTGACCAGCTTTGCCACAGCGCCGATGTCACCGGCACCGATGCTCTCGGCCTCCGTCTGCTTTTTGCCCAAAACCGTGAGGGGCTTGCCCATCTTCTCGGTCTCGCCGGTACGGGCGTTGACGAGAGAAGCGCCTGCGGTGATCTTGCCGCTGACGACGCGCAGATAGCTCAGCTTGCCCACGAAGGGGTCGGCCACAGTCTTGAAGACGTAGGCGGCGGTGGGGGCGGCCTCGGCACAGGTCAGCTCGACGGGCTCGCCGTTTGCATCCTCAGCCAGAACGCTGTTGTGCTCCGGGCTGGGCAGCAGCTTGTGCATATTGTACAGCAGCATATCCAGAGCCTGCTGGTTGACAGCGCTGCCGCAGAACACGGGGGTGATGAGGCCGTCCTTGACGCCCTTGCGCATTCCCTCGACGATCTCCTCGGTGGTGAATGCCTCGCCGCCGAAGAACTTCTCCATCAGCTCGTCGTCGGTCTCGGCGATGGCCTCGCTCATGGCCTCGATCAGGCCCTGGAAGCGGTGGCCGATGTCGGGCAGGTCTACCTGCACCTGCTTGCCGCCCTCATACTTGAAGGCCTTCTGGCTGAACAGGTTGATGTACACGGGGGTGCCGTCGTCGAGCTTCGCCGGGACGACGCAGGGGCAGACGGTGGAGCCGAACTTTATCTTCATGTCCTCGAGAATTTTGAAGTAGTTCGCGTTCTCCAGATCGCACTTGGAGACAAAGACCATCGTGGCCTTGCCGTTCTTGCGGGCCAGCTGGAAGGCCTTTTCTGCGCCGACGGTCACGCCGCTGCGGCCCGACACGCACACCAGCACGCTCTCGGCCGCCCGGATGCCCTCGTACTCGCCTGCCTCAAAGTCGAACAGGCCCGGAGCGTCGATGAGGTTGTACTTGATGCCCTCATACTCCACCGGCACGACCGATGCCGACAGGCTGGCCTTCCGCTTTGCTTCCTCGGGGTCAAAGTCCGAAATCGTGGTGCCGTCCTCGACCCGGCCCATACGCTCGGCAGCGCCCGAAAAATAGACCAATGCCTCGGTCAGCGTCGTTTTGCCGCTGCCGGCATGGCCCGCGATCAAGATATTGCGGATGTTGTTGCTTGCGTATTTCATATCGGTTTTTCCCTCATTTCCGCCGCACGGAGCATTCTCTCCGTTTTTGTGGCATATTTTACAAAGATAATACCACACTTCAAACGATTTTTGAATATTTCATTTGAAATTTCCGGCTTTTACCCTGCCAAACTTCCCGGCCTTGTTTTGTGCATATTGTCATTTTGCCCCGCCGGGCGGCGGTTCAAGCGCGGTTTACGGCGTTTCCGGGCATAAAAAAAGCCCCCGGTGGGCTTATCGTCCGCCGGGGGCTTGGGGTGTTATTTAGGAAATGGATACAACTGGTTTAGTCCAAGGTCACACTGTTAATATCAATGCTTCCCAAATCCGTAGTACCCTTCGGTACAGTAACCAGCAGAACATCATAACCGTAAACCTTCTCGCAAGAGATGCCCGCCTTGGTAACATTTGCACCCTTCAGGAGCTTCTTCAGAATCGTCAGGTTTGCGTTAGTGGCTTCAAATGCGCCCTTCTTAACGAAGTTCTCATCCAGCAAAGCCGCCAGACGCGTAGTCACATGTACATTCGTGACCTTCATCAGGTACGGGTAGTCGGAAGGAGGCGTAGTAGGACGACCCGACACACCATTCGTCCAGATATAGAGGTCATAGTTACCAGTACCGCTGTTATTGCTAAAGGTGTAGTCCTTTGCCTGTTCGCCCGTCAGCTTGCTCGACAAGGCCGCCACGACCTGCTGCTTTGCTGTGTCATCTGCCGCTGCTTTGTAAGCCTCGGTACCCTTCTGCAGGCCTGCCATAGCCTTTTCGGTGTCAGCGACCATCGCAGCATCCTGCTTCACGCCAACATTCTTCAGCGCATTCTTCACTTTAGTGGTCTTGCTTGCACTGCCGCACGCCGTCAGCATGGAGACTGCCATAGCGCCCACCAGCACCACAGCCAGAACTTTCTTGAACAGTTTCATCTTGTTCATCCTCCTTGTTTGTTGTTACAACTCGTTGCATTCGCGTCGGCCTCGCCCGGCAGGAATGCTTTTCCCTAGTCTACCCCCCCCCTGGCTGTCAAGATTAAAATTTCACAATTTTTGTTTCCAAAAATTGTATTTTTTTGCAACAGAGCCCCGGGGCGGCGGGGCGGGGGCTTTGTTGCAATCAACCTGCTTTTATGGTATGCTTTAGGTAGCCGGGGGCCGGGGCCTGCCCAGCCCCCCAAAAAGGCACGCCAGACGGAGGTTTTCTGCGATGAAACGCACGGATTATATCAACTGGGACGAATACTTCATGGGCATTGCCCTGCTCACGGCCATGCGCTCCAAAGACCCCAGCAGTCAGGTGGGCGCCTGCATCGTCAGCCCGGAAAACAAGATCCTCTCTCTGGGCTACAACGGTATGCCCATCGGCTGCGACGACGACGCCATGCCGTGGGAGCGGGAGGGTGAGCCGCTGAACACGAAATATATGTATGTCTGCCACGCCGAGCTAAACGCCATCCTCAACAGCGCCCACAACAACCTCAAGGGCGCGCGGGTGTATGTCACCCTCTTCCCCTGCAATGAGTGTACCAAGGCCATCATCCAGTCCGGCATCGCCGAGGTCGTCTACTACAGCGACAAGTACCACGACACCGATTCCAGCGTGGCCGCCCGGTTCATGTTCCAAAAGGCCGGCGTCCGGCTCACCCCCTACCAGCCCAGCGGGCGGAAGGCGGAGCTGGAGTTGTAAGATGTTAAATTTTTTCATAGCACCTTGACTTTTACATCAGATTGCATATACTAGAAGTAGGCAAAATATCGGTTAGGATTATTGCCATCGGCTCATAAAAGCGAAGCCCCCGGTACTCGGCATACCGGGGGCTTCTTTGTGCTTATTGGCCCTTGTGACAGCTGTCAAGCCACTTGCACAGGCGATCGGCAATCACCTGCGCTGCGACAGCTACGATAATATCGGTTACGATTTGGACCATCAGGCTCACCTCCCTTCTGTTGCCAGAATGGAGAAGGGCAGCGTCTTTAGTATAGCATATTCGACAAAGCATTGCAATTTTTGACAGGTGCGTCAAGTACTTCCTCTTGACCCCACCTTTGCTCTGTATTATAATAGGGTCTGCGAAAGTATAAATATTCAAATTCCAGTGCATAGAGAGGAATATATACAATGAATCTTACGAACCGCAGCTTTTTGAAGCTTCTCGATTACACTCCCGAAGAGATCGAAGGTCTGCTGGACCTCGCCGCCGACCTGAAGGCAAAGAAGAAGGCCGGCATCCGCCACGACGCCCTGCACGGCAAGAACATTGCCCTTATCTTCGAGAAGACCTCCACCCGCACCCGCTGCAGCTTTGAGGTCGCCGCCCACGACCTGGGCATGGAAGTCACCTACCTCGACCCGTCGGGCAGCCAGATCGGCAAAAAGGAGTCCATCGCCGACACCGCCCGGGTGCTGGGCCGGATGTTCGACGGCATCGAGTACCGCGGCTACGGCCAGAGCATCGTGGAAGAGCTGGCCCGCTGCGCCGGTGTGCCGGTGTGGAACGGCCTGACCAACGAGTTCCACCCCACCCAGATCCTCGCCGACTTCCTCACCATCCGGGAGCACTTCGGCCGCCTCAAGGGCATCAACTTCGTTTACTTCGGCGACGCCCGCTACAACATGGGCAACAGCCTGATGGTGGGCTGCGCCAAGATGGGCCTCAACTTCACCGCCTGCGCTCCCAAGAAGTACCAGCCGGACGCTGCACTGGTGGAGCAGTGCAAGGCCATCGCCGCCGGGACGGGTGCGGCCATCTCCTTCGAGGAAGACCCCGCCAAGGCCGCAAAGGGCGCAGACGTCCTCTACACCGACGTCTGGGTGTCCATGGGCGAGCCGGTCGAGGTCTGGGCCGAGCGCATCAACGACCTGGCCGCATATCAAATCAACCAGAACCTGATGAATATTGCCGGCCCCAGGGCCGTGTTCATGCACTGCCTGCCCGCCTACCACGACCACAAGACCACTGTGGGCAGGGAGATGGGCGAGCGCTTTGGCCGCGACGCGATGGAAGTCACCGACGAAGTCTTCGAAGGCCCCCAGAGCATCGTTTTCGACGAGGCCGAGAACCGGATGCACACCATCAAGGCTGTCATGGCGGCCACGCTGGGTTACAACGGCTGATGGGCGGAGGACACGTTTCGCGCCCCGATTTCGGGATGCCGCAGCCTGACCCGGCCCACCCGCTGACGGAGTTTTACTGCCTGCTGCAGCGGGCCTTAGACCGGGAGGGCGTGTTCGCCCTGCCCGCGCTGTACGCGCAGTTCCGCGCTCCGGCCCGGCGCATCTATGCCGACGAGGCGGCAGATTTTCTCACCCTTCTGCCCGATGAGGAAGAGGGCGCGTCCCGTCTGCTGGCCCCGGCGCAGCTGCAGCTGCTCTATTCCTCTCTGCACGTCATGCCGGATGGTGCGCCCGCCGCGCTGCTGCTCACCGAGGAATGCACCCGGACGGTGTACGCTGTCCAGCTGCTGCCACCCTTCGTCTGGGAAGACCCGCTCCCGCCCCTGCCGGACGCTCCGGCGGCGCTGAGCCTCACCCTCACCATGCGGGACGTGGAAGAGATCGACGCCTGCCCCGCCGCGCTGGGCCACCGTCTCGCCTGCGGCAAGGCGGGCAAGCGCTGGCTCCACCACCCCCGGGCCGAGACCTATCTCTCCGAGCGGGTAGCCCTCTTCCAGCGGCTCTACCGATGACTGAACAGAAGCTCTCAGGGTCATTTGCCAAAACATGGCGGCAAATGGCCCTTTTGTTTTTGGCGTATTCATGTTATACTTTGGGTACCTTGTGCGATGCCGGGCGGAAGATTTTTCCGCTCTGCACCATAAACTGCAATAATCGGGGCCGCTCATCCGTATACAGGGTGAATGTCCCCAATCAAAGATGATTTTTCCACCGGGTCCTGCTGTACACAGGACATCAAAGGAGCATAGAACTATGGGACAGCTGACCAAAAACGAGATTTTTGCGCTGGCCGTGCAGCGATACAGTGACACGGTGTTCCGAGCCGCCATGCACAACTGCAGCTGCACCGCCGATGCGGAAGATGTGGTGCAGGATGTTTTCGAAAAGCTGCTGTGCTACAATGGCCGCTTCGAGAGCGAGGAACACCTGAAAGCCTGGCTGCTGCGTGTGACCATCAACCGCTGCCACGACCTGACCCGCGCCGCCCGCCAGAAGGACACCGAGCTGGACGAGAATCTTCCCGCTCCGGACCAGATGGAAGACGGCAGCGTGCTGGACGCCGTGCGCGCCCTGCCCGAGAACTACCGCAATGCGGTCTACCTCCACTACTACGAGGGGTACACCGCCGCCGAGGTGGGCCGGATGCTGGGCGCACCCACCAACACGGTGCTCAGCTGGCTTCGCCGCGCCCGCGCACAGTTACATACGATGCTGAAGGAGGAGATCGAAGATGAGGTGGTATGAGTACAAGATGGAGGTGGACGACCTTCACGCTTCGGACGACCTGAAAGCAAAGCTCCTCGCCATGCAGCCGGCGGAAGAGGCCCCGAGACCCGCCAAAAAGCCCAAAAAAGCCATCCACTTTCCCCGCAAGGCTCTGAGCATCGCCGCCTGCGGCCTGCTCTGCGGCGTTGGTCTGTATGCGGCAGTCCACTCCCCCATCAGCCTGCTGCCTGCGGGCGGCGCGGCCCTCAGCTCTGCCGCTGAGACGGCCTCCTACGCTGCCTACTCGATGGACGACGTGAACAGCTCCCTTGCCGCACCCAAGATGGCCGTCCAGGCCGGTGGAAGCGCCGATGCCATGAGCGACCGCGATGCAGGCGGCACCGGCGCCCTCAGCGCCGAGGCCGCGCAGACGAGCACAAAGCTCATCTACACCGCCAACCTCACCATCGAGAGCAAGGACTTTGACGCCGCCCGCACCGCCCTCACCGACGCCGTGAGCGCCGCCGGGGGCTATCTGGAATCCAGCAATGAATCCTCTTACACCGGCTCGAGCCGCACCCTCTCCCTCACCATCCGCGTCCCGCAGGACAACTACGCGAGCTTCCTCGAAGCCGCCGCGCAGGCGGGCAACCTCGTGGACAAGAGCGAGCAGGTGCAGGACGTCACCACCCAGTATATGGACATCGAGGCCCGGCTCTCCAATCTGACGGCCCAGCGCACACGTTTGCAGGAGCTTCAGGCCAGCGCCGAAAACCTCGCTGACCTGCTGGAGATCGAATCTTCCCTCAGCGACGTCCAGTACCAGATCGAGAGCTGGCAGTCGCAGCTGGACTGGTACAGCCAGCAGGTGTCCTGCTCCACGGTCTACCTCTCGCTGGACGAGGTGAAGGAATACACCCCCACCGAGGAAACCTACCTCTCCCAGTTGTCCAGCGCCCTCCGCAATGGCTGGACGGGCTTCGTCTCCGGCATCCAGCAGCTGACGGTCTGGGTCGTGGGCGTCTGGCCTGTGCTGGTCGTTCTGGCCGCAGCCGCCCTCGTCGTCCGCTTTGTGCGCCGCCGCACCCGCAAGTGATATTCGCTCTGTCGAAGCGCCCCGGAATGGGGCGCTTTTTGTTTCCGGCAGCGGCCTTTTCAAAAAAGTCATATTCTTTTTGAAAAAACGCTTGACAAGTCCCCCGCCTTGTGGTATTATACTTGAGCAGTCAGCGAGAGGCCGACAGCAAAAAGTAAATATCGCGGGGTGGAGCAGTCTGGTAGCTCGTCGGGCTCATAACCCGAAGGTCGTTGGTTCAAATCCGGCCCCCGCAACCACCAAGCATCTTGATTTTATCAAGATGCTTTTTCTTTTTCGCATACAAAACGAGGGGCCGCACAGCTGTGCGGCCCCTCGTTTGCGTTTATATCTTTTACAGCATCCCGTGCCGACGCTGTTCGGCTTCCAGCTCCTGATTCAGGGCCGCCTTGCGGTGGTCGAGCAGGAGGTCTTTGTTGTACTGGAAATACCGCTCACAGCCGTTTTCGGCGATGAACGCATGGGCGGCGGGCGAGAGGGTCAGCTCGGTGACGAAGACCACCATCTCCTGACTCTCGGCGAATGCCTGCTCCATGAAGTCGAAGGCCGCTTCCAGCGCGGCGCTGGCCGTCTGCTGGGCGGTGTCCCGGGCGTCCGACAGGGTGCCGAACTGGGTGCGCAGCACCTTGAAAGCGGCGTCCGCGTCCGGCGCGGCGGCGCGCAGAAGCTCTTTCTCCCAGCCGCGCAGGGTCTTGGCAGTCTGCAAGCGGGCTTCCAGCGTGGGCTTATCCAGCAGACCGGCGGTGCGCTTTTTCTGGGTCTCGGCCTCGTAGTCGGCGGTCATCTGGTCAAAGAGCTGCGCCCAGCAGTTCGGCTCCTGCGCCAGCTCTGCGGGCATCTCGGCAAAGGCTTTCTTCGTCTCCCGCAGGAAGGCATAGCAGCTGTCGGCCGCAGCGTCTGCCCGCCGGGAGGCAGAGAAGCGCGTCTCGAGGCCGGACAGGATCAGGCTCACGAGGCTCAGCTTCTCGTCGAAGGGGGCCTGCAGCAGCCGCGCAAAAGCGGCGGGCTTGGCCTGACCGGCCAGAATGTCCTCCACGCCGTAGTCGTCACGGTACTTGTAGTAGAGGTCGAGGTAGGCCGAGAAGTCCTCGGCGATCTTCTGGTGCTGGATATACTGGCGGATGAGCTCTTCGTCGGCCTGCAGGCCCAGCGACTCATAGGTATTGAGCAGGTTGGAGAGGTCTTCCCAGCCGCGGGCGGTGACGAACTGGGTGCCGTCCACGTCGGCGTTTATCTGGTAGAAGTTCTGGGGGTGCAGTTCGAGATAGCTCAGGATCGCGCTGTGGATGTGGGCTGCACGGGCGTAGTCCTTCCAGACCGGCAGATCCGGCTCAATGTCCATCCGGCGGACGCGGTCGAGGGTGACAATATCGAAATCGCGGACGGATTTATTGTACTCCGGCGGGTTGCCTGCCGCCACGATGACCCAGCCCGCAGGCACGGCCTGATTGCCGAAGGTCTTGCACTGCAAAAACTGCAGCATGGTGGGGGCCAGCGTCTCGGAGACACAGTTGATCTCGTCGATGAAGAGGATGCCCTCTTTCAGGCCGGTGGCCTCCATCCTGGCGTAGACACTGGCGATGATCTCGCTCATGGTGTACTCCGTCACAGAGACGTCCCGGCCGCCGTAGTTGCGCTGACGGATGAAGGGCAGGCCCACGGCGCTCTGGCGGGTGTGATGGGTGATGGTATAGGCCACCAGCGCCACGCCGCACTCCCGCGCCGCCTGCTCCATGACCTGGGTCTTGCCGATGCCCGGAGGCCCCATCAGCAGGATGGGGCGCTGGCGGATGGCCGGGATGGCGTATTCGCCCAAAGCATCTTTGGCGAGGTACGCTTTGACGGTGTGCTCGATCTCTTCTTTGGCTCGTTTGATGTTCATATTCTTTCCCTCGTTATCACGAATTGTTGAGGTCACGGTAGAGGTCGTCTTCCTCCGCCAGCGCTTCGGACAGGGCCGAGGCGCTGCGGGCTGCCTCGCCGGTAAATTCTTCTTCGTCCAGCACCACTTTCATTGCCCAGGGCGGCACATTGGCGTCGTCGAAGCGGTCGCCCAGAAACAGAAATGCCGTGTCGTAAGCCGGGCGGCGGGCCGGGTAAGTCCCCATACCGTCGGTAAAATAGAGCAGGCCCCGGAGGTTTGAGAACTTCTTCTCGGCGCAGAGCTGGCTGACGTACTCGAAAGCGGGCCGGAAATCGGTGCCGCCGCCGCCCCGCAGCTCGAAGTGGTTCATGGCACGGATGAGGTCGTCTTCGTTTTTGACGGGAATATCCTGCCGCACCGCGTTGTCGGCCTGGATGAGGTGGAGATTCATCCGATGGAAGAAATTCTCCCTGCCCTTCAGCAGAGTGTACGTCTCGGCCAGAAAGGCCCGCACCAGCTCACCCGAGGTGGAGTAGCTGGTGTCGATGACAAGGGCCAGCTCTTCTATCTTCTTGCTCTCCCGGGTCTCCAGCGGCTCGATGAGGGGCAGGTTGCCGTAGACCGACAGGCCATAGGTGTAAAAGTTCAGATCGAACTCGTCCGGGTCGAGGTGGACTTCCTCCCGGGTGACGCAGAACCGGCGCAGGAAGTCGCCGTAGCTGCGGCGGCTGCGGTTTGCAGCTTTGATCTGCTCCCGCATGGCATCCGCACCCTCACCGGCCTCTTTGTCCCGGAGTTCCAGCTCGGTCTGCATCCGCTCGCCGATCTTCTGCCAGGTCTTCTGGGGCAGAGGGGTGGGCATCTGCCGGGGCTGTTCGGGGGCATCTTTGGGCCAGAGGCGATGGTCGTCGGTGTAGAATTCTTTTTCCAGCTGGCGGAGAACGCCGGGCGTCTGCCGCACCAGCCAGCGGTAGATGGGAGCTGCAGCAGCCACTTTTTCCTGCGCGATGATCTCCTCATAGGCGTGTTGGCGCACCCACGTCAGGGGGCGCTGAACGCTCTTGCGGCCAAGACCGTCGATGACGTTCTCCACCGCAATGTCACACGCAAGGTCCCACAGGCGTTTGTCCCGCTTGCCGCGCAGCCAGAGATGGCGGAAGATGCAGTGGAACACCGTGTGGAGGTAGAGCCGGTTGAGATATTTGGGGTTCTTCTGGTAGAGCCTCAGCAGGGCGCTGGGCTGGTAGCAGAGGATGGTCCCATCCGTCGCCAGCACACCGCACCGCTCGTCGGCGGTGGGCGTCAGGACCGAGAGGGCCTGATCCAGAAAGCGGAAGTCCAGATACAGCCCGCTGCGCACCACGGTCAGCACCTCGCCGCCCATCCGGGCCTGCCACTCTTCGTGAGTCTCGGGCCGGGCCGACTGGAAGGGCTTGCGGGGGTCAAAAAACGTTTCCTTCTCAGAAATCAAAATCATACCTCTTCTTTTGGGGCGCAGCGGCACGCTTTTTGTGCTCTGCGTCGGCCAGCAGGGCGGCAGCTTCGGCATTGTCGGCCTTGGCCGCGAGGGCAGCACCCTCGGCAAAGGCATCCGTATCCATCACATCCAGCGCCAACAGGACTTTGATGCCCTCGGTGTCCTGCGCCTTGAGCAGACGGGTCAGCACCCGCCCGGTGTTGGTCTTGAGGAAGTCCCGGTAGGCATCCCGGGCGGCATCGCTCAGCTGCCACGGCCAGCGCAGGCGGTCGAAGCAGAGCATCGCCATCACGGAAGCGTCGTCGGCGTCGTGGCCCTGCGGGAAGATGGCGTCGTACTCCGCCGGGAGAAGCTTATTTTCGAGAAAGCACTGCCGGTAGTGGTAGCCCTGCCCCGAAAAGGTGTGGAGCAGGATGTGGGCGGGCGTCTCCTCGATGTCCTCCCAGTAGGCGGGATACCACAGCCCCGCCCGGGGTGCGGCCGCCCCCACCGGCCAGAACAGCGCCCGCACGGCCTCGGTGATGCTGCCTACGAGGGCAAACAGGCCGGTGGCCTGCTCGGGCGTGGCGCGGATGATAAGGTCTTCCAGCGCAAAGCAGTTGAGGAAGACATCGCTGCCCATGGTCAGCTCTCCTGTCCCGGCAGTCAGGCGGCGCAGCCTGCGGCAGTTGTAGAATGTGCAGCTGCCGATGACCCGCAGACTATCCGGCAGGGTGACTTCTTCCAGGAAGTTCCCGCAGATGGGGTGGAGCTCGTCGTCCTGCGCCGGGGCGGCGGGGGCGTCGAAGTCAAAGCTGTACCGCTCTTTGCCGCCCACATCCCGGCCAAAAGCACGGGTCAGACAGAGCTTGCCGTCCTCGGCCCGCTCATAGCGGCAGATCTTTTCCGGCCCGGGCAGACCCCGGGGCTTTTCGGAAAAACAGTAATCGCCCAGTTCGGTGATGGGCCACTGGCCCTCCCCTTCCGGCGCAGGAATAGCCCCGGGCAGCTTCACGCAGGGCTCGCCGCCGTACACCCGCACAAGGCGGGCCGTGCCGCCCGCCAGCGGCAGAATATCCAGTATCATAAGAACCTCGCTCACAAAAAAGCTGCCGCACAGACACGCCGTGCAGCAGCTCCGTTCAAAACTTCATCACTGTGCGGCCTGTGCAAGGCAATCGTTCATTGCCGCAAATACCGCGTCGCTGGTCATGGTGCTGCCGGAGACAGCATCCACTCCGACGGTCGAGCCAGCCGCCAGCAGGGAGGCCGACAGCGTCTCTGCCGCCTTGCCGCCCAGCTCCGGCGTCTCGCCGGAAGCGTCGATCACAACATTGGTCACCTTGCCGCCGGTGATGGTCACGGTGACGCCCACCTCGCTCAGACAGCCCTGCGCACTGGCGGTGTAGGTGCCGTCGGTGTAGGTGTCGGCGTTATCGGCAGCCGGAACCGTGCCGGTGTTGGCGATATAGAGGGCCAGCACGATGCCGAGGATGACGTCCAGCACCAGCATGAGGATCATGTTGCGGGTCATGTGTCTTTTCATGGTCTGTGAAGTGCTCCTTTTGCGATGTTTGGGGTCCGCTCGTTACTTTGCGGGCTTGAAGCTGTCGCGCAGGGTCACGACACGATTGTACACGCCGGGGTTCTTCGAGTCGGGAGTGAAGAAGCCGGTGCGCACGAACTGGAACTTATCGCCGGGCTTTGCGTCGGCCAGAGCCTCTTCCAGCTTGCAGCCCTTGCGGACGACAACGCTGTCGGGATTCAGATAATCCTTGTAGTCGCTGCCCTCGGGGATGGCATTCATGTTCGCCTCGGTGAAGAGCTTGTCGTACAGACGTACCTCGGCATCCACGGCGTGGGCGGCGCTCACCCAGTGGATGGTACCCTTGACCTTGCGGCCATCGGCAGGGCTGCCGTTGCCGGTCTCGAGGTCGGCGGTGCAGTGGATGGCAGCGATGCTGCCGTCGGGGTTCTTCTCGACGCTCTCGCACTTGACGATATAGCCGCCCATCAGACGGACTTCGCCGCCGACGGTCAGGCGCTTGAACTTCGGAGGCGGCACCTCGGCGAAGTCCTCGTTCTCGATCCACAGCTCCCTGGTGAAGGCGACCTTGCGGGTGGTGGTGTCGTTGGCTTCCCGGTTGGGGTTGTTGGCGATGTCGAAATACTCGGTCTTGTCGGCGGGGTAGTTGTCCACCACCAGCTTGACGGGGTCCAGCACGGCGATGCGGCGCTGTGCAGTCAGGTCCAGCTCGCTGCGGATGCAGGCTTCCAGCTGGCGCATATCAATGAGGTTGTCGGACTTGGAGATGCCGGCCTCCCGCACGAAGGTGAAGATGGAAGAAGCGGTGTAGCCGCGGCGGCGCAGGCCGCACAGGGTGGGCATCCGGGGGTCATCCCAGCCGTCCACGATGCCCATCTCCACCAGCTCACGCAGATAGCGCTTGCTCATGACGGTGTTGGTCATGTTCAGGCGGGCGAACTCGCGCTGCTTGGGGAACTCGGTGCCAAAGATGTTCTCGATGACCCAGTTGTACAGGGGGCGGTGGTTCTCGAACTCGAGGCTGCACATGCTGTGGGTGATGCCCTCGATGGCGTCCTGGATGGGGTGGGCAAAGTCGTACATCGGGTAGATGCACCACTTATTGCCCTGACGGTGATGCTCGGCATACTTGATGCGGTAGATGGCCGGGTCACGCAGATTCATGTTGGGGCTGGCCAGGTCGATCTTGGCGCGGAGGGTCTTTTCGCCCTCCTTGAACTCGCCTGCACGCATCCGGCGGAAGAGGTCGAGGTTCTCTTCCGGGGTGCGGTCCCGCCACGGAGAGGGACGGGAGGGCTTGCCTGCGTCGCTGCCCCGGTACTCGCGCATCTCGTCGCGGGTCAGGTCATCGACGTATGCCTTGCCCTCGAGGATGAGCTTTTCGGCATACTCATAGCACTTGTCGAAGTAGTCGCTGCCGTAGAAGATGCCGCCGTTGGGGTCGGCACCCAGCCAGTGCAGGTCCTCGATGATGCTGTTGACATACTCCTCCCCTTCGCGGGCGGGGTTGGTGTCGTCGAGGCGGAGGTTGAACTTGCCGCCGTACTGGTTTGCGATGGACCAGTTGATATAGATGGCCTTGGCGCTGCCGATGTGCAGGTAGCCGTTGGGCTCCGGCGGGAAGCGGGTGTGGATCTCGCGGATCTGTCCTTCGGCGAGGTCGGCGTCAATGATCTCGGTCAAAAAGTTTTTATCTGCCATAGTGGCGTTCCCCCTGTCAGGGCATAGCAAGCCCGGAATTACACGTTTGATACCCCTTATAATACACTATTTCCCGCTTTCCTTCAAGGTGGAAAGCCGAAGTTCCACCTGTTTTCGGCGTCGTTTTGCGAAAAAGCTTTCCCTGTCTCCCGCTTTTTGCAAAAAAAGCGAAATTCATGCTTGACATTCCGCACAGAATCTTATATAATAATCAAGCATTCAGCGAATGCGGAATATCTGTAGGGGTATAGCTCAGTTGGTAGAGCAGCGGTCTCCAAAACCGCGTGCCGTGAGTTCGAGACTTACTACCCCTGCCACAAGCGCACAGAGAGTACTCTGTGCGTTTTGTTTTTGTATTTTTCCCGGAATGTCGGACTTTCCAAAACTTTTTTGACATTTTCTGAAATTCATGCTTGACAACAGCGCGTTTCTCAGGTATAATAACACACGTTCCGGCGGTCAACCGCCAGAAACGATGCACTTGAGCGATCATGGCCCGGTAGCTCAGTTGGTTAGAGCACCAGCCTGTCACGCTGGGGGTCGTCGGTTCGAGCCCGATCCGGGTCGCCATTTGCTGCTATAGCTCAGTTGGTAGAGCGCATCCTTGGTAAGGATGAGGTCTCCAGTTCGAATCTGGATAGCAGCTCCATCGAGAAAAACCACTTGAATCCTTGCGGTTCAGGTGGTTTTTTGTATTTCCGGTCATTTTTACCACCCGGTTTTCTTTTTGCTGCGCAAAAAGGCCCCCCGGCACCATGCGGACGTGCCGGGGGGGCTTTGCAATATGGAGGAAGCAGGGCGATGCGGTACGCCCCGCCGGGGTAAGTCAGTGGATCAGCTCGTTATGAACTGCGCCGTTGATGGTGAGCCGGGCCTCGCTGCCGTTGTGGGCAAGCACAAAGGGGGTAGCATCGGGGCCCATGGCCAGCATCTCGTCGATGACAAGGCTGGACTCCCGGCTCCGGGTGCGGAACACCACCACATCGGCACCCTGTGCCTTGATGGCCCGCAGGTCGCCCAGCACAGCGTTGAGGGCGGCATCCTCAGAGGGTACCGCAATGATGTACCGGCCATCCACCACAGAGGTCTCGTAGGTCTCTGCACCGGTCACGGTGTAGTTGGGGGCCGCAGAGCCGTTCTCCTGAGGCTCCGGTGCGCCGCAGCGGATGCAGACGCCGTTCTTGTACTCGTGGCCCAGAGGGGCAACGAGGTTGGTGCGCTCACCCTCCTCCTTGCCGCAGCGGCTGCACTTGCTTACCGTGTAGCCTTCCTCGGTGCAGGTGGGCTGGACTGTTACCGTATGGTAATCATGGCTGTCATTTACAGGAATCTCTTCCTGCAGTAACTCACCGCAGGATTTGCACCGGTAGGTCTTAGAGCCAGTTTCCGTACAATTCGGCTGGATGCTCTTTACCACATATTTCTCCAGATGCTTGCACTTTTCCGGGGTCTGCTCCTCATCCCCCTCGGTCACCCAATCGCCGTTCTGGCGTGTTTTGGTCACCGTGTTCGAGCTGTTATGGCCTATATTGGTCATTTCTACTTTTGCACCGTCCTGGATGCTGTCCTTGTCAGTGCTAAATTGATTCTCGCCGTTCTGGACGGAATCACTGCTCCCACCAGTCGTTCCGCCATCGCCAATGGCAGCGCCCGCGCCATAGGCACCGGTGCCATCGTGCTTCTCGGCACTGCCGGTGGCCTTGACCTGCGCTTTGCCGCCAATGGTCACATGGCCCTTGCCATTTGCGCCGCCGCCGATGCCTGCGCCGCCGCCGTACCAGTCACTCTTCTGCACAGCCGTCACCTTGGCGTTGCCGGTAATCGTAACATCCGCATCGCCGCCTGCACCGCTGCCAATGGTTGCTGCGTTGTCGCCGCCCTCAACATTTACCTCAGCGTTGCCGGAGATGTTGATCTTAGCGTTGCCGCACACTTCTCCTCTGCGTACACCACTGCCAATGGTTCCGTTTTGAACATTCACCTTGGCGTTTCCGGTGATGGTAACGTCCGTTTCACCGGGTTTTTCTGTATCCCAAGAAGAAAACCCATGTCCGCCGATGCCATAGTTTTCCACATTGACCACAGCGTTTCCCCGGATCACAATGCCGGTGGAAGTGCCGCCTCGAAAGCCGCTGCCGATCTGGGCATTCGTGTTGACGGTGCCGTTGCCCTCGATCACAATGTTCTTTGTGCCATAGCCGCCGGATCTTTCATCGGTTTTTCTTCCTCCTCCACCGATGGCAGCACCCTGGTTATCCTGACCCAAGGAAAATTCATCGACCTTTACATCGAGGGTATCACTCTTGTTGTCTGCGGTAATGGTGAGCGTGCCGGTGTTCTCTTTGCCATCCTGAGTTTTATCGTTTTTCTGGATACCGGCGCTCCCGCCCGAGCCTGTCAGGGTATTACTGCCCGAAAACTTGAGCTCTACATCACCACCCTGCACATCAATGGCCGCCTGTCCACGAGACAGGGTACCTGCCTCACCCGGCAGGTCGATATGCGCACCACTCAGCGACACTTTGATCTTCTTGGCGGTATTGTTGATGATCTGGACAATACCGGCGCGCAATCCCGAGGTATAGCTGTCTTCCTCCCAGCTTCCGCTCATGCGGTCCTCATAAGCCGAAGCCTTGCGGGGGCCATTGTCATCAGAGGCGCTGGCAGTAGCCTCAGCAGAGGCCTTGGCCTCTGGCTTGGGCTGGCCCTCGTCCTCTGCTTTGGACTCCTGCCCCTCGCCAGCGGAAGCATTCAGCTCCCCCTTTGCAGGGGCATTCTGCTCCTTCTTTTCCTCGTTATCAGGGTCGCTGTTGTTATCCTTATTTTCGGTCTCGGTCTTCTGCTCAGGGTCAGCCGGAGCTTCGGTATCCTTCTGCTCCTGCTTTTTCTCCGCAGCGGGGGCGTTCTCTGTCCCCGAGGTCTCCTCCGAGGTCTCCTCCTTAGCCGGAGTCACAGGCTGGTTTTCTTCCTGCCGGTTCTCCTCCGCAGTCGTCATAGCTCCATTAGCGGAGCTATAGGCACCCTTGATCTCGATTTCCTCATCGATGCTGTACGTAGACGATGTTCCGTCGTCCTGCTCCACGGTGATGCCTTTATCATTCGCCGTGATCACAAGGCCGCCGTTGGAAAGATCAAAGGTGGCCGCAAATGCCGGGGCGGAAAGGGATACCGCCATGCTCAGGGCCACGGCCGCCGCCGCGACTTGCCGGAGCAATTTTTTTCTTCGCATGATTTTTACCTCCCGTTTTGTATTTTGTGGCTTTTCTGCCAAATTTATTATACCCCCCCCCTCCTACCGCCTGTGCAATATGACGGTTGAACAATCTTGCCCCACTTTTTTTAGCAAAAATGACAAAAAACGCCGTTGGCCCGCACCTTTTGTGCAGGCCAACAGCGTTATTGTCCATGTATCCCGGCTAAAATATCACGCTCGTGCGTTTGCCCCCTCTGCCCCAACCGGCCGGAGCAAACAAAAAAACACCCCGAAGCCTTGACGGCTTCAGGGTGTTCTGAGCTGGAGCTGCTATCCAGATTCGAACTGGAGACCTCATCCTTACCAAGGATGCGCTCTACCAACTGAGCTATAGCAGCACACTCACAGCTCAATTATAATACCATAAACTCTGCCGCATTGCAAGCGTTTTTTGCAAAAAAATCTGGCATTTTGCGTTTTTTCTGCCCGGATGCAGAAAAACGGCTGCCGTTTTTCCACGGCAGCCGTCTGCATTGTTGAAACTATCACTCAATGAGGCCGTTCAGCAGGGCCAGGCACTTGCGGCTGTGCAGCTTGCGGATGGCCTTTGCCTCGATCTGGCGGACGCGCTCACGGGTGACGCCGAAGTCGCGGCCCACCTCTTCCAGCGTGCGGGGACGGCCATCGTCCAGACCAAAGCGGAGACGGATGACCTTCTCTTCACGGGGGGTCAGGCTCTTGAGAGCCTGATTGATCTGCTGGGCCACCATGGCACGGTCAGCAGCCTTGCCGGGAGCCTCGGCGTTCTCGTCGGCAACGAAATCGCCCAGAGAGGAATCCTCTTCCTCGCCCACGGGGCTTTCCAGGCTGGCGGGCTCCTGTGCCATCCGCTGAATCTCACGCACACGCTCGACGCTCATGTCCATGGCCTTTGCCAGCTCTTCCGGGGTGGGCTCGTGGCCGTTCTGGTAGACCAGCTGATTGGTGGCCTGACGCATCCGGTTGATGGTCTCGACCATGTGCACCGGGATGCGGATGGTGCGGGCCTGGTCGGCGATGGCGCGGGTGATGGCCTGACGGATCCACCAGGTGGCGTAGGTGGAGAAGCGGAAGCCGCGGTCGCAGTCGAACTTCTCAGCCGCCTTGATGAGGCCGATGTTGCCCTCCTGGATGAGGTCGAGGAAGGCCAGATTGTGGCCCACGTGCTTCTTGGCGATGGAGACCACCAGACGGAGGTTCGCTTCGCTCAGGCTGCGGCGGGCGTTCAGGCCGTCGCGGCGGGTCTTCAGCAGCTCCTGACGGCGCTCCTCGGTCAGGGGGCCGTTCTCCACAGCCTCCATGGCCTCTTCCTCAGCGGCCTTTTCCTCGGCGTCCACGCTGGGCTTCTCGCTGCCCTCTTCGTCGATGTCCTCGGTGTAGCTGCGGCTGTTCTCGTCTTCCTCGAACGAGAAGCGGGCGCTGTTCTTCTTGATGTACTCGGGCGCACCGTACTTCTGGCGGTCGGCCTGCAGGATATGGGCAGCCTCGGCGCCGGCGTGGATGCGCTTGCTCAGGTCAACTTCCTGCTCCGCGCTCAGCAGAGGGATCTGGCCGATCTGCTTGAGGTAGTTCTTGACGGGGTCGTCCAGCAGCTCATCCATCGCAGCCTTCAGGTCGGCGGGGTTCTCCTCGGCGGCTTCTTCCTCGTCCTCGCCGCCCAGACCCAGCTCGTCGCTGTTGTTCTCGGCGTTTTCCACCTCGGCGATGATGCTGTCCACGTCCAGATTCACATCGGCGTCGGCCTCATCCTCGATGATCTTGATGCCGCGCTCTTCAAGGAGCGTATAGAGCGTTTCCACATCCATCCTGCACTGTGCAGCCAAAGTTTTGGCCTCCTGTGCCGACAGGGTGCCTTCGCCTTTCGTCAACAGTTCCTTCAAAGTCATGCCCATTTCGCTCTCTCCTTCTCACTGCGGGGGAAGCGCCCCGCAAGTGAACTTGTCTCATAGTTTCGGTCTTGCTGCATAGAAGTTGTTTTCATGGCCAGACGGTGTGCCATGGCTGTGAAAACAGCTTCTTAAATCACAAGACCTCCGTTGACGCCGAACACCTGGCCGGTGATGTAGCCGGCGTCTTCTCCGGCGAGGTACAGCAGAAGCTTTGCCACCTCTTCGGCGGTGCCGAGACGGCCCACAGGGGTCTCTTCGGCCAGCGCCGCTTTGTCCTCAGCAGTGAACGAGGCCATCATATCGGTGTCGATGACGCCGGGGGCCACGCAGTTCACGGTGATGCCGCTGGGACCTTCTTCTTTTGCCAGCGCCTTGGTCAGGCCGATGAGGCCCGCCTTGGCGGCGGAATAGTGTACCTCGCAGCTGCCGCCGGTCTGGCCCCACATGCTGCTCACGGTGAGGATACGGCCCGCTTTGCGGCGTATCATCCCGGGCAGGGCCAGCTGGCAGAGGTTGAACGCACCGGTCAGGTTGACGTCCAGCATCCGCTGCCACTCTTCCGGCGTGATGTCGGTGAACAGCTTCTGCTGGGCGATGCCCGCGTTGCTCACCAGCACATCCACCCGGCCCAGCGCCTGCTCGGCGGCGCGGAAGGCCAGCTCACAGCTGGCCCGGCTGGCCACGTCACACTGGATGGCCAGTACGCCCGGCAGCTCTTTTTGCAGGGCTGCGGCGGCCTCGGCGTTGGTGTGGTAGAACACTGCCACCCGGTAGCCCGCCGCATAGAATGCGCGGGCTGCTGCTGCGCCGATGCCCCGGTCGCCGCCCGAGATGAGGACGGTGCGGCCCTTCGCCGCCGGGGCAGTGCTCTGGGGCTCTGCCGCAGGTTCCGGCTCGCGTTCCGATGCCGGTGTGTTCTCCGGCGCAGCGCTGACCGGCGTTTCCCTCGTTTCCTGCACCGGCGGTGCGGCCGCAACCGCTTCTTCCGGCTCGGGCAGGGTCGGCCTGCGCTGTTCGTTCTTCGGCCCGGCGTCTGCAAGGTCAAATGTCAGCTCAAATTCGTCGTTGTACAAGAGTCAAACCCTCCTGTCCACTATTTTCGGCCGCAGCGCCTCTTCGTGTCAAAGCCTCTGCGGCGGGAAAGGAAACAGCTTCCCCCACCCCGCCGGAGCTGCGCTCTGCTCACTTTTTCCGGTCTAGGCCGGCTCTGCGGCGCGCCCGGCGGCATTTGTGTGGTTTCGACAAGTTTCCATTGAATAATATAGCACAATCGGGCGAAAAAATAAAGTGGTCACCGGTGATTTTTTCACGCAGTTCCCACTTTTTTCACAGATTCAGGGGTTCACGGGCGGCTTCCAGCGGGGCTTTGCGGCCCGCCTGACCCGCAGTGAAACGAAAAATTCCTGCAAAAGCTGCTGTGCCTCATCGGCCCGCAGTCCCTTTTCGATGATGGGGTGATGGTTGAAGGGCTGGGCGAAGAGGTCTGTCACCGAGCCGCAGCAGCCCGCCTTGACGTCGGCGGCGCCGTACACCACCCGCTTGATGCGGCTGTTGATGATGGCGCCGCTGCACATGGGGCAGGGTTCCAGCGTCACGAACAGCTCACACTGCCACAGCCGCCAGCCGCCCAGCTTTTTGCAGGCCGCGTCGATGGCCAGCAGTTCCGCGTGGTGGAGGGCGTTTTTCTCCGTCTCGCGGGTGTTGTGGGCGGCAGAGATGATCTCTCCGTCCTTCGCCACGACCGCGCCCACCGGCACTTCGCCCAGCGCAGCGGCCTTCCGGGCCTCTTCCAGCGCCGCGCCCATCAGCTCAAAATCGGTCATCCCATTCCCCTTTCTGCCAGCCGTGCGGCAAACACGAGGCAGTTATTTATAATATGTAACGCGCTGCCGGGCCATACGCTCTTCGCTTTCCGGGCCGCCCAGCCGAAGATGAGCCCCATGCCCAGCGCATAGGCCCGGGCCGTCCAGCTGCCGTGCAGGGCCGCAAAAATCACCGCCTGCACCACCACAGCCCCCGCGCCGCCCAGCGGCTGCAAAAGATAGAGCGCCCCGCCCCGGAAGGCAAGCTCTTCCGCCAGAGGGGTCACAAGGCAGATGCGCAGCGCCGCCCACCCGAGGGCCGCGCCCTCGGGCAGAGCCGTCTTTTCCGCCGGGAGCAGCAGCTGTGCTCCCGCCGCCAGCAGCGCCCAGAGCACGGCCGCCTCGGCCAGGACCCGGCACTGAGCCGGAAAAGACGGCTTTTCCGTTTCCCTGATCAGTCTTTTCACGGCGCACCCTCCTGTCGGCGGACATTGTACCATACTGCCGCCCCGTTTTGCAAGCAGTTTTTCGTTCATGCGAAGAAATTTCACTCAAAAGATTGACATACCGCCCGGCGTTCTGGTATACTTTGTACGACTTTTTTACGGATTTGTCGTTTTACCAAAGACACACGATGAACGCACCCATGGAGGTACGAACTATATGATACGCATTCTTACCGATTCCGCATCCGACATCCTGCCCGCCGAGGCCGCGCAGCTGGGTGTGGACGTCATCCCCCTCAACGTCACCCTCGAGGACGGCACCGTCATCCGGGACGGCGTGGACCTGACTCCCAGCGAGTACTACGAGCACATGGCCGGCTGCAAAAAGCTGCCCACCACCAGCCAGCCCAGCCCTGAGCTGTTCGAAAAGTTCTACGCCGAGGCCGCTGCCGCCGGAGACGAGGTCGTGGGCATCTTCCTGTCCCATGAGCTGTCCGGCACCTATCAGTGTGCGAAGCTGGCCGCAGACCTGGCCAACGTGGACAACGTCCTCTTCGTGGACAGCACCAATGTCTGCCTCGGCGAGGGTCTGCTGGTGCGTATGGCCGCACACCTGCGGGATGAAGGCAAGTCCGCCCTCCAGATCGCCGCCACCCTCGAGCACGCCAAGGAGCACCTGCACCTCGTCGCCGCCATCGACGACCTGAAGTATCTGCGCAAGGGCGGCCGTCTGCCCGCCGCCGTCGCCGTGGCCGGCGGGATGCTGGGCATCAAGCCCCTCATCACCATCAAGGAGGGCAAAGTCGCCATGGCCGGCAAGGCCCGGGGCCTGCCCGGCGCATACGTCGCCCTCTTCAAGAAGATAGAGGAGCTGGGCGGTGTCAATCCCCGTTTCCCCTCTCTGGCCGGTTACACCATCAGCACCCGCGAGGTGAACCCCATCCAGACCTATCTGGTGGACAATCTCGGCCTTTCCGAGCCGCTGGTGCGCCAGATTGGCTGCGTCATCGGCACCCACGCCGGTCCCGGTGCGTTTGGTCTGGCCTTCTTCGATAACGGGCTGGTCATCGACTAAGAGTATATAGGAAGAGGCTGCTGTGCAGACGCACAGCAGCCTCTTTTCGTTTTTCCTTACAGCATATCCGTGATGAGCTTGCCCAGCAGGAGCACCAGCACCACGAGCATCATGGGGCGGATGAACTTTGCGCCCTTTCTCAGGGCGAAGTGGGAGCCGATGATGTTGCCGACGATGTTGCTGATGGCGCAGGGGATGCCCACCGGAAAGACCACCAGCCCGCTGCTCAGATAGGTGAAGAGGCTGGCGTAGTTGCTGGCGAGGTTGAGCACCTTGGCGTTGCCATTGGCGGTGCGCAGGTCGAAGCCCATCAGGCTGGTGAAAGCGATGATGGCAAAGGTCCCGGTGCCTGGCCCCACCATGCCGTCGTACAGACCGATGCCAAAGCCGATGGCCAGGGCCAGCAGGGCCTTTTTCAAATTCAGGGTACCGTCGTCCCGGTTCTCGTCCGGGAGGTTGCGCTGCCACAGGATGATGACCGCCGCGATGGGCAGGATGATGAACATCATCATCTGCAGCACCTCATCGCTGAGCATCAGGACGATGTGTGCGCCCAAGGCACTGCCCGCAAAGCTTCCGATGGCGGCGAGGATGCCCACCTTGATGTTCATTGCGCCGTTCTTGAAGAAGCTGGCCGTGGCGAACGTCGTGCCGCAGGCGGCGCTGAATTTGTTGGTGGCGTAAGTATAGTGAGGCGGCAGGCCCGCGAAGAGATAGGCCGGCAGGCTGATGAGCCCGCCGCCGCCCGCTGCCGAATCGACAAAGCCCGCAAAGCCGGTCATGAACACCAGAAATGCCATCATCGGCAGGCTGATTTGAATACCCATTGTTATGATTCCCCTTAATATTCCTATTTTTTCTACGATCTTACTTGTACAGCTCACCCTCGCAGGCCAAGATCTGGTCGAGTATCATCCGGGACACCCGGGCGCCGTAGACCATGGAGGGATGGTCATTGTACTCGATGATGTCGTGGAAGTCCTTGTTCATCAGGACGATGACATACTCGCCGTAGGGGGTGTGGACGATGCCGCCGTCGTTGCGGCAGGCGTTCATGCTGCCGCTCTTGCTGGCCACCCAGATGAGCTCCGGCTCGCCGGTCTCCTCGCAGTCGAGATAGAACTGAGGGAAGTCGTGGGTCAGCATGGTATTATAATGCTGCTGACGGAAGATGGCCAGCATCTCGGCGCTGGCCTCAGCGCTGACGAGCGTTCCCTTTGCCACCTGCGCAAACAGTGAGGCGTAGTCCCGGGGCGTCGTGGTGCCGAGGTCGTTGTAAAGATCAAAGTGGAGCGGGTTGTGCAGGACGGTGTGGGCAAAGCCCATCTCCCGGATGCAGGCGTTGATGGTGTCCAGCCCCAGATAGTCGATGACCATGTTGGTGGCGATGTTGTCGGAGCAGATGATCATCATGGTGGCGGCGTCTTTAACTTTCAGACTTGCGCCCACGCCCAGCGCCCGGAGCATACCGGAGCCGTCCACAAAGTGCTCGGGCTTGTAAGTGATTTTTTCCTCGAGGCTGGCTTTGCCCCGGCTGGCCTGCAGATACAGGGCTGCGAGGATATATGCCTTGATGGTGGAAGCCGTCTCAAATTCCTCGTCAGCGCCGATTTCGACCGTGTGGCCGTGCAAATCGTCCACAAAGACGCTCATCTTGCCCTGATAGGAATAGAGCTCGGCGGCAATACGCTTTTCCAGCGTCATGTTTTTATCCATTTTGGAATCTCCCTGTCGTTTTATACATTATTTAGAGGTTTTCTTCGAAGAACCGCCGGGCGTTGCGGTAGAAGATGGCCTCTACCTCGTCCTCGGTGAAGCCCTCGCGGCGGAGTGCGTCGGCCAGCAGCGGGAGCTTGGAGCAGTCGTCCATTTCCAGCTTGCCGCCGATGCCGTCGAAGTCACTGCCCAGACCGATGATCTCAATGCCGCCCACCTGCTTGAAGTGGGCCGCGTGCTTTGCCATCAGGGCCGTGGTGCTGCGGCAGAGCTTTTCTTCGGGCTGGTTGTCGAGGAAGCCGCTGCAGTAGTTCAGACCCACGAGACCGCCCTTGTTGGCGAGGGCGCGGATCATCTCGTCGGTGAGGTTGCGGCAGTGGGGCGCGAGGGCGCGGCAGTTGGAGTGGCTGGCCGCAAAGGGGCGGGTGGAGTGCTCCACAATGTCCCAGAAGCCCTTGTCGGACAGGTGGCTCACGTCTGCGATGATGTGCAGACGCTCCATCTCAGCCAGGAACTCGAAGCCCTTCTCCTTCAAGCCCGTCTCGGTGTTGGGGGCGCAGGGCCAGATGTTGTGGCCCCCGCCGGGGACGACGTTGGGGCTGGCAAGCTCGTTCTCGTGGTTCCAGGTCAGGGTCATCATGCGGACGCCCAGCTCGTACATCCGGCGCAGCACGCCGATGCTGCCCTTGCAGCAGCCGCCCTCTTCGATGGTAAGCATTCCGCTGATCTTGCCCTCAGCGGCGTTTTTTCGGATGTCAGAGGGTTGATACACCGGAGCAATATCCTCCGGGTATTTTTCCATGATGCGTTTGAAGACGTCGATCTCTTCCAGCGCCGTCACCAGCGGGTCGGCACCGGGGGTCTTGTCGCCCAGATTGACAAAGGCGGCGAAGCACTGCAGCATATAGTCGCCCTTTTTCAGTTTCTGCAGGTCGATGTGCAGATCATTCTGCGCAAAGCTCTTGGGCGTACCCGCCTTTTCGGCGTAGCGCAGCTCACTCAGGGTGTCACAATGTAGATCAAAGACTTTCATTTTGGTTCTCCTTTGATAAAGGGAAGGTTCTTCTTCCTTTAAGCTACGTTCTCTTTTGCGTGCCAAAAGAGAACCAGAAAAGCACCAGCGATTTCGACGCGCTGGATCCACGAGAAAGGGGCTGCTCGCCCCTTTCAGACCCCGAAGGGGAAGTCGAA
>ONZT01000353.1_pt1 | contig 39009 bp, 36 predicted proteins | sample 1671571 | NCBI WGS metagenome assembly ONZT01 (sample SAMN06348170, study PRJEB24527) | human gut metagenome | biome: human gut; feature: ankylosing spondylitis patient; material: feces | host: Homo sapiens | place: China | collected 2015-10
CAAGCCCGAGATCCACGTCGAAGTTTGCTCCAAGTGCCATCCTTTCTACACTGGCAAGCAGAAGCTGGTTGACACCGGCGGACGTGTTGAGCGCTTCAACAAGCGTTTCGGCCGTAAGTAATTATAGGCTATCTCATGCCGCTTCCTTCGGGAGGCGGCATTTTTGCTTTTTGCGTGGGCAAATATTTCGTTTTCCCACACAGGATTGTCTTAATTTAAACACATTTTCCATCTAAACTATAGCAGTTCCAAACCGGAAAGCATTGGCTCTACGCTGCTTTCCGCAAAACAGCTTCTGAAACAAAGGAGAGTTTGCTGTGATCGAAGTTTCTCACCTGAGCAAATCCTACGGCAACCGCCCTGCCGTGCAGGATCTCTCGTTTACGGTGCCGGACGGCCAGATCTACGGTCTGCTTGGCCCCAACGGTGCGGGCAAATCCACCATTATGAATATCCTTACCGGCTATCTTGCCCCCACCCAGGGCGAGGTGAAGGTGGCCGGGTTCCGTCTGCCGGAGCAGGCACAGCAGGCTAAGGCCTGTGTGGGCTACCTGCCGGAGCAGCCGCCGCTCTACCCGGAAATGACCGTGCAGGAGTATCTGGACTTTGTGGCAGAGCTTAAGGGGGTAAAGCACGCGCAGCGCAAGCAGCAGGTGTTGGCCGCTGCCCGCCGCACCGGGCTGGAGGAAGTGCTGCCCCGGGTCATCCGCAGCTTATCCAAGGGCTACCGTCAGCGGGTTGGCATTGCGCAGGCGCTGCTGGGCAGCCCGCAGCTCATCATTCTGGATGAGCCCACCGTAGGGCTGGACCCCGCGCAGGTCATCGAGATCCGCAACCTCATCCGGGAGCTGGGCAAGGCGCACACGGTCATTCTGTCCAGCCACATCCTCAGCGAGGTGCAGGCCGTGTGTCAGCAGGTGCTCATCCTGTCTAAAGGGCATCTGGTGGCTGTGGGCAGCCCGGAGGAGCTGGGTGAGACTCTGAATCCCGGCAGCCGTCTGCGCGCTACCGCGCAGGGCGAGACTGACACCGTGCTGGCCGCTGTGCACAATGTGCCGGGCATCTGCCGGGTAGAACTGGAAAGCGCCGCAGACGGTCAGGTCACCTTTACCGCTGAGAGCGAGGACGCCGCCGACCGCCGCGCCGCCGTGTCCCGGGCACTGACCGAGGCCGGCTGCACCGTGCTGGCACTTGCCGCCGAGAACCGCAGCCTTGAGGAGGTATTCCTTGCGCTGACCGAAAAAACGCCGGAGCAGAACACCCCGGCAGAAGGGGAGGAGAACTGAGATGGCTGCTATCTTTAAACGAGAGCTCCGCAGCTGCTTTCACGGCATGATCGGTGCGGTGCTTACTGCCTTTATGCTGGCGGCTACGGCTATCTATTTTGTAGCGCTGAATCTGGGCTATGGTCTGCCGGATTTTGGCTACTACACGCTGTACCGCACTATTTTTGTGCTGTTGCTCTACATTCCGGTGCTCACCATGCGCTCCTTTGCGGAGGAACGCCACAGCCGCACCGACCAGCTGCTGCTCACAAGCCCGGTGTCGGTGGGCGGCATCGTGCTGGGCAAATATTTTGCCCTTTGCGTCATTTTTGCGCTGCCCTGCCTTGTGGATGCGGGCATGATCCTTGTGCTGAAAGCACTGGGCGCTACCGGCACCAGTACACTGGCCAACTTTTCTGCGCTGCTGTGCTATTACCTCATGGGCTGCGCCGCCATTGCCATCGGGGCGTTCCTTTCCAGCCTGACCGAAAACCAGATCATCGCCGCCGTGTCCGGTGTGGCGGCGCTGCTGCTGGCTTATATGATGCCCAGCCTGCGCACCATGTTCACCACCGGCAGCGCGGTGGCGCTGGCACTGTTCACCGCCATTGCCGCTGTGCTCAGCGTGGTGGCAGGGCTGCGCAGCAAAAGCTTCACACTGGGCTGCCTTTCCTTTGCGGGGTGCTGCGTGGCGCTTACGGCACTTTTTCTGCTCAAAAGCAGCTGGCTGACCGAGGCCTTCAGTGCGGTGCTCAGCGCCCTGTGCCTGTTTACCCCCTTTGAAGAATTTGTCAACAGCAGCTTTTCCATCCCCACACTGGTCTACTACCTGACCGTGGCAGCGGTGTTCCTGTTTTTCACCGCGCAGGGGCTGGAAAAGCGCCGCTGGAACTGAGAGGAGGCCATAACGATGAAATGGAACAAGAACGCAGCCTCCCAAAAGGGCAGGGTGTTCCGCAGCGGGCTGCTGTCCACTGCCATGCTGGCGGCAGTGCTGGTGCTGGCGGTGCTGCTCAACCTGCTGGTACGGGCCATCCCTGCAAAATATACTGAGTTCGACCTCTCTGAAGCCAAAATGTACACCCTGAGCGACAGCACCAAAGCGCTGGTGGAGGGGCTGGAAAAGGATGTGCACATCTATTATCTGTGCGAGATCGGCAGCGAGGATACCATCATCACAAAGCTGCTGGATCACTACGCCGCCGAGAGCGGACACCTGAGCTGGGAGCAGAAAGACCCCACCCTGTACCCCACCTTTGCCGCCAAGTATGGCGCGGAGAATGTTTCCTCCGGCAGTCTGATCGTCACCTGCGGGGAGAACAGCACCGTGCTGGATGCCGCCGACCTGTACGAGTACGACTACACTGACTACTACACCACCGGCTCTGCCAGCGTGACTTTTGGCGGCGAAAAGCAGATCACCTCTGCCATCTATAAGCTTACCGCAGCCGGGCAGAGCCATGCCTACTATACCACCAACCACGGCGAGCAGTCCCTGACCGACTCCCTGACCGATGCGCTGGACGCCCAGAATATTGACGCCCAGCCGCTGGATCTGCTCACAAGCACCATCCCGGAGGACTGCGATCTGCTTATCATCAACGCGCCCACCAGCGATTTTACCGCAGGGGACGGCCTTGTGGACGAGATCAGCCAGCTGCAAAATTATCTGGCGGCGGGCGGCAAACTGCTGCTGACCAGCAGTGTCTACGCCCAGACCCCGCAGCTGGACGCCGTGCTGGCGCAGTTCGGCCTTGCCCGCGCAGAGGGCATGGTGGTGGAGGGCGACAGCAGCAAGGCGCTGTATAACTCTGCATGGTCGCTGCTGCCGGACTACGGCACGCCCACCGAGAGCACCGCGCTGAACGGCGTGAACACCAATACCCATGTCATGCTGTCGGTGGCGCAGGGCATCACGGTCACCGAGACCGAGGATGTCACCGCCGAGCCGCTGCTGAACAGCTCCTCCGCTGCCTATGCCAAGACCGACATCAACGACCTTACCACCATGGAGCGGGAGGACGGAGACGCAGATGGCCCCTTTGCGCTGGCCGTCTGGGCACGGAACGAGAATACCGGTGCCGAGGTCCTCTGGATCGGCTGCCCCAACATGGATAACGAGCAGCTTTATCAGTCCATGCCCGGCAACCTGACCTTTTTGCAGGGCTGCGCCGCCTCTCTGGTGGGGCAGGATGTCCTTGTGGACACCAAGGCACTGGAAGCCGAGCCCATCACGGTGGCAGGCTCTACCGCCGCTGCACTGGGGCTGACCTTTGTGTTCGTGCTCCCGGCGGCGGTGCTCATTGCCGGGGCAGTGGTGGTGCTGCTGCGCCGCCGCAGATAAGGAGACCGCCATGAAAACAAAACAGCGTGTCCTGCTGGCGCTGCTGGCAGCGGCAGTGCTGCTGGGCGCGGCACTGTGGGCGGTGACCCGCAGCAACGCCAAGGCCGAGCAGGCCGCCAGTGCCGCCACCGAGGGCAGCATCCCGCTTTCCAGCTTTGCTGCCGAGGACTTGGAGCGGATCGAGTACACCTATAACGGCCAGACCTACACCCTGCAGTATTCCGGCGGCAGCTGGCAGCTGGAACAGGACCCCGCCTATCATCTGGACGAGAGTGCCTGCAACACCATGCGCACCGCCCTGATGGCACTGAATGCCAAGCGCAGCCTGACACCGCAGGCAGGGGAGGACTACGGGCTGGACAGCCCGCAGCTCACCGTTACGGTAACGGCGGCAGGGCAGAGCACTACCCTGACCTTCGGGGCAGAAAACCCGGTCACCGGGGATCTCTATGTGCAAAAAGCCGGGGACGATGCCATCTACACCGTCAGCGGCAACAAAGCCGCCTGCTTCCAGCTGGATAAGGCCGGGCTTTTCGGCAGCTTCTGCCCCACCGGGCTTACGGCTTCTGCCATTACACAGGTAGCCTACACGCTGGCAGACGGCACCTCCGTCACTCTGAACGCCGTCAGCGAGCCGACCGAAAGCGCCGACAGCGCTTCTTCCGCTGCCTACGAGACAGTGTGGCGGCTGGCGTCTGACCCCACCGCCAGCCTTGCACAGGATAAGGTGCAAAGCCTGCTGTCTGCTTTGTGCACCTATGCCACCGCTCAGACTACGGACGCCGACCTTTCTGCCTGCGGTTTTGATGCACCGGTATTCACCGCAGCCGTTACCAGCGAGGATGGCTCCACCGTGCAGCTGGCCTACGCCTGCGGTACGGACGGGTGGTATTTGAAGGTGGAAGGGGAACCTTCGGTATACACGGTGGATACCAGCACTGTACAGGCACTTCTGCTGACGGAAAGCGACCTGAAAACGCAGGAATGATTGTTTTTGTACGCTGCACCGAAACCAAGGTGCAGCGTATATTTTTTTGCAGCTTTTTATAAAGTTGCGGCAAACATCGGCAGAGTGATTGACAATCCGACTGTGATTGTTTATTATAAACCGTGACAGGGTAAGTCCGCCGCGCAAGATCATGCTGCTGCGCGGGGTGGAGCATCCCTTATACGCAAAAAAGATGGGGCAGGTTCCCTGTCTTTTTTCGTATCTGAGAACAAGGAGGATAACATATAAAATGGACAACTCGGTGGTCGTTTCACTGCGGGATATCGTAGTGGAATTTGATGGACAGCGCATTCTGGATGGGCTGAATCTGGATATCCATGACAAGGAGTTCGTGACGCTGCTCGGTTCCTCCGGCTGCGGCAAAACTACCACCCTGCGCCTGATCGCAGGTTTTCTGGAGCCAAACGCCGGCAAGGTGCTGCTGAAAGGGGAGGACATTACCGGTGTGCCGCCCTACAAGCGCCCGGTGAATACCGTGTTCCAGAAATACGCGCTGTTCCCGCACCTGAACGTGTTCGAGAACGTGGCCTTTGGTCTGCGGCTCAAAAAGCTGGACGAGGACACCATCCGCCGCAAGGTGCGCGATATGCTGGAGGTCGTGGGCTTAAAGGGCTTCGAGCGCCGTAGCATCAGCCAGATGTCCGGCGGTCAGCAGCAGCGCGTGGCCATTGCCCGCAGTCTGGTCAACGAGCCGGAGATTTTGCTGCTGGACGAGCCGCTGGGTGCACTGGATCTGAAGCTGCGCAAGGAGATGCAGCTGGAACTCAAGCGGCTGCAGCGCGAGATGAACATCACCTTTATCTATGTCACCCACGATCAGGAGGAAGCGCTTACCATGTCCGATACCGTCGTGGTCATGAACGGCGGCAAGGTGCAGCAGATCGGCACCCCAGAGGATATCTACAACGAGCCGAAAAACGCCTTTGTGGCAGACTTTATCGGCGATTCCAACATCGTGGACGGCGTGATGCACAGGGACTTTCTGGTGTCCTTCTCCGGCGTGGATTTCCCCTGCGTGGACCGCGGCTTTGCCCGGGAGCAGAGCGTGCAGGTGGTGGTGCGCCCGGAGGATATCGAGGTGGTATCCCCGGTGGAAGGCCAGCTTGTGGGCGTGGTGAACGATGTCATCTTCAAGGGTGTGCACTTTGAGATGCACGTCGAGTGCGAGGGCCGCGAGTGGCTGATCCACTCCACCCGCGCCTGCACCCCCGGCGAGACCATTGGTATGCGTATCGGCCCCAACGAGATCCATATCATGGCGCGGAGCGAGGGGTGATGTGCCATGAAGATCTATGATAAAAAGCTGGCCTATCCGTACTTTGTATGGATGGTGCTGTTTACCGTTGTGCCTCTGTTCATTGTGGTGTACTACGCCATGACGGACGCCGAGGGCAACTTTACCCTGAATAACCTTACCTCCATCAGCGGCTACGGCTCGGTGTTTGCCCGCAGCCTGCTGCTGGCGCTTATTGCTACCGTTATCTGTCTGGTCATCGCCTTCCCGGTGGGCTATTTTCTGTCCCGCCTGCGGGTGAACAAGCAGCACATCATGCTTATGCTGGTCATGCTGCCCATGTGGATGAACTTTTTGCTGCGTACCTACGCATGGATGGGTCTGCTCAGCGTCAACGGCCCGGTGAACACCCTGCTGGGATTTATCGGCCTTGGCCCCTATACCATGCTCAATACCTCCGGCGCGGTGGTACTGGGCATGGTGTATAACTATGTGCCCTACATGATCCTGCCGCTGTACACCAGCATGACCAAGATCGACCAGAGCCTTGTGGAAGCTGCGCAGGATCTTGGTGCCAACACCACCAAGACCCTTGTGCGGGTGCTTATCCCCATGAGCGTGCCGGGCATCAGCACCGGCATCACCATGGTGTTCGTGCCGGCAGTGTCTACCTTTGTTATCAGCCGTATGCTGGGCGGCGGCTCTAATCTGCTGATCGGTGACCTGATCGAGATGCAGTTTTTGGGCAACAGCTACAACCTGAACGTCGGCTCTGCCATGAGTTTGGTGCTGATGATCATCGTGCTGCTGTGCATGAGCTTTACATCCAGCTTTGACGAGGATGAAATGGAGGGCGTATCCTGATGAAAACAAAACATCTGCGCCTGATGCAGCGGGTCTACATCATCCTGTTCTTCTGCTTTATGTATCTGCCCATTGCCTACATGATCGTGTTCAGCTTCAACCAGAGCAAGGGCTATTCGCTGTTCACCGGCTTTACCTTTAAATGGTACCGCAGCCTGTTCACGAATGCGTCCATCCTCCATGCGCTGTGGGTGTCCGTTGAGGTAGCCATCCTGTCTGCCATCATCGCCACGGTGCTGGGCACGGCAGCCAGCCTTGGCATTGCCTCCATGAGCCGCAAAAGCCGCCTGCTGGTGACCAACATCACCTATATCCCGGTGGTCAACCCGGAAATCATCACCGGCATTTCCCTGATGCTGCTGTTTGTGGCCTACCAGCGCTTTGCCGCGCAGTCCGCATGGCTACCGGACAACATCATGGGTCTGCCCACGCTGCTCATTGCGCATATCGCGTTTAACGTGCCCTACGTTATCTTCAACGTAAGTCCCAAGCTGAAGCAGCTGGATATCAAGCTGTACGAAGCAGCGCTGGATCTTGGCTGTGATCCCCGACAGGCTTTCTTCAAGGTCATCCTGCCGGAGATCAGTCCCGCTATCCTGTCGGCCTTCCTCATCTGCCTGACCTATTCCATCGACGACTTCATGATTTCCTACTTCAACTGCGGTACGGTGGAGACTTTGCCCATTGCCATCTACTCCATGACCCGCAAAAAGGTCAGCCCGGAGATCTACGCGCTGTCCACCATCATGTTCGTGGTCATCCTCAGCGTCATTCTGGTGTCCAACGCCATGGAGAGCCGCAGCTACCGCAAGGATCAGAAAACGCTGCGAGAGGAGGGTGCATGATGAAACGCATTGCTGCATTGCTGCTGACGCTGGCTGTGGTGCTGTGCGCCGCATTGCCGGTGTTTGCCGCCGGTACCATTGAGGTCACCGAGGACGTCTCGGTGTCGGACGATTATGACTGGACCCGCTTTAAGGGGCAGAACGTCACCCTGAACGTCTACAACTGGGGCGAGTACATCTCCAACGGCTCGGATGACAGCGTGGACGTGGTGGCGGCCTTTGAAAAGCTGACCGGCATCAAGGTGAACTACACCACTTTCGACTCCAACGAGTCCCTGTACGCCAAGCTCAAGTCCGGCGCAGCCAACTACGATGTGATCATCCCCTCCGACTACATGGTGGCAAAGATGATCAACGAGGGGATGCTTGCACCCCTTGACTACGACAATATCCCCAATTTCCAAAAGATCGATGCAGGCTACCGCAACCCGGACTATGACCCGCAGAACGCCTACACTGTGCCCTATATGCTGTGCACCACCGGCATCATCTACAACACTACCATGGTAGACGAAGCCCCCACCTGCTGGGCAGACCTGTGGGACGAACAGTATGCGGGCAACATTCTGATGTTCAACAACAGCCGTGACGCCTATGCTATCGCTGCGTTCAAGAGCGGCCACAGCATCAACCCCGCCACCCCGGAAGAGGTGGACGAGGTGGTAGAGGAGCTCAAGACGCAGAAGCCGCTGGTGCAGGCCTACGTCATGGACGAGATCTTTGATAAGATGATCGGCGGCGAGGCTGCCATCGGCGTGTACTACTCCGGCGATGCCATCACCATGATCGATGATAACCCGGACTTGGCTTGGGTATTCCCGGAGGAGGGCAGTGTGCTTTCGGTGGACTGCATGGCTGTGCCCGCTGCCAGCGAGCACAAGGAAGCCGCCGAGATGTTCATCAACTTCATGTGCGAGACCGACATCGGCAAGGCCAACAGCGAGTATATCGGCTACACCACCCCCATGCACGATGTATGGGAGGTACTGGACGAGGATCTGAAGACCAGCGAGATCGCCTATCCGTCTGAGGAGGACGCCGCCCGCGAGAAGGTGTTCACCGCCCTGAGCGACGAGGTGAACAGCGAGCTGGATCTGAAGTGGAGCGAGATGAAGAGCTACGATGAAGGCGGCGGCAGCTACCTGTTTTTACTGCTGCTGCTGGCTATGCTGGCACTTGCCTGCTTCAATATCTGGCGCAAAGTGCGCAGAAAGACCCGCAATCAGTATTGATCGTTTCAACCAAGGCTGCCGTCCCGGACGTGGTGCGGCGGCCTTTTTCCGATAGGAGGGAAAGACTATGGAACCGTTTTATTATCAAGGTACCGCCGTGGTAGAAAATGCCGATGCAGACTGTCACAGCCTGCTCAAGGCCAGCGCTCTGCTGCGCTATGTGGAGCAGATTTCTTCCATGCACGCCCGGAAGTTTGGCATGGACGATAAGTTTTTTGTGGATCACGGCGTAGCGTTTCTGGTGGGCAAGCAGGCGCTGCGGTTCAGCCGCGTGCCCCGCCGTGGCGAGACTTTGACCCTTTGCTCCCGCTCAGAAAAGGCTCTCCGCGGCTCCATCAAGCGCGTCACCACCCTTACGGACGAAGCCGGACAGGAGGTAGCCATGGTGGACAGCCGCTGGATCATGTCCAGCCTTGAGGATGGGCACATCCTGCGCCAGCCGGGCTGGACGGTAGAGGGATACTGGAACGAGACGGTGAAAGAGGAGCTGCCCCTTTTGCTGCATAAGCGCCGGGACAGCCTGACCAGTGCCGGCCTGTTTACGGCGCGCTACTCTCAGTGCGACCTGCACTATCACATCAACAACGCTTTTTATCTGGATATCGTCTGTGACGCGCTGCCGCTGGAGATCATGCGCGATCACGTTGTAAAGTTTGCCTCCATCAACTATCACCGTGAAGTCCCCATGGGACAGCAGGTGGAGGTGTTTTACACGCCTTCGGATGATGGCTGGTACTTTATTGCCAAGCGCGCAGACAAAACGGCCTTCGAGTGCTATCTGGAGCTGGAGCCGGTCAAGCAGTAAACGTCCAAAGGAGAAATGCCTATGTCCAAAACCGGAGAATTGTTCGGCACCTTTTTTAAGATCGGTGCCTTTACCTTTGGCGGCGGCTATGCCATGGTGGCGCTGCTGGAGCACGAATTTGTAGAGGAAAAGCGCTGGCTCACCCGGGAGGAGTTTCTGGATATGGTCGCCATTGCCGAGTCCACCCCCGGCCCTGTGGCGGTAAACAGTGCCACCTACATCGGCTATAAGCTGGCCGGGGTAGCCGGTGCGGCGGCCTCTACCCTTGCGGTGTGCCTGCCGTCTTTCGGGGTCATCTATCTTATTTCGCTGTTTTTTGATCGCTTTTTGCAGCTGACAGTGGTAGCCAATGCCTTTAAGGGCATTCAGGCCTGTGTCATCTACCTGATCCTATCCGCAGGGGTCAAGATGCTCAAAAATCTGCAGCGCACCCCCTTCAACACGGCAGTGGTGGCGGTGGTGCTGGCGGCCATGGTGGGCTGCTCTGTGCTGGCGGTAAAGTTTTCCTCCATCTGCTGCATCCTGCTTTGCGGCGCAGCCGGGGTGCTGGCCTATGCAGTGGGGCAGGGGAAGAAAGGCGGCACAAAATGATCTTGTTGCAATTATTCTGGAACTTTCTTGTCATCGGTGCGGTGTCTTTTGGCGGCGGCTACGGCATGATCTCGCTGGTGCGGGAAACGGTGCTGGGGCATGGCTGGCTGACCGAGAGCGAATTTCTCAGCTTTATCGCGGTGTCAGAGTCCACCCCTGGCCCACTAGCGGTGAACATGGCTACCTTTATCGGCGCTTCGCAGGCGGGGCTGGCAGGTTCCTTTGCGGCAACGGTGGGGGTGGTGCTGCCCTCCTTTGTCATCATTCTGCTCATCGCGGCGGCGCTGCACAGCCTGATGAAGTACGCCGGGGTCAACGCCTTTCTGGCCGGGGTGCGCCCCTGCGTGGTGGCTATGATCTTAGCCACCGCCTGCACCATGGGGCTTTCCACGCTGGGAGGCTTTACCACTGTTTCCGGCGGCTTTGCCCCGGATGTGCGTGCGCTGGCGGTGTTTGTCCTTTTGGACATTCTGCATTTTGCCTATAAAAAGAAAACGCAGAAAGCGCCGTCCCCCATCGGGATGATCCTGCTTTCTGCGGTGCTGGGTGCGGTGCTGTGGAGCATCTGACCCGGCAAGAAAGGATACTGCAATGAACATTACCGTGTATCTGGGCGCAAGCCTTGGCAACGACCCTGCACTGTCACAGGCTGTGCAGCAGCTGGGGCGCTGGATCGGCGAAAGCGGCAACGCGCTGGTGTACGGCGGCAGCAAAAGCGGCCTGATGGGCATTTTAGCCGACAGTGTGCTGGCCGCAGGCGGCAGGGTGACCGGCGTAGAACCCAAATGCTTTCTGGACGCAGAGCTGCAGCATGAGGGTCTGACCGAATTGATCGTGACCGAGGATATGCCCGCCCGCAAAACCAGAATGATCGAGCTGGGCGATGCTTTTATCGCGTTTCCCGGCGGCACCGGCACACTGGAGGAGATCACCGAGGTCATCAGCAAGCTGTCGCTGGGGCAGCTGAACGCGCCCTGTATCCTCTACGATCTGAACGGCTACTACCAGCCCCTGCACCAGCTTTTGCAGCAGATGATCGCCATGGGGCTTTCCACCTCGGCGCGGCAGCGGAATATCGCCTTTGCTGCCGACCTTGCCCAAATCCGCGCAATTCTTGAAAAATGATACTGGGAAGCTTGCTTCTCAAACGTGGGGAGACTGCTGTACATGGCTTTGTGCGGCGGTCTTTTTTCATAAAAATGGGATACCGGGGCGTCCGCGGACGACCCGGTATCCTGAAAAAAGAAAAAATCATTCCGCTGGTTATGCCCATAGCGCATGCGGAGGGCATTTAAAATCTTTCTGCGCAACCAAAAAGGCCACTGCACAAAACAATGTGCAGCGGCCTTTTGCTATCCTGTTATGTACGCTGTGCGCGTTAAACTTAGGCGGCAGTGGTGGAAGCAGCCTCAGAAGAAGCAGCCTCGGAAGATGCAGCCTCAGAGGAAGCAGCCTCGGAAGATGCAGCCTCAGAGGAAGCGGCCTCGCTGGAAGCAGCCTCAGAAGAAGCAGCCTCGGAAACAGCGGTGGTGCTTGCGGAAGCAGCCTCAGAGGAAGAAGCAGCGGTAGAAGCAGAGCCACCGCAAGCGGTCATGCCAGCAGCCAGAGCCAGAGCAACAACAGCGATGCAAATATTCTTGAGTTTCATATCAATGATCTCCTTAGTCTTCTTGTAAATGTTTAGCAGCGGGCTTTCGGTAACACCTCACTGCGATGCTATATTCTAATCTGTTTTTGAAAAAAATCAAGAGGATTTTGGTCGAAAGTTATAATCCGTGTAAAGAATCTGCATAGTTGTCATAAATTTTCGCCAAAAGTAAAAGACTTTTTGGCAAAAATAAAACCCAGAATAGAGCCTGCGCTGCCGGACGAGGAACGCAAAGTAGAAAAAATCTGAAAAAATATCAAAGAATCCTTTTTATTGGACTGCAAATGTAGATAATAGAGGCACAGCAGGGGACGGTCATCCCCCGGAAGGCTGAACGACAAGAACATTTGTGGAGGATACTACGATGAAAGATTTTGATTTTGGCTACTTTGGCACCGGTGACGAGGGCTACGCCCAGTACATGACCGCATTCGAGCGCAATTTCAGCACGGACAGCACCGACAGCTTTGCGTCCGATGACGCGGACTGCGATGCAGACAGCTGCGACAGCAGCGAGGACGATTTCTAAGTCCGCACTCTTTTGCCCGTTTGTGCATACAACGGGCAAAGGGGGAATGCGGCTTGAACCGGATCGTTTTCACACTTGGGATCTGGCTGTTCCCGGCGGCGTGTACCGCGCTGGGAGCGGCAGGGGGGTTTTTGCTGCGCAGGCAGACAAGACCGGCTACCCGGCGCATTTTGTGCGGCATGGCGGCGGGTATCATGCTGGCGGCCAGCGTGTGGAGCCTGCTGCTGCCGGCCATAGCCCGGTCGCAGGGCAGGGCAGCATGGGTGCCCCCGGCGCTGGGGCTTATTTTGGGCGCTGTGGGGCTTTTACGGCTGGAGGATGCCGCCGGGCAGCTGCTTGCGGGCGGCCCCGGGCATTGCGGGCGCATGGTGCTGGCGGTCACCCTGCACAACCTACCGGAGGGCATGGTGGTGGGGCTGGCTGCGGCGCTGGCGCTGCACGGGGACGCAGATGCCGTAAGCGGAGCGCTGGCGCTGAGTTTGGGCATCGGCTTGCAGAATATCCCGGAGGGTGCGGCGGTCAGTCTGCCGCTGACCCAGAGCGGGCGCACCCGGGGGCAGTCCTTTGCCGCCGGTGCGGCCTCCGGGCTGGTGGAGCCCTTGGGCGCAGTGCTGGCCTTTGTGCTGGCCGAGTGGGTAGGCGCAGCGCTGCCGTGGCTCATGAGCGCGGCGGCGGGCTGTATGGTGTGTGTGACCGCACAGGAGATGATCCCTGAGGCGGTGGAACCGGATGAAGTGGCCGGTGTCATCAGCATTGTGCTGGGCTTTGCCCTGATGATGGCACTGGATGTGGCCCTGTGATATAGTAAAAGCAATGCCGGACAGACCTTTTGGCCTGCCCGGCATTGCTTTTATGCAAAAAGGATTTATACTATCTGCTGCTTCTGGCGCAGCTTACGCCGCACCACCAGCAGGCAGGTCAGGTGCACCAGTGCGGTCAGTGCCCAGCTGATGGGGTAGCTGATGTACAGCATAAAGGGGGTACGGTGCAGCTGGAAAATCGTTGCGATCCACACCAGCCGCAGCGCACACACGCCGATAAGGCTTACCACCATGGGAAGCACGCTGTAGCCCAGCCCGCGCAGGCTGCTGGCCAGCACGTCCATAATGCCGCACAGCAGGTAAAAGCCGCAGATCAGGCGCAGCCGCTCGGCACCGGTGGCAATGACCGCTGCGTCCGAGGAATAGAAGCGCAGCAGCTGATGTCCTGCCAGCGCTGCGCCGCCGCCCAGCACAAGGCCGGTGACCACCGCACACAGCAGGCAGTTGCGGATCACCCGGTCAAGATTGTGGTACTTGCGCGCGCCGATGTTCTGGCTGGTAAAGGTGACAGCGGCCTGCGCAAAAGCATTCATGGCGGTGTACACAAAGCCCTCCAGATTGGAGGAGGCAGAGTTGCCCGCCACCACCATGGAGCCGAAGGAGTTGATGGAGGACTGGATGACCACATTGGAAAGGCTGAACACCGTGCTCTGCAGCCCGGCGGGCAGACCGATGAGCAAGATCTGCTTCAGCGTCCCGGCGTGGAAGGCCAGCCGCCGCAGATCCAGCCGCAGTGCGCCCTCCTCCCGGACGAGCATTCCGGTCACCAGCAGCGCGGACACGGTCTGGCTGATGATGGTGGCCAGCGCCACGCCTGCCACGCTCATGGAAAAGCCGATGACAAAGACCAGATTCAGCACCACGTTGATGACACCGGCGGCCGCCAGACAGTACAGTGGGCGTTTGGTGTCGCCCACCGCCCGCAGCAGCGCACTGCTGAAGTTGTACAGCATGGTCATGGGCATGCCGATAAAATAGATCTTCAGGTACAGGGTGGAAAGGCTGATCACGTCCTCCGGGCAGCTCATCAGCTCCAGCAGACCGCGCGCGGCGCAAAAGCCCACCACCGCCAGCAGCACGCCGCTGACTAAACCCAGCGCTACGGCGGTGTGCACCGTATCCTGCACGCCCTTTTCGTCCCGGGCACCAAAGCACCGGGCTGCCACCACGTTGGCACCCAGCGAAAGCCCGACGAACAGGTTGACCAGCAGATTGATCAGCGCGCCGTTAGAGCCAACGGCAGCCAGCGCCGTGCTGCCCGCAAAGCGCCCCACCACCACAACGTCGGCGGCGTTGAACAGCAATTGCAGAATGCTGGATGCCGCCAGCGGCACGGAAAACAAGATGATCTTTTGCAGCATAGGTCCGCTGGTCAGGTCTGCGGAACGGCTGGTCATAGCCATGAATTATCTACCTCCTATAATATGCCTTGTGTGAACATAGCAATTGCCTATTATAGCGCGATATTAGGTAAAAAACAAGAGGTAAAGCGCCCTGTTCTCTCCAAAAGCGGCAAATATCGCCTGCCGGGCGCAGCCTGCAATTGAAAAATGCTGCCCATACTGCTATAATAAGGCGGTACACCCGTAGAAAACGGAGGAAGTTCTATTCATGTATCGAAATCGGATCAAACGACTGTTGGACATTTTCCTGTCAGCCTGCGGCATTCTGTGCCTTTCGTGGCTGCTGCTGCTTCTGGCTGTTGCCATCAAGCTGGACTCGCCCGGGCCGGTTTTCTTCCGGCAGAAGCGTGTGGGCATCGGCAAGCGGCATTTCCAGATCCTCAAGTTCCGCACCATGCGCATCGACACCCCGCACGATATGCCCACCCATCTGCTGCACGACCCGGAGCAGTATATCACCCGCATGGGGCACTTTCTGCGCAAGACCAGTCTGGACGAGCTGCCCCAGCTGTGGAATATCCTTGTGGGGGATATGGCTGTCATCGGCCCGCGCCCTGCGCTGTGGAACCAGTACGACCTGCTGGCTGAGCGGGATAAATACGGTGCAAACGATGTGCGCCCGGGGCTGACCGGCTGGGCACAGATCCATGGCCGCGACGAACTGGAAATTGCCGAAAAGGCAAAGCTGGACGGCTGGTATGTGGAGCATATCAGCTTTGGGCTGGATGTGAAGTGCTTCTTTGGCACCATTACCGCCGTACTCAAGCATGACGGCGTGGTGGAGGGCGGCACCGGCACCCTGCATGATGAAAAATGATCTATTATATGGAGACACAGGAGCCTTGGCTGACGCTCCGGTGTCTCCATTTTTACAGAAAGCACAGCACAGAGCGGCTGAAATTGGCATATCTCTTGATTTATCCCATGAAAAGCGTATAATAAAACAGTACACAAGACGTTAAAGGAGGATTCCTGTATTATGGAACGCACCTATATCAATGAGGCTCAAAAGGCCATCGGCGGCACGGTGAAGGTGCAGGGCTTTATCGAGAACCTGCGCAACAGCAAGTATATGGCATTTATCGTGCTGAAGGATATTACCGGCAAGCTGCAGATCACGGTGGAAAAGGCCGACCACCCTGAGCTGGTGGATACCATCGACCAGCTCACCCCGGACTCTGTCATCACCGTCACCGGCAAGGTGATGGAGAACGACTATGTCAAGATGGGCGGCGTGGAGATGATCCCCGAAAGCATCGAGGTGGAGAGCACTGCCAATGCACTGCCCATCGTCCGCAAGGAGATCGCAGCCACCAAGAAAAAGAAGGCTGTGGAGCGCTCCAGCATTGATCAGCGCATCGACTACCGCTGGATCGACCTGCGCACCGACGAGAACCAGCTGATGTTCAAGGCACAGAGCTGCTTCGTCAACGCCATGCGCAAATTCCTGCTGGACCGCAACTTCATCGAGATCCACACCCCCAAGCTGATCGCTGCTGCCAGCGAGAGCGGCTCTGAGGTGTTCAAGGTGGACTACTTCGACCGCAACGCTTATCTGGCACAGAGCCCCCAGTTCTACAAGCAGATGGCCATGGCTGCCGGCTTTGAGCGCATCTTCGAAACTGGCCCGGTGTTCCGCGCCGAGAAGAGCTATACCAATAAGCACGCTACCGAGTTCTCCGGCTTCGACCTGGAGTTCAGCTACATCACCTCCTTCAAGGACGTGATGAAGATGGAAGAAGAGCTGCTGACCGCCGGTCTGCAGGCTGTTAAGGACAGCTATGGCGACCAGATCAAGGAGCTGTTTGGTCAGGAAGTCATCGTGCCCACCACTCCGTTCCCGGTGGTCAAGCTGGCAGACCTGTACAAGGCTCTGGAGGAAGAGTTTGGCTACACCGTGGACGAGAGCGAGAAGGGCGATCTGACCACCGAGGCCGAGCGCCTGAGCTACGATTGGGTCAAGAAGCACTACGGTCACGAGTTCCTGTTCATCACCGATTACTCTGCCGAGAAGCGCGCTTTCTACCATATGCGCGACGAGAACGGCGTGCCGCAGGGCTACGACCTGATCTGGCGCGGTGTGGAGATCACCACCGGCGCCCAGCGTGAGCATCGCTACGAGGTGCTGAAGAAGCAGGCTGAGGAGAAGGGTCTGGCCGATGACGTCAAGTTCTATCTGGAGTTCTTCCAGTACGGCTGCCCGCCCCACGGCGGCTTTGGCATCGGCATCGATCGCCTGACCATGCTGCTGTGCGGCCTGAGCATCAAGGACGCTGAGTTCCTGTTCCGCGGCCCCAACCGCCTGACCCCGTGATTTTATAAAACCTTCCCGAGAGCTGCTGTGTTTTGCACGGCAGCTCTTTTTTAGTCCTGTGAAAAGGCAAATCAGGGAAATTCGCAGATTTTCCTGAATTGCAATTATAAAAGTATTTTCCGCTAAAGATGCCCAGAGCAAAGCGGAGGGCATTCAAAATCGTCCCGGCATAATAAGCGCCCCTTTTTCATACGATACAACGAGCACACCCACCCCTACGGGCGCGGTGCGCAGCGCAACAGGAAGGGGAGAATTGCTTTGGAAAAACAGGAACAGAACAGCATCTGTCGCGAGATCGGCGCACGCACCGGCGGGGATATCTACATCGGTGTGGTGGGCCCGGTGCGCAGCGGCAAATCTACCTTTATCAAGCGGTTCATGGAGCAGCTGGTGCTGCCCGCTATGTCCGGCTCTGCCGCTGCCCGGGAGCGTGCCCGGGACGAGCTGCCGCAGTCGGCGGCGGGGCGCACCATCATGACCACCGAGCCCAAATTCATCCCGGAGACCGCCGTGCCCTTGCAGCTGGAGGGCGGCGGGGCGTGCCGGGTGCGGCTGATCGACTGTGTGGGCTACATGGTGGAGGGTGCCATGGGGCACGAAGAGGACGCAAAGCCCCGCATGGTCAAAAGTCCGTGGTTTGAGCAGGAGGTGCCCTTTGATCTTGCCGCAGAGACCGGCACCCGCAAGGTGATCTGCGAGCACTCCACCATCGGGGTGGTGGTCACCACGGACGGCTCGATCAGCGATATCCCCCGGGCGGGCTACGCAGAGGCGGAAAGGCGGGTCATCACGGAACTGGAAGCGCTGGGCAAGCCCTATATCATTCTGCTCAACAGCACCCACCCGGACGCGCCGGAGACCCGGCAGCTGGCCGAGGGCATGGCGCGGGACTACCACCGCACCGTGCTGCCGGTAAGCTGCGTGGACTTGGACGCCGCCATGCTGGGGGAGATTCTGCGGCGGGTGCTGTACGAGTTTCCGGTGCAGGAGCTGGATTTTGCCCTGCCCCGCTGGGTGACGATGCTGGAGCCAGGACACTGGCTGCAAACGCAGGTGTATGCAGCCGCCATGCAGCTGGCAGAGCGGGTGTCCCGCATGAAGGATCTGCCCACTGGAACGGACGCCCCTGCGCTGGAATGCGATGCCGTGCAGCGCTCGGCAGTGGCAGGGGCTGACCTTGCCGCCGGCAGTGTGCGGGTGAGCGTGAAGTTAAAGCCGGAGATCTTTTATCAGGTGCTCAGCGAGCAGACCGGGCTGGATATCGGGGACGAGGCCGGGCTGATGCCCTGCATCATGGAACTTGCCCGGGCAAAACGCGCCTACGAGAAGGTGCGCAGCGCCTTGGAGCAGGTGGAAGCCACGGGCTACGGCATCGTGATGCCCTCCATTGATGAGCTGCATCTGGAACCGCCGGAGATCGTGCATCAGGACGGGCGCTGCGGCGTCCGGCTGCAAGCCTGCGCGCCCTCCATCCAGATGATGAAGGCCACCATCCACACCGAGCTCAGCCCCATCGTGGGCACCGAGAAGCAGAGCGAGGACTTGGTGCAGAGCCTATTGGCCGACTTTGCGGACGACCCGGTGCAGCTATGGGAGTCCAACATTTTCGGCAAAAGCCTGCACGAGCTGGTGAACGACGGGCTACAGAACAAGCTGCTCCACATCCCACAGGAGGCGCGCACCCGTCTGCAGGAAACGCTGGAGCGGGTCATCAACGAGGGCTGCACTGGGCTGATCTGTATCCTGATCTAGGGCGTATCTGAAAAAAATCCCCGCCCGCCGTAAGGTTTGCTTACAGCGGGCGGGGATCGTTTTGTCTTATTTTTCTTCCTCGGTCAGCTTGTTGATCAGCAACTGATAGATCTCGTTGCCCTTCAGGATAAACTGTTTTTTCACCAGCTCGGCACTCAGCCGGTCGGGCGCGCCCAACTCCAGACAAAACAGCTCGCTGTCCAGCCCCTTTACGGTGCAGCGCACGGTGCAGTGACCGTCTGCCTTTTCGGTGATGCGGGCGCTGTACTTGGCCTCCTTGCGGGCCCATGTCTGGCAGCGCAGCACAGCAGCCACCGCCCGCTCCCGCACGCTGCGGGGGAGGTCGTAGGCCAGTTCCTGCGCCACCTTGCGGCCTTTGTCGGTAATGGCGTAGCTGTCACCGGTCAGGGTGACCAGTTCCTGCTTTGTGATATCGTCCAGACAGGAGCCGATCTCAAAATAGTTGACAAGGGCTTCCTCCATCAGGGCGTTCTCGATCTCCTGCCGGGTAATGGGACCGGCGTTTTTCACCAGATAGCACAATAGCAGCCGGATCTCGGTGCTGCTGGTCAGGCCGCCGGGACGGACACCGGCGGTAAAAGCATCATTGGCGCTCATCGTTCCTTACATCCCCCTTGCACTTTCACATGGTATCAAAGGTCTGCGCCGCTGCCAAAAGGGCGGGCAGCGGGCAGACAAAAACTCTTTCTATTAGTATAAAGGCTTTCAGCCCGGATTGCAAGCCGCAACGGCAAAATCTGTCTCAATGCGCTTGGGACATTCCGGTGTGGAGTACACCCACCTGTCCAGATGTCCCTCGGTGATGAAGTACCGCAGCTCAAACCGGTGGGGCTGGCTCAGGGCATGGTTCACGATGACCAGCTTGATCTTCATCTTCTCCGGCAGAATGTTTTTGATGTAAACGCTTACCGCCTGCCCGGGCGCAAGGCCGGTGCAGCTTTCCGCAAGGCCGGCAAGGTTCGGCGCGATCTCCACAAAGGTGCCGTATTCCTCCACGCTACGCACGATGCCCACCACCGTTTCGCCCACGGTGAACCGGGCGGCGTTCTCTGCCCATGTGCCCAACAGTTCCCGGATGGTCAGCACAAAGCGCCCCTGTGCGTCCCGGTTCTTGATGGCACACAAAATCTGCTGCCCCACGCTGACCCGGTCGGCAGGGGAGGAGATGCGGCTTACCGACATACAGTCGATGGGCAGCAGGGCGCTGATGCCGCAGCCTACGTCACAAAACGCACCGAACGGCTCGATGTGGGTCACCGTGCAGGGCAGGATATCCCCGGGCGAGAGCGTGTCCAGATACTCTGCCTTGCACAGCCGCTGCGCCTCGGCGCGGGAAAGCCGGTAGCAGGGTGCGCCGTCCTCGTCCGTATCCAGTCCTTCAATGACAAAGCAGGTGGGGCGTCCCACCCGGGTCAGCACCGCAATATCCCGCACGGTACCGGTCTCGGCACCGTCTGCGCACTGGGCAAAGGGCATCACCGCTTTTACGCCGCCCAGCTCAAACCGCAGCTGCCGCCGGGTGTCAAAGGCAAGGGCAGTGGCCTGTAAAATCTCGCCGCTGGCCATGGCAGCCCGCAGCTCGGCAGGAGACAGACGGGCGGCAGAACGATAACTGTTTTCGGTACGATAAGCTTGCATCATGTTTCATTCCTCTTTCTATATGGTTTTCGGGTCTCTGTGCGATGCTACAACGATATGCAGCAGTGTGCGCAGATATTTGCATTTTGTGCGGCTTTGCATTATACTATATCTGTATGCGCAGCACCCGCTTTGCGGGCGGCGGCACACACTGGCTCTGCCGGGCATCTGCACGGCAGAAAAGAAGGGAGAGGTCGGAAAAATATGGACATCGCTGTGGGAGATACCATCCTCACCCGCAAAAAGCACCCCTGTGGGGCATCCAGCTTCGAGGTGCTGCGGGTGGGCATGGATTTTAAGATCCGCTGCACCGGCTGCGGACGCGAGGTCATGCTGCCCCGCGCCAAAATTGAAAAGAACATCAAAAAGGTGGTAAAGCCCGGCAGCGCGCAGTAGCGCAGCCAACGCACCCGAACCGGAACGAATTTGTAAGGAGAACTGCAAGGATGCAAGATATTTCTTCCCGGATGGATGCGGTCTGCCGCCGCTTTGAGGAACTTTCCATGCGGCTGAACCAGCCCGATACCGCCGCCGATCCGGCACTGTTCCGCAAGCTGATGCGGGAGTACCACGACACCGAGCCGGTGGTGGAGGCTTACCGGGACTGGCAGACCGCACTGGATCATCTGGCACAGGCCAAAGCCCTGCTGGAGGAGCCCGGTTCACTGGACCCGGACTTCAAGCAGATGATACAGCAGGAAATCAGCGAAAAAAGTCAAGATGTGGCAAAGCTGGAAAATAATCTCAAAATTTTGCTGCTGCCCAAGGACGTGAACGACGGCAAAAACGTCATCATGGAGATCCGCGGCGGTGCCGGCGGCGAGGAAGCTGCCCTGTTTGCCCACAGCCTGCTGCGCATGTACACCATGTACGCCCAGAACCGTGGCTGGACACTGGAAGTGCTCAACCTGAACGAGACTGAACTTGGCGGCGTAAAGGAAGCCATCGTTTCGGTAGACGGCGCAGGTGCGTATAACCGCCTCAAGTATGAGAGCGGGGTGCACCGGGTGCAGCGTGTGCCGGAGACCGAAACGCAGGGCCGCATCCACACCTCCACCGCCACCGTAGCGGTAATGCCGCAGGCAGAGGAGGTGGACTTTGCGCTGGATATGAAGGACCTGCGCATCGACACCTTCCGCTCCTCCGGTGCGGGCGGTCAGCACATCAACAAGACCTCCAGCGCCATCCGTGTGACCCATATCCCCACAGGTACGGTGGTGGAGTGCCAGAACGAGCGCAGCCAGTTCCAGAACAAGGATAAAGCATTGGAGATCCTGCGCAGCCGTCTGCTTGCGCAAAAACAGAAGGAACAGCAGGATGCCATCAACGCCCAGCGTCAGGGACAGGTGGGCACTGGCGACCGCAGCGAGAAGATCCGCACCTACAACTTTCCGCAGGATCGCTGCACCGACCACCGCATCGGGCTGACTGTCCATAATCTGGAAAAAATCATGGACGGCAATCTGGACGAGGTCATTGACGCCCTTGCCACCCGCGAGCAGACTGAAAAGCTGCAAAGGCTGGGCGGATAAGCCCCGGCTTTGCAGGTGCAAAACCATTCAAATGACTGCCAAGCAAATATACTTTACAGATAGAAAGAACGATGATTCGTATGGAAATCAAAACAAGAGTTTTGCCTGCCGATGAAGCAGGCGTAGCCGAGGCCGCGCAGCTGCTGCGGCAGGGGCAGCTTGTAGCCCTGCCCACCGAGACGGTCTATGGCATTGCCGCCGATGCCCGCAACGGTGCGGCGGTGCGCAATATCTTTGTGGCCAAGGGACGCCCGCAGGATAACCCCCTCATCGTCCACGTCACCGGGCCGGAGATGCTGCCGGGTCTTGTCAGCGAGGTGCCGGAGCGCGCCCAGTTGCTGATGGCAGCCTTCTGCCCCGGGCCGCTGACCATCATCATGCCGCGCGGGCCGGAGGTGGCGGATGCGTGCTGCGCCGGACTGGATACCGTGGGCATCCGTATGCCCAGCCACCCGGTAGCGCGGGCGGTCATCCAGCAGAGCGGCTGTGCCTTTGCCGCCCCCAGCGCCAACCTTTCCGGCAAGCCCAGCCCCACCAACGCGCAGGATGTGTTTACCGATATGGACGGCCGTCTGCCGCTGATTCTCGATGGCGGCGAGTGCGATGTGGGCGTGGAGAGCACCGTGGTGTCGGTGGTGGGGGAGAAGCCCACCCTGTTCCGCCCCGGTCACATCACGCTGGAGGACTTGGAGCGCGCCCTCGGCGAGGAAGTTGAGGTGTCCAAGGCCATTCTGGAAAAGCTGCCGGAGGGTGCTGTGGTGCGCAGCCCGGGCATGAAGTATAAACACTACGCCCCCAAGGCCGATGTGACCTTGCTCAACGGCACCTTTGCGCAGTTCAAGGCCTATGTGGACGCCCATAAAAACGAAAACCCCAGCTGCCTGTGCTTTACCGGCGAAAGCGCAAAGATGGACGTGCCCTGCGTGGAATACGGCCGCGAGGGGGACGGTGCCGATCAGGCAAAGCACATCTTCCGTTCCCTGCGGGCGCTGGATGAGCAGGGCGATGGCGTGGTCTACGCCCGCTGCCCGCAGAAGGATGGCCTGTCCATGGCAGTGTACAACCGCCTGATCCGCGCCGCCGCCTTCCGGGTAATCGACCTATGATCACATTGGGCATCACGGGGCGCAGCGGTTGCGGCAAGTCCACTGTCACAGCGGTATTTGCCGCCCACGGCGTGCCGCTGGCAGACGCCGACCAGCTCAGCCGGGAAATTTTGCTGCCCGGCTCGCCGCTGCTGCCGCAGCTGGCGGCGCGGTTCGGCGGGGAGATTCTTCGCCCGGACGGCACGCTGGACCGCCGCCTGCTGGCTGACCGCGCCTTTGCCACCCCGGAGGGCAAGGCTGCACTGGACAGCCTGACCCACCCCGCCATCGTGGCGCGCATCCGTGCGGCAAAGCAGGCGGCACAGGCCGCCGGAGCGTCCCTTTTTGTGCTGGACGGTGCGGTCATCGTGGGCACGGCGGCACAGGCTGAATGCGACCGCCTGTGCGTGGTCACCGCACCCTTTGAAACCAGCGTGGCGCGCATTGTGGCGCGGGACGGCATCTCGCCGGAGATGGCCGCCCGCCGCCTGAACGCCCAGACCCCGGAACAGACCCTGACCGCACAGGCAGATTACACCCTGCACAACGACGCCGGGCTGGAGGCGCTGCAAGCCGCAGCCGCCCGCCTGTGTGAGCGGCTACAGGCAGAAGGGGGCGTGACGGCAGCGCTTTGAACGAACAAAATTATGAAAAAGCCTACGACCCCATCGCCGCCCGGGAGCGCCGCGCCGCGCGGGAAAAACTGCACCGCCGCAAACAGCGTCGCCGCTGTCAGCGGCTGCTGCGGCTGGTTGCTTTGTGCTTGGCGGTGGTGCTGGCGGTGTGCGCAGCGCCGCCCCTGTGCAACCGGCTGGACCGGTTTTTGTACCCCCGCAAGTACGAGCAGCTGGTGGAAAAATGGGCAGCAGCCTACGAGCTGGACCCGCTGCTGGTCTACGCCTTTATCCGCACCGAAAGCGGCTTTGACCCGCAGGCTACCTCCAGCGTGGACGCCCGGGGTCTGATGCAGATGACCGAGGAGACTTTTCTCTGGCTGCGCAGCAAGATCACCCCGGAGGAGCCGCTGACCTTTGCCGACCTGTACGACCCCGATACCGCCATCCGCTTTGGGTGCTATTACCTGCACCTTTGCATGGTGCGCTACAAAGGGGATGTATCCACGGCGGCAGCGGCTTACCACAGCGGCTGGGGCACGGTGGATCAGCTGCTGCAAATGGAGGAACACTCCGCAGACGGGGAAACGCTGCAGGGCTTCCCCTATAACCAGATGCACCACTATGTCAACAAGATCACCGCCTGCTACCAGACCTATCAGCGTCTGTACGCAGGTCAATGATAAAAAGTTAAGGAGCGTAAAATTATGAGCGAGAAATTTACTGCAAAAGAGTACGCCGAAAAGCTGCTCTACACCCCCGAATATGCTGCCGACAAACAGGCAGACGTAAAGGAAAAGGCTGCTGCCTTTGCCGAGGGCTACAAGAAATTTATGGACAGTGCCAAGACCGAGCGCGAGGCTGCCGTTGTCAGCGAGCAGATGCTGCTGGCTGCCGGCTACAAGGCTTTTGAGCCTAAAAAGGCCTACGCCCCCGGCGAGAAGGTCTACTTCATTCAGGAGAACAAGGCTGTTGTGGCGGCTACCATCGGCCAGACGCCCTATGAAGAGGGCTTCCGTCTGGTCATCGCCCACATCGACTGCCCCCGTCTGGACCTGCGTCCCAACCCCCTGTACGAGTCTGACCACATGAGCTACTTCCGCACCCACTACTACGGCGGCGTGCGCAAGTACCAGTGGGCCACCATCCCGCTGGCCATCCACGGCGTGTTCACCCGCGCCGACGGCTCCAGCGTCAACTTTGCCATCGGTGAGGACGAGAACGATCCCGTGTTCTGCATCACCGACCTGCTGCCCCATCTGGGTGCCGAGCAGAACGAGCGCAAGCTCAGCGAGGGCATCAAGGGCGAGGAGCTGAACGTGCTCATCGGCTCTGACACCGTGGAGGAAGAGGACGTCAAGGAGGCTGTCAAGCTGAACACCCTCATTCTGCTGAACCAGAAGTACGGCATCACCGAGCGCGACTTCACCCGCGCCGAGATCGAGGTCGTGCCCGCTGCCAAGGCACGCGATGTGGGCTTTGACCGCTCCATGATCGGTGCCTACGGCCACGATGACCGCGTGGACGCTTACCCCGCACTGCTGGCCGAGATCGAGACCAAGGACCCCGTGCACACCACCATCTGCGTGCTGACCGATAAGGAAGAGATCGGCTCTGACGGCGTGACCGGTATGCAGAGCATGTATGTGTTCCACTTTATGCAGCTGCTCTGCCGCGCTGCCGGTCAGGACGACATCCTCGCCTTCCGCAACAGCGTGTGCTTGTCTGCGGACGTGACCGCCGCCTACGACCCCAGCTGGGCAAGCGCCTTTGAGAAGCAGAACGGCACCTACGCCGGCCGGGGCATTGCCATCTTCAAGTACACCGGCAGCCGCGGCAAGAGCTCTGCCAGCGATGCCAACGCCGAGCTGGTGGGCGACATTACCCGTATGCTGGATGCCAACAACGTAGCATGGCAGATCGGCGAGATGGGCCGTCTGGATCTGGGCGGCGGCGGCACCATTGCCAAGTATGTGGCAAACCGCGGCATCAAGGTGCTGGATATGGGTGTGCCTGTGCTGTCCATGCACTCTCCCTTCGAGGTCATCCATAAGACCGACCTGTACATGGCTTACCGCACCTTCTCTGTGTTCTGCCAGTCTGCTGACTGATCCCCCACGCTGACGAATATTTTGCATTAAAAAACCGAGCTGCCTGCACATTTTTGTGCGGCGGCTCGGTTTTTTGCGTGAAAACCCTTGACCTTCAACCGGCTTTAAGGTGTAATGTAAGGGCGGAGGTGAAGCAAATGAACATCAAACAGGCTTCCGAACAAAGCGGCGTGTCCGCCCCGAACATCCGCTTTTATGAAAAAGAAGGGCTTCTCACACCGGCACGCCGACAGGGAAATGACTACCGCGATTACACCGCCGGGGACGTCCGCACCCTCAAGCTCATCCGTATGCTGCGGATGCTGGATGTGCCGCTGCCCACCATCAAGGCGGTGCTGCGCGGGGAACAGCCTTTGCAGCAGGCGCTGCAAGCCCAGCAGACCGTGCTGGAACAGCAGGCGGCGCAGCTGGCGGCAGCCATGCAGTTTTGTGCCGACCTTGCCCGGCAGGCTCCGCAGACGGACACGCTGGACGTGGATGCCTGCCTGACCCGCATGGAAAGCCCCGCCCCGCAGCAGGGCTTCTTCTCCGGCTGGCTGCAGGATTACTGCACGCTGGCGCAGGTGCAGCATCAAAAGCACTTTTTCTTTATCCCGCAGGGCAGCATCAACACCCCGCAGGAATTTACGGCGGCATTGCAGGCCTATGCAGAGGAAAAGGGGATGCTCTTCGCCCTGACCAAAGAGGGGATGTACCCGGAGTTTTCGCTGGACGGCATCGCATATAAGGCCTACCGAAACCCGGGCAAGTACCGGGACGAGATCTGCTGCGATGCTGTGCACCTTGAGCAGCTGGACGCAGGACTGCCGCTCCGGCGGGAGAAGCTGCTGCGCTTTTTGCGCCTCGCTGTGCCGCCGGTATGTACCTTTGCCGCCATTCTGGCGGCGGGGTGGCTTGTCACCGGCGGTGCAGGCTGGCTCTGGCTTGCAGTGCTGGCCTCTGCCGGAGTGCTGCTGGGGCGCTGCTTTGAAAGGTGGCTGTAAGGCGCATTACCCCAGCGGCAGCGCCTCGGCTACGGTCAAAAAGGTGTAGCCGTTGTCTGTATACCACCGGATGATATCCGGCAGTGCCTCGGCAGTGGTGCGGGTGGTGGCAGAGTCGTGCATCAGCACCACGCAATGGGTCTGCTCGCCGGTCTCCCGCACCACATTGCGGTAGATGGTATCCGCACTGGGGTGCCCGCCCACGGCGTCCTCGGCGCAGACGTTCCAGTCCACCCACTGCCAGCCGCGCTGTTCTACCTCGGTTTTTAGCTGTTGCATCAGCCCCTTGCCGCCGTAACGGCGGCTCACGGTGTTGGTGCTGCCGCCGGGAAAGCGCAGGTACCGGATGTTTTCGGCGTCCACATAGGGGGCAATGCGCTCCTTCAGCAGGGCGATATCCTTCCAGTAGGCGGCGCTGCTGCGGTAGATGTCGCTGTATTCGTGGGAGGCAGAGTGCAGCGCGATTTGATGCCCAGCGGCAGCAGCCTGCGTGAGCAGGGGCAGATATTTCTCGTTGTAGCCGGTAGCTACCACAAAAAAGGTGCCGTGCACCCCGGCGGCATCCAGCGCAGCCAGCACTGCCGGAGTGGTCTTGCTGGGGCCGTCATCGAAGGTCAGGCAGACCCATTTTTCCGGCAGGGAAGGTGCTGCGGGCGTACCGGCATCGGATGCAGCCACCACCGGTGCAGCAGGGGAAAATGGGCTGAAGTCCGGCGCGGCGGTCAGCTCGTTCAGCTTGCAGCCCACCGGTGCGCGTACCGGTACCAGCCACCCTGCCGCAAACGCTGCCAGCGCTGCTGCCAGCAGCCCGCCCCATAGTCCGATGCGCCCGCCGGTGCGCCGCACAAAAAGTTTCATACACGAACCCCCTCCTTTGCTCTGGGCGCAGCGCCGCAGGCAGACTTTCTGCACACAAATGACCTGTGTAATTGCCAAGAAAGCTGCCCTTGCGTGCGCGCTGCGCTGCTAATATAGATATGAAACTTAAAAAAACTTATGAGAAACAAAGAAACCACTTGACGAAACGCCGGAAATGTGTTACTATATGCAAGCAGTCCGCACCAACGGTTTTCTACCTCAAAAACCGGAGAACTGTAAAACAGGTATGCGAGGGTGGCGGAACTGGCAGACGCGCACGTTTGAGGTGCGTGTGGTTTATCCTTGGGGGTTCGAGTCCCCTCCCTCGCACCAGAAGGCAAGTCGGTTTTTGACTTGCCTTTTTTCTATGAGCAGAAGTGGTGGAATGGCAGACACGCTGGTTTTAGGCACCAGTTCCTTGTGAGTGAGGGTTCAAGTCCCTTCTTCTGCATAACGTGAAAATCCGCATGAATACTGGAAAATTCAGTGTTCATGCGGATTTTTTGTATTTGCGGCTTATCAAATACTATCGAATACTAACCGATATTTGCACTTACTTGCTATCCGAAAGTCTGCAAAAAGTCTGCAAGCTTTACAGGGCAAATCTGCGTGAATCGCCCTTAAAACGACACGAATCGCCCCGGGAATGTGTTGACAGGCTTTTTTGCGGGATGGTATAATGTTATTAGGAATAGTGTCGGTTTATATGAGAGCTGACACGCGGCGCTTGTGCACTTTTGCGGAACTTTGTGCATGGCGCTTCAGGATAAAGCCTTTGGGAGAACGTATTGTGAAGAGGTCTGGCTGCGAGGCAGCCGGGGTGGGGGAAAACCTATGAAGCAGAAACAAAAAAATATACTGCTCATAGCAGGGATGCTGCTGGCGCTGCTGGTCGGCATCCTTGCTTACAGTGCCTATACCCAGAAGCAGATCTATCAGGAAAGCACGGCAAATCTGCTTTCCACCTATGGGCAGTCCGCCAAGACCTTTACCATGTTTGCGCAGCGCAACTGGAACATCCTGACCGACTGGGACGGCTATCTGGGCGCCCTTGCGGAGCGGGGAGAGCAGGAGGGGCAGTGGCAGGAGTATATCGCCCAAAAGGCTACATGGCAGTACACGGATTTTTACCTGTTCAACGAGCAGTGCGAGTTTTGGACCACTGCCGGGCGGCAGGGCACAGCAGAGCATATGAGGGCGGCTTTTGAGGAGCTGTATACTGCAAATGCTCCGGTGATCACCAGCTACACCTCCAGTCAGGGCGTCCGTAAGATCATGTTTGCCATGCCTATGGAACAGCCCTTGCAGCTGGGTGACACCACCTATACGGCGCTGGCGGTCAGCTACGATAACGCCGTGCTGGAAAAGCTGCTGGGCAGCATGGTCTATGAGGGACAGAGCGATTGCTATATCGTGCGTTCAAACGGTGATGTGGTGCTTTCCACCGAGGTCAAGACCGAGATCACCGAGCAGATGACCAACCTGTTTGATTACTTGCAGCAGAATGCCCGTGTGGATCAGCCCTACTATGACACCATGGTGCAGACCCTGCCACAGGGCGGCGAGGGCTGCGTGCTGTTCACGTTGAACCGGCAGAAATATTACCTGATCTATCAGCCGCTGGGGCTCATGGATTGGAGCATCATCGGTATTGTGCCCACCGGGGTGGTGGATGCCGGTATGCGCCGGGTGCAGGTGGCTACCATTCTGGTCATTGCGCTGCTGGGGCTTCTTATCATGGCAGGCGTGGTAAAGATCCAGCATGACGCGGAGCGCAACCGCCGCCGGGAACTGGAGCATCGCCGGGAAAAAAGCGATATGATGTTAGCGGGCATGGCGCGCGTTGTGAAGCGTTTTGCAGTGTGCGATCTGGACCGTGACCGCTACCAGTACCACGAACGGCACGGAGAAGCGTTGTACCCGCCGGAGGGCTCCTACCGGCAGATGCTGGAGCAGATATCGCGCAAGTATGTGGTGCTGACCGACAGCGAAAACGCCAAGATCACCCAGATGCTGGCGCCGGAAAACCTGCGCAGGCTGATCAAAACGGACAACGACTCCCTCAAGCTGGAATACGCCGCCCGCGATAAAAGCGCATTTTTCATGATGACGGTGGTTCCCATGGCGTGGAAGGGCGACCGCCTGACCCGCGTGATGATGATCGTGCAGGATATGGGCGAGCAGCATCTGCTGCAAAGCCTTGCCAACACCGATGGCCTGACCGGCCTGCTGAACAAGCGCTACTTTGACCGGGTACTGACCGTGCTGGAGCAGCACAGCCAGCCCTTTGCGCTGTTCTATATGGACTTGGATCGCTTCAAGCCGGTCAACGATACCTACGGCCATGATGTGGGTGATGAGCTGCTGAAGGGCGTTTCCCAGCGGCTGCAGAGCTGCATCCGCAGCCGGGATTACGCCTTCCGTCTGGGTGGTGACGAGTTCGCCCTGCTGCTGATCGGCCCGATGGAGCAGGAGGCTTGCGCCAGCAAGATGAACCTGATCTGTGAGATGATCGCCGTGCCCTATGAGATCGATGGCAATACCGTGAGCGTGGGTGCCAGCTGCGGCTACGCTTTGTACCCCGCCGAAAGCGTGGACGTGCAGCAGGTGTGCTATATTGCCGACCAGCGGATGTACGAGAATAAGCAGGCAAACCACGCCAGACAGGACGGCGCGGAAGGCATTTAAAATTGTCTTACATAAAGCAAGGCCGCAGCACGGTATTTTGTGCTGCGGCCTTGCCGTTATATTATGCTATTACAGATGCAGCATATCCCGCTGGGCGGCAGCGCGGTAGCGCAGCGCAGCGGCGATAAAGCCCTTGAACAGGGGATGTGCGCGGTTGGGGCGGCTCTTGAACTCCGGGTGGAACTGTGCGCCCAGATGGAAGTCGCGGCCGGGCAGCTCCACCGTCTCCACCAGATGGCCGTCCGGGCTTGTGCCGGAGATGACCAGCCCGGCGTCCTGCATCTCCTGCCGGAAGTCGTTGTTGAACTCATAGCGGTGGCGGTGGCGCTCCCAGATCTCGCTCTCGCCGTAGCACTCGGCCATCTTGGTGCCGGGCTTCACCGTGCAGGGGTACTTGCCCAGACGCATGGTGCCGCCCTTGGGGATGTTGCCCTGCTGGTCCGGCATCAGGGAGATGACGTTGTGGGCACCGTCCGGGGTGAACTCGCTGGAATTAGCGTCCTTGTAGCCCAGCACATTGCGGGCAAATTCAATGACCATGATCTGCATACCAAGGCAGATGCCAAAGCAGGGAACATGGTTCTCGCGGGCATACTGGGCGGCTTGGAGCATGCCCTCGATGCCGCGGTCGCCAAAGCCGCCGGGCACGATGATGCCGTCCACATCCGCAAAGGCTTCCTTGCAGGCGGCCTGATCGGTCAGGTCCTCGCTTTCTACCCAGCGGATCTCCACCTGACTGTCGTTCTCAAACCCGGCATGGTACAGGCTTTCCATCACCGAAAGGTAAGCGTCGTGCAGCTTGACGTACTTGCCCACCAGTGCAATGGTGCAGGTCTTGCTGCGGGTGGCAATGCGGGAGACCACCTGCTTCCACTCGGTCAGGTCGGCGGGGGGAACATCCAGATGCAGCTGCTGCACCACCACATCGTCCAGACCGTTGGTGTGCAGCATCAGCGGGCACTGGTAGAGGCTCGGCATGGTCAGGTTTTCGATGACACACTCCGGCTTGACATTGCAGAAGGTGCTGATCTTGCGGCGGATATCGCTGCCCACACTGCCGTCTGCGCGCAGGATGATGATATCGGGGCTTACGCCCATGCCCTGCAGCTCCTTGACCGAGTGCTGGGCGGGCTTGGATTTGTATTCGTCCGAGCCGGAGATGTAGGGCACCAGCACCACATGGATGAAGCAGCAGTTCTCCCGTCCCTGCTCCAGACCAACCTGACGGATGGCCTCCAGGAAGGGCTGGCTCTCGATATCGCCGGTGGTGCCGCCGATCTCGGTAATGACCACATCGGCTTCGGTAGAGGATGCCAGATTGTAGATGTAGCTCTTGATCTCGTTGGTGATGTGAGGGATGATCTGCACCGTCTGTCCCAGATAAGCGCCCTGACGCTCCTTATTCAGCACGTTCCAGTACACCTTGCCGGTGGTCAGGTTGGAGTACTTGTTCAGGTTTTCGTCGATAAAACGCTCGTAGTGCCCCAGATCCAGATCGGTCTCGGTGCCGTCATCGGTCACGAACACTTCACCGTGCTGCAGCGGGCTCATGGTGCCCGGATCCACGTTCACATAGGGGTCCAGCTTCTGGCTGGCCACCTTCAGGCCGCGGCACTTCAAAAGCCGTCCCAGAGATGCAGCAGTAATGCCCTTGCCCAGACCGGAGACCACGCCGCCGGTCACAAAAATAAATTTTGCCATAAAAATATACCTTCCTCTTTCGTAAAATAAAACTTTTCTATAAAAGGCTCGCTCCCGGCGCACCCCTTTTTCTGCGGGTGCGGGGCAAAGCCCTGCTCATTAGTCGCTTCTGTCAGCGTACTCCTCCAGCACCTCCTGCGCCACCTCGGCGCGGTCGCGGCGGGTGTCCATAGCCTGTTTTTCAAGGTAGCGGTGCGCTTCGGCCTCGGTCATGTGGGCGTGCTCTACCAGACAGCACTTTGCCCGGCTGACCAGCCGCAGCTGCCCGATCTTGTCCTGCAGGCGGGCGTTCTCCTGCCGCAGACGCTGCAAGCGGTGGTTGCCGGCAGCTGCCATGTGCATGGCCTGCAAAAACAACGGGGTGGTGAAGGGTTTGCTCAGCAGCAGCACCCCCTGCTCGTTCAGGGGGGCAAGCAATTGCTCAGCCTGTGCGGCCTTTACCAGAAAGACCACACCGGCATCGGTCTGCTCCACAGCGGTGATGCACAATTCGTGCCCGAACTCATCGGGCAGGGGAGCGTTGACCACGATCAACTCAAAATCAGATTCCGACATTCTGCGCCGCGCCTCGGCTCCGCTGGGAATGATCATCGGGCGGCTGTAACCCATCTCGGACAGCCGCGCGGCGATATACTCGTTGGAGTTGGCACCGGCGCTTACGATCAGTGCGCGTCCCATTTTCCGCACTCCTTTCTCCTGCGCAGGCAGGGATCAGATGGCGTTAAAATAGTAGACGCGCTCGTGCTCGGCTTGGTCAGGCGCACTCCGCAATGCGGCGCAGCGCTTGAGTTCCTCCGAGAAATAGCGTTTAGAAAGCCCCTCCGGCAGCACCTTGCGCAAAAACTCGCTCTCCTCGGCTACCTGCACCGCCTCTTCAAGGGTGGCGGGCAGGGTCTCAAGACCCAGTCCCTCGGCCTCGGCGGCATCGAACAGGTTGCGGTTCACCGGCGGGGGCAAGACCATGCGCTGCTCAATTCCGTCCAGTCCGGCAGCCAAAATCAGGCCAATGGCCAGATACGGGTTGCAGGCGGGGTCTGGGCTGCGCAGCTCCATGCGGCAACTGTCGCCCTTGACCATGGGGATGCGCACCAGCTGGCTGCGGTTTTGGCGGCTCCAGCTCACATAGCGGGGTGCTTCGTCACAGCCAAAGCGCTGGTAGCTGTTGGGCAGGGGATTGGTGAACACGGTCAGTTCCCGGCTGTGGGCCAGTACACCGGCCATAAAGCTGCCTGCTACGCTGTCTGGGGCAATATCGCCCTCAAACAGGTTTTTACCGTCCATGTAAAGCGAGAGGTTGATGTGCAGCCCGCTGCCGGCCTGCTGGGGCAGGGGTTTGGGCAGAAAGCTGGCGTGCAGGCCGTTGCGCATGGCAATGGCACGGACGATCTGTTTAAAGGTCATCACGTTGTCGGCAGTTTTCAGCGGCCCGGCGTAGCGGCAGTCGATCTCGTTCTGGCCGTTGCCGCTTTCGTGGTGGCTGTGCTGGGGTGCCATACCCATCTGCTCCATGGTCAGGCAGATATCCCGGCGCAGGTTTTCACCCGCATCCAGCGGCGCAACGTCAAAATATCCGCCAAAGTCAATGGGAATGCAGGTGGGGCGGCCGCGGTCGTCCTTTTCAAACAGATAAAACTCGCACTCGGTACCCACGTTGCAGGTAAGTCCCAGCTTTTTGAACTTGCGGTTCATATCCCGCAAAAAGCCCCGGCAGTTGCCGCTAAAGGCTGCGCCGTCCGGCTTTTCCACATCGCAGAAGAACTGCATCACCCGCCCTTCGGTGGGACGCCATGGCAGGATGGTCACGGTGGAAAGATCTGGCCGCAGTACAAGGTCGCTTTCCTCAACGTGCATAAAGCCCGCAATGGAACTGCCGTCAAAGCACACGCCCTCTTCCAGTGCCTTGGACAGATTGCTGGCCAGCACGGCAATGTTCTTCTGGGTGCCAAAAATATCACAGAAGGCAAAGCGCACAAATTTGACGTTGTTGTCCTCCACGAAATCCAGAATATCCTGTTGGGTGGAATAGCTCATAAATAACCCCCTTACAAAAAATTCATTTCAAGTAAAACGCCCAAAGGCCTGCCCTCAAAAAGGGAGCAGGTCTTTGGGCTGGTGTAAGAAATAGGAAAAGGAGAATGGCTAATTGATCCGGCAGCCGGCGGATGCTTATTTTTTACGCTGTCAGGAGATTATCAGACGTAGTAAAGCATCTTGCTGTAGCTGGGCAGAGGCCAGTAATCCTCACCGCAGATAGTCTCGGCATCGTCGGCAGCGGCACGCAGGGCATCCATCACAGGGAGAACATTATCGTGGAAGGCAACAGCCTTCTCGCTCTCGGTGGACAGTGCCTTTGCGGCATTCACGGCATCCTGCAGGGTGTCGATGGCATCGCTCATGGCATCGGCGTCAGAAGAAAGCTTTTCCAAAGTCTTGGTCTCGCTGCGCACGCTGATGTGCTCGCTGACAGCCAGCTTGGAAGCGGCGGTATTGGCAACTTCGCTCATGTAGGCGTTGATGGCGGGCAGCAGCTGCTTGCGGGCCATCTCCAGCATGGTCAGGGCCTCGATGTTGATGATCTTGGAGTAATGCTCCATCTCGACCTCGTAGCGGCTCTCCATCTCCACCTTGGTCAGCACGCCGAACTCCTCCATCAGCTGGATGTTCTTGGGCTCAACCAGTGCGGGCAGAGCAGCGGGAGTGTTCTTCTTGTTGGGCAGGCCGCGCTTGGCTGCTTCGGCCTCCCACTCGGCGGTATAGCCGTTGCCGTTGAAGATAACGCGGCGATGGTCGCGGATGGTGCGCTTGACCAGAGCGATGGCAGCGCTGGTAAAGTCCTCAGCGCCCTCCAGCTCGTCGGCGTAGCCCTTCAGCTCCTTGGCAACAGCGGTGTTCAGGATGGTGTCGCAGTCGCTCAGGTTCTGAGAAGAGCCGGGCATACGGAACTCGAACTTGTTGCCGGTAAAGGCGAAGGGGGAAGTACGGTTGCGGTCGGTGGTGTCCTTGCTGAACTTGGGCAGCACGTCCACGCCCAGATCCATCTTCATCTTGACGGGGCCGGCATAGGGGGAATCGGATGCGATGGCATCGATCACAGCCTCCAGCTCCTCGCCCACGAAGATGGAGATAATAGCCGGGGGTGCCTCGTTGGCGCCCAGACGGTGATCGTTGCCCGGGGTAGCCACGGAGGTACGCAGCAGGTCGGCGTACTCGTCCACGGCCTTGATGACGGCGGCAAGGAACACCAGGAACTGCAGGTTCTCCATGGGGGTGTCGCCGGGATCCAGCAGGTTCTCCTCGGTGGTGGACAGCGACCAGTTGTTGTGCTTACCGCTGCCGTTCACGCCTTCAAAGGGCTTCTCGTGCTGCAGGCAGACCAGACCATACTTGGGTGCGATCTTGCGCATCATTTCCATGGTCAGCAGGTTGTGGTCGATGGCTACGTTGGTGGTATCGAAGATGGGAGCAAGCTCGTGCTGGCAGGGAGCGACCTCGTTGTGCTTGGTCTTGGCGGGCACGCCCAGCTTCCACAGCTCCTCGTCCAGTTCCTTCATGAACTCGGAAACCTCGGGACGGATCACGCCGAAGTAGTGCTCCTCCAGTTCCTGACCCTTTGCAGAGGGAGCGCCGAACAGGGTGCGGCCGGTGAGGATCAGATCCTGACGTGCCTCGTAGTCCTCCTTCTTGACAAGGAAGTACTCCTGCTCGGGGCCGACGGTGGTGGAAACGTAGTCCACATCCTTGCCGAACAGCTTCAGGATACGGACGGCCTGACCGGACAGTGCGTTCATGGAACGCAGCAGGGGAGTCTTTTTATCCAGAGCCTCGCCGGTGTAGCTGACGAATGCGGTGGGGATGCACAGCACATCATCCTTCACAAAGGCGTAGCTGGTGGGGTCCCATGCGGTGTAACCGCGTGCTTCGCAGGTAGCGCGCAGACCGCCGGAGGGGAAGGAGGAAGCATCGGGCTCGCCGCGTACCAGCTCCTTGCCGGAGAACTCCATGATGGCGGTGCCGTCGCCCACGGGGCTGACAAAGCCATCGTGCTTCTCGCTGGTGATGCCGGTCAGGGGCTGGAACCAGTGGGTGTAATGGGTAGCACCCAACTCCATGGCCCAACGCTTCATCACGCTGGCGACAACGTTTGCCACCTCAATGTCCAGCGGAGCACCCTTGTGCAGGGTGTTCTTCAGGCTCTTATAAGTAGCGCTGGGCAGGCGCTCCTTCATAACGTGCTCGTTAAAGACCTTGCTGCCGTAGATCTCCATAACATTTGCTGCCATAAATCCTACTCCTTACTTGATCTTACTTTCTTATACGCTTCGAGCCTGCCGCAATGCAGTGCCCAAAGCACGGATAACTTCTTAACAAAAACGGCGCTGCGAGTCAGGAGGTGACCCACAGCGCCGTTGCTGTCTATGGCTAAGATTATAGTCTTTGCGGGCAAAAAAGGCAATTGACAAAACTGACGATTCTGCACAAACACGATCTCGGATTTTTGGAACAACCGCGATTGGTATGACTTTTACGCCGGAAAAGCTCCTTTCAGGACAGCTTTCTCCGGCTGAAAGGTGCGCAGCGCGCGGCAATTGTCCTTATTATAAAAGTGTCAGATGACCTGAAACAGGAAAAACTTGAGGTAGTTCGTCTCCGGCACGCCCCACAGAATGGGGTGATCCGGTGCCTGCTGCTTTACCTCGATCTGCCGCAGCTGCCGGTGAGCGTCCTTGGCGGCGGCGCGCAGCATCTTGATGAACAACTCCTCGGTGGCAAAGTGGGAGCAGCTGGCAGTAGCCAGATACCCGCCCCGGGGCAGCAGCTTCATGGCGCGGTAGTTGATCTCCTTGTAGCCGCGCATGGCATTCTCCACCGTACGGCGCGCCTTGGTAAAGGCAGGGGGATCCAGAATGATGAAGTCGTAGGGGCTGCCCTCCTTTTCCAGCCGGGGCAGCAGGGCAAAGGTGTCCTCGCAGAGGAAATCCATGTTGTCGAGACCGTTGCGCTCGGCGTTGCGCTTTGCCATGGCAATGGCTTCGGCGCTGATATCGGCAGCAGTCACCCGGGCAGCCCCACCCTTGGCCGCGTTCAAGGCAAAGCTGCCGGTGTGGGTAAAGCAGTCCAGCACGGTATGCCCGGCGGCAAGGCGTGCTACCGCCCGGCGGTTATATTTCTGGTCAAGGAAAAAGCCGGTCTTTTGGCCGTTTTCAAAGTCTACATGGTAGTAAACGCCGTTTTCACAGATCTCGGTCTGGGTGGTTTCCGGGTGGCTCTCGCCGGGCAGGGTGAACCAGCCCTTGTTTTGTTCCAGCCCCTCCTTGGCGCGCAGGGCTTCATCGTTGCGCTCGTAGATGCCGTCAATGGTCTGTCCGTCTGCCCGCAGCACCTCAGCCAAAAGCGGGAAGAGCACCGGCTTCAGCTTTTCCATGCCCACGCTCAGAGTCTGGGTGACCAGAACGTTGTTGAACCGGTCCACCGTCAGCCCGGGGAACTGGTCCGCCTCGCCAAAGATGAAGCGGCAGGCGGAAAGGTCGGCAGGTTCCAGCACGGTCTTGCGGTAAGCCCATGCGTACTCTACCCGGCGGCGCCAGAAGGCGGTATCAAAGGTATCGTTGGCGTTGCGGGAGATCAGCCGCACCCGGATCTTGCTTTGCAGCGAGAGAAAGCCGGTGCCGAGATAAGCATCCTTGGGGCTGACCACATCCACCAGCGTGCCGTTTTCCGGCTCGGTCTGGGGCGCCTCCAGAATATCGTTCTCGTACACCCAGGGGTGCCCGCCCACCAAAAACCCTTCGGCGTGCTTGTTGACTTTATATACAGGATAAGTGCGTTCGCTTTTCATAAAATGCTCCTTCAACTAAGAATGCGCAAAATGATGCTTGTTCTGCTCTTTATCATAACATAAAAATATGGTAGAATAAATACAAAATTTTGCGGAAGGAAGAGAACGCTATGGAGATCGAACGCAAATGGATGGTGACCGGCTGGCCGGAGGGGCTGCCCCTTGAGGAAGAGTTCACCATGCGACAGGGCTATATCAGTGTGCAGCCCACGGTGCGCATCCGGGAGGAGGCACTGACCCGCGGCAGCACCGACTATATCCTCTGTTTCAAGTCCGCAGGGGGCTTGGCACGGGAGGAGATCGAGCGCAGCATCGACAAAGACCTGTTTGCGCAGCTGGAAGAGAAGATCATCGGCAAGCCTCTGATCAAAAAGGTGCGTCGGAGCTATCGTCTGCCGGACGGCGCGGTGTTGGAGGTGAACCATGTGGATGAGGGTTTGCCCACGGCGTTCTGGTACGCCGAGGTGGAGTACCCCACGGTGGAAGCCGCGCTCAGCTGGCAGCCTGCGGCCTGCGGCCTTGCGACATACCTCAACGATGAAGTGACGAATCAGCCCGGCCAGAGCATGGGCGCATACTGGGTGCAAACCAGAGGATAACGCCAACAATACTGTGAAGGGAATGACTGTTTACGAAAAAGATCAAGCTGAAACTGGAACTCCAGTATAACTCGCCGGTGATCCTTACCTTTTTTCTGCTGTCTATGCTGGTGCTGCTGGCAGACGGCTGGACGGACGGATGGAGCACCATGAACCTCTTCTGTGTGTACCGCTCCTCGTGGCGGGACCCGCTGGGCTACATCCGGCTGTTCGGCCATGTGCTGGGCCATGCAAACTGGGAGCATTTTCTCAATAATATGCTGCTGTTGTTGGTGGTGGGCCCGCCCATGGAGGAAAAATACGGCAGCATCCCGCTGCTCAAGGGGATTCTGTTCACCGCGCTGGTCACCGGCGTGCTGCAATGTATCCTGTTCCCCCACACGGGGCTGTTGGGCGCATCCGGCATCGTGTTCATGCTCATCATGCTGTCCTCGCTGGCAGGCTTCTCCGGCGGCATCCCGGTCACCATGCTGCTGGTAGCGGCGCTGTACTTCGGCCAGCAGGTATATGATATCATCTTTGTGCACGATAACGTGGCAAACTTTATGCACATCGTGGGCGGCTTGTGCGGTACCGCCTTCGGCTATTACTGCGCCCTCCACCGCCGCCCGGCGCGCGGACGCAGATAAAAGAGAAAAATTATAGATATAAACGGGATACCGGAGCGTCTGTGGACGCTCCGGTATC
>ONZT01000401.1_pt1 | contig 35764 bp, 32 predicted proteins | sample 1671571 | NCBI WGS metagenome assembly ONZT01 (sample SAMN06348170, study PRJEB24527) | human gut metagenome | biome: human gut; feature: ankylosing spondylitis patient; material: feces | host: Homo sapiens | place: China | collected 2015-10
GTGCCGAAGATAGTTAGCTGGAAACGGCTTGTGAAAATAGGTAGTCGCCGACTTAGAGAAACGCTTCAGGAATTTCCTGAAGCGTTTTTTTGGTGTGAAAAAGATGAAATATCTAAAAATAGAGCAAGATATAACTGAAAATTCATATTTTATTAAAATATTTCATGGAAATTAGTTGCGGCTAAGTGATACTTATGTTACAATAATAATACATTAGTGTGATGAAAATGGGATTTGATGGAGATATATTACAGAACGGAAGGAAGTAGTTACGTTGAAGGTGGCGATGATCGGGCACAAGGATTTTCCGAGTCGCTCGGGCGGTGTGGAGGTCATGGTTGGCGGGCTGGCCAGAAGTCTGGCGGAACGCGGCTATGACGTTACCGTGTATAACCGCGGCTTGGAAAAGCACCATAATGTGTACGATGTGGACGGCGTTCACGCACGGCGGGTGTTTACCCTGCAAAAGCCTGCGCTGAATGCTACGATCTACTCTTTTCTGGCTACTTTTGATGCGCTGTTCCGGGGCTATGATGTGATCCATTATCACGCCATCGGGCCCAGCGTACCGCTGCTGATCGCTAAACTGTTCGGCAAGCACACCGTATGTACGGTGCACGGTTTGAACTGGAAGGTGGACAAGTGGCGCGGCTTTGCAAGCCGTTATATGAAGCTGGGAGAGAGAATCGCCGCAAAATATGCGGATGATCTGGTGGTGCTTTCGGAGACGGAGTGGAACTATTTTTTGCAGAAGTATGACCGCGCGTCTATTCTGATCCCCAATGCCATTCGCTTTTATGAAAAGCGCCCCTGTAATCTGATCCGGGAAAAATATGGGCTGGAACAGGGAGAGTACATCCTGTATGTGGGGCGTATCTCGCCGGAAAAAGGCACGATGGATCTGGTAGAGGGCTATCGCAAGGCCAAGACAGGGAAAAAGCTTGTACTGGTCGGCCCGCTGGACGACAGCGAATATTGCAGAGCAGTACAGCAGCAGGCACAGGATGACCCCAATATCATCATGACAGACTATGTGGTGGGCGACCCGCTGAAGGAGCTTTACAGCAACTGTGGACTGTTCGTTCTGCCCAGCCACACTGAGGGACTTTCCCTTTCTTTGCTGGAGGCGCTGTCTATCGGTGCACGGTGTCTGGTGAGCGATATCCCCGAGAATACGGTCGTGACCGACATTTATGGTGCGGCCTTTACGCCGGAGGATACAGACGACCTTGCCCGGGCACTGGAGCGGGAGTGCGCACAGGAGTACCCGGACGCAATGCGGCAGCAGCAGATCCAGTACGTCCATACAAATTTTGAGTACGACGTGATGCTGGACCGTTACGAGGAGGTCTATCATCATGTGGTGGGCGACCCGTTGAAGGCGATGCCCTCCACCCTGAAAAAAAGAAAGTGCCGGCAGGCGCAAAAGCATAAGCAAAGAACGCCCCGGAAACGTTTGACAGCGTTTCCGGGGCGTTTTTCGTTTAGATCAGCGGGGCGATGAACTTGAGCATCATACCCACCAGATGCAGCAGCTTTTTGCCCTGCCAGACGCTCTGGCGGGTGGGCTCTACCGTGCGGCACTGTGCCAGTGTATCTTGAAAATCAGCCTCAATGCGAGGCAGACAGTCCACACCGCGCATCCAGACCGCGTTTTCAAAGTGGTGGTACAGGCTGCGGTAGTCCAGATTGATGGTGCCTACAACGGCCTCCTGCCCGTCCATGATCATCACCTTGGCGTGGGTGAAGCCGGGGGTCCACTCACTGATCTTCACACCGGAGGACAGCAGCGGCAGGTAATGGGTCTTAGCCAGCGCATAAGCAAACCACTTGTCCGGCTTGCCGGGTAAAATCAGGTGCACATCTACGCCGCGCTCTGCGGCAAAGCGCAGGGCGGTCTCCAGCTCGCCGTCCAGAATGAGGTAGGGCGTGATGATATGTACGCTGCGCCGGGCGCGGTTGAGCAGGTCGATGTACACCATCTCGCCCACCCGCTCGCCCTCCAGCATGACAGCGGCGTCCTTCCAGCGGCCGTATTTTTCAACGTGGTTGATGTACTCATCAGCCAGATTTACGCCGCCGGTAAAGCCCACGCGGCCATCTACGACAAGGATCTTGCGGTGGTCGCGGTAGTTGTAGTGGGTGGAAACAAAGGGCGTGACCGGTGCAAATACCTTGCAGCGGATGCCCAGCGCTTCCAGCCGTCTGGGATAGTCCCGGGGCAGGGTGGAGAACTCGCAGGTGCCGTCATACATCACCCGCACATCCACGCCCTGCGCGGCCTTGCGTGCCAGAATTTCCAGAATGCGCCCCCACATCAGCCCTTCGTCGATGATGAAGTATTCCAGAAAAATGTACTGGGTGGCGCTTTCCAGCTGGGGCAGCAGCGCAGCAAACTTGGCTTCTCCGCTGGGGAAATAGGTCACCTGCGTGTTTTCGTACACCGGGAAGCCGCCGCCCCGTCCGCGCAGATACTGCGCCAGAGAGGCCGCGCCGGGGCAGTCTGCGTCCAGCGCCTTGCTTGCCTTTTGGGGCTGCGGCAGCTGGCTGCGGGTCTGTCCCTCCAGCTCCAGCAGGCGCTTTTTGAGCACACGGTGGCCAACATCCTCCTTGGTATAGCAGAACAGCAGCACGCCCAGCACCGGGGCAAGCGCTGTGACCACCAGCCACGGGATGCGCACACTGTTGTTCATGTCCTGATTGAGCAGGTAGACCATCATGGCCGCCGTGACCAGCAAGGTGCCGCCCAAGTAGTGGGGTAGCAGGTTACTGAACCAGCGCATCAGGCTGAACAGCGCCCCGAATTGCAGCACCAGCAGTACCAGCACCAGCCCAAAGCGGCTGAAGATGGCGTGGATGAGCCCTTTTTGGCCTTTGCGGAGCAGGCGGATGCCGCCATCCTCAAAGACCCGAACCTTGCTTTTCATGGTGTGCTGCAATGTTTCTTTTGACATTTTGACCGTCCTTTTTTTGGAATGTGTCGGAGGATAGCCTGCAAACCCTGTCCAAACGACACATTTTGTGCTATGATAAAAGGGAAGAACTGCTGCCGGGCGGCAACAGCCCCGGGGCAGCAGAACAGATACAAATCTATTATAATCCATTCCGGCCGGTTTTTCCACAGAAACCGGCAGATTTTGTGCAGAAGGAGTTTGCATCATGAACAACCTGATCATTGGCATTGCAGGCGGCTCTGGCAGCGGCAAGACCACCCTTGCACTGCGGCTGAAGGAACGCTTTGAGGAGGACGAGGTGCGCTTGATCTCCCACGACAGCTACTACAAGCGTCACGATGAGCTGCCCTTTGAAGAGCGCTGCAAGCTGAATTACGACCACCCGGACGCCTTCGACAACGCCCTGCTCATCTACCATTTGCAGGAACTGAAGGCCGGACGCGCCATCGACTGCCCGGTGTACGATTACTCCAACTACAACCGCAGCAACGAGGTGCAGCACATCGAGCCCGCCCCGGTGCTGATCGTGGAGGGCATTCTGCCCTTTGTAGAGCCGGAGCTGTGCGCCCTGTTCGACTACAAGATCTTTGTGGACACGGACGCAGACGAGCGCATTCTGCGGCGCATTCTGCGGGACGTAAAGGAGCGGGGACGCAGCTTGGACAGCGTGATAGACCAGTACCTTACCACGGTCAAGCCGATGCACGAAGCCTTTGTAGAGCCCAGCAAGCGCAACGCGGACATCATTGTGCCCAATGGCGGCGAGAACAGCACCGCTGTGGAGATGCTTGCGCACCACATCCGCACCCTGATCGAGCGGGCAAACCGGGGGTAAGATAAATTTAAAAAAGCACCCACAGCCATCCGGCTGTGGGTGCCTTTTTGCATACAGGGTTTAACGGACAGAAGTACGCACCAGCGCACGCTTGAGGCGCGCCTGTGCCAGCTCGTACTCACGGTCGTTCAGGTTCTTGCGGGCAAGGATCTCCTCGGCGCGCTTCTTGGAAGCCTCCGCACGCGCCTGATCGATGTCCTCGGCCCATTCCCAAGTGGTAGCCACCAGACGCACGTCCCCGTCCAGCACGCTGAGCAGGCCGCCCATGCAGGCTGCACGGCGGCGCTGACCGTCGGCATCCACAATGTGCGCCTCGCCCATGCCCAGTGCCGTGCAGTAATCGCCGTGCTTTGCCAGAATGGCGATATCGCCGTCAATGGCGCGGCAGACGATGCGCTCGGCCTGACCTTCAAAGGCGCAGCCGTCCGGCGTGACCACCGTCAGATGAAAGGTCGTCATGGCTTACCCCTTCTTCGCTTTTGCGAACACGTCGTCGATGGTGCCCGCGAACAGGAATGCGCTCTCGGGCAGCTCGTCGCACTCGCCGCTCAGGATCATCTTGAAGCCCCGCAGGGTCTCCTTCAGCGGCACATACTGGCCGGGCATACCGGTGAACTGCTCTGCCACATGGAAGCTCTGGCTCAGGAAGCGCTGCACCTTGCGGGCGCGGCTGACGGTACGCTTGTCCTCCTCGCTCAGTTCATCCATGCCCATGATGGCGATGATGTCCTGCAGCTCCTTGTAGCGCTGCAGCACCTTCTGGACGGCGCGGGCGATCTCGTAGTGCTCCTGCCCCACGACCTCCGGGCTGAGGATGCGGCTGGTGGAGTCCAGCGGGTCCACAGCGGGGTAAATGCCCTGCGATGCAATGTCACGGCTCAGCACCGTGGTGGCATCCAGATGGGTAAAGGTGGTGGCAGGGGCGGGGTCGGTCAGGTCGTCGGCGGGCACGTAGACGGCCTGCACCGAGGTGATAGAGCCCTTGCGGGTGGAGGTGATACGCTCCTGCAGAGCGCCCATCTCGGTGGCCAGCGTGGGCTGGTAACCAACGGCAGAGGGCATACGGCCCAACAGTGCGGACACCTCGGAACCGGCCTGTGTGAAGCGGAAGATGTTATCGATGAACAGCAGCACGTCCTGATTCTTCACATCGCGGAAGTACTCTGCCATGGTCAGGCCGGACAGTGCCACGCGCATACGGGCTCCCGGGGGCTCGTTCATCTGGCCGTAGACCAGCGCGGTCTTGTTGATAACGCCGCTTTCGGTCATTTCGCCGTACAGGTCGTTGCCCTCACGGGTGCGCTCGCCAACGCCGGTAAATACCGAGTAACCGTTGTGCTCGGTGGCGATGTTATAGATCAGCTCCTGGATCAGAACGGTCTTGCCGACACCGGCACCGCCGAACAGGCCGATCTTACCGCCCTTGGCGTAGGGGCAGATCAGGTCAACCACCTTGATGCCGGTCTCAAGGATCTCGGTGGTGGACTGCTGCTCCTCGTAGCTGGGAGCGGGACGGTGGATGGGCCAGTAGGCATCCGGGGTGGGGGCGGGCTTGTTATCCACCGGCTCGCCCAGCAGGTTGAACACGCGCCCCAGACACTGGTCGCCTACGGGCACCTTGATGGACTCGCCGGTGTCCACGGCATCTGTGCCGCGCACCAGACCATCGGTGCTGCTCATGGCAATGCAGCGTGCCACATTGTCGCCGGTCAGCTGAGCGACCTCCACCACCAGCTTCTGGCCGTGGTTGTCGATCTCAATGGCGTTGAGCAGCTCCGGCAGCTCGCCATCCTTGAACTGGATGTCCAGCACCGGGCCAATGACCTGGATCACCTTGCCGATATGTTTTTCGGACATAGGCTACAACTCCTTCTTGATAGGTTTTTCCGCTCAAGCTCCCCCTTCGGGGGAGCTGCCGCCGTCAGGCGGCTGAGAGGGTTTTAGTTCTCCGCGCCGGCCACGATCTCGGTGATCTCCTGCGTGATAGCAGCCTGACGGGCACGGTTATAATACAGGTTGAGATGGTCGATCATCTCGCCGGCGTTCTTGGTGGCAGCGTCCATGGCGGTGCGGCGGGCAGCCAGCTCGCTGGCCACGCTCTCGCACACAGCACCGTAGACGACACCGGCCACATACTCCGGGATGATCGCGCTGAATACTTCCTCGCTGCTGGGCTTATACAAGATCTGACTGCGGCGCGCCTCGGCCTTCTGCTGCTCGGTGGGCTCCATGGCCAGCGGCAGCACCTCGATGGAGACAGCCGTCTGGGTCATCATGGAATCGAACCGGGTGTAGCAGAGCTTTACGGCGTCAAACTCGCCCTTGCGGTACCCTTCGGTGATCTGGCGCGCCAGCTGGAAGCACTGCCCCACCGAAATATCGGCGGCCAGCAGCACTTCCTGCGTGAACAGTTCGGCTTCGTGGTGGGCAAAATATTCTGCCGAGCGCTTGCCGATGGGCAGCACCTCCACGTTGCCGCTTTCCTGTGCGGCCAGCTTGAGCACATTGGCGTTGTAACCGCCGGCAAGGCCGCGGTCACCGGCAATGACCACCAGCAGCGTGCGCTTGATCTCGCTGCGGCGCAGGTAGGGGTTGCGGGCCCGGGGGTCCGCTGCCGCGATCTCGGTCAGGGTCTTGTACAGCGTTTCAAAATAGGGTCGGCTGTGCTCGACCCGCTCCTTGGCACGGCGCATTTTGGAGGAAGCCACCAGCTCCATGGCCTTGGTGATCTGCATGGTGCTCTCTACGCTTTTGATGCGCAGCTTGATGTCCTTCATGGAACCAGCCATGCGTTACGCCTCCTTCCCTTTAATGCGCCTTGACAAAGCTTTCGGTATACCGGGTCAGCACGGCTTTGAGCTGCTCCTCGGTGTCCTTATCCAGATTGCCGGTGGTGCGGATGGTGTCCATCACGGCAGCCCCGGCGGCATCGTTGTCCAGATACTCGTACAGGCTCTTCTCGTACTCTGCCACATCCGGCACCTTGACGTTGACAAGGTAATCATGGATGGTGGCGTACAGGATGGCGACCTGCTTTTCCACAGGTACGGGTGCGGAGCGGTTCTGCTTGAGCACCTCCACGATGCGCTCGCCCTGTGCCAGACGCGCCTTGGTATCAGCGTCCAGATCAGAGCCGAACTGTGCAAAGGACTGCAGCTCGCGGTACTGGGAGTAGATCAGTTTCAGGGTGCCTGCAACCTTTTTCATGGCCTTGATCTGGGCGTTGCCGCCGACACGGGACACCGAGATACCGGGGTTGACTGCCGGCATGACGCCGGAGTGGAACAGCTCGGTCTCCAGGAAGATCTGACCATCGGTGATGGAGATAACGTTGGTGGGGATGTAGGCGGAAACGTCGCCCGCCTGCGTCTCGATGATAGGCAGAGCCGTCAGGCTGCCGCCGCCCAGCTCATTGGAAAGCTTGGCAGCGCGCTCCAGCAGACGGGAGTGCAGATAGAAAACGTCGCCGGGGTAAGCCTCGCGTCCCGGAGGACGGCGGATCAGCAGCGACAGGGCACGGTAGGCTACAGCGTGCTTGGAAAGGTCATCGTAGATGATGAGGACATGCTTGCCCTGCTGCATGAAGTATTCGCCCATGGCGCAGCCGGAGTAGGGGGCGATATACTGCAGGGGAGACAGCTCGGAGGCGGTAGCGGACACCACGATGGTGTAGCCCATGGCACCGGCCTCGGTCAGGCTCTGCACAAGGTTTGCCACGGTAGAGCGCTTCTGACCGATGGCAACGTAAATGCAGATAACGTCCTTGCCCTTCTGGTTGATGATGGTATCGGAGGCAATGGTGGTCTTGCCGGTCTGGCGGTCACCGATGATCAGCTCGCGCTGGCCGCGTCCGATGGGGATCATGGAGTCGATGGCCTTGATACCGGTCTGCAGCGGCTCCTTGACGGGCTGGCGCTCGATGATGCCGGGAGCGCGGCTCTCGATGGCGCGGTACTCGGTGGTCTCGATGGGGCCTGCGCCGTCGATAGGCTGCCCCAGTGCGTTGACCACGCGGCCGATCATGGCATCGCCCACCGGCACGGAAACTACCTTGCCGGTGCGCTTGACGATGCTGCCTTCTTTGATGCCGGCATCCGAGCCCAGCAGCACGATGGAAACGGTATTTTCTTCAAGGTTCTGGGCCATACCGTATTCACCGTTGTCAAACTGGAGCAGCTCGCCTGCCATGCACTTTTCCAGACCGCTGGCCCGGGCGATGCCATCGCCCACCATAATGACCGTGCCGGTCTCGCTCTGCTCGATGGCATTTTCGTAATGCTTGATCTGCGCACGGATGATCTTGGAGATCTCTTCAGGTTTCAGTTGCATCTTTGTTTGTTCACCACTCAATTCATAATAGTCATTTCGGGTGGAAATTCGTTCTGTGCTCTGCCCCGTTTGCAAAGGGCAGGGGAATGTTACAGAGTGACCGCCGCAATATCCCGGCGCAGGGAGGCAAGACGGTTCTGGACGGTGCCGTCCAGCTCGGTGCCCTCGATATCCAGCCGGATACCGCCCAGCACCTTGGCATCCACCTTGGTTTTAAGGTCGATGGTCTTGCCGGTCAGGCTTTCCAGCTTGGCGTGCAGCGCTGTGCGCTGCGGCTCTGTCAGCGGGACAGCCGAGATGGCCGTAGCTTCCAGAATGCCGTGCGCCTGATTGTAGCGGATGCGGTAAGCCCGTGCGCAGCCGGACAGCTCCCGCAGGGTGCCCTTCTCGCACAGGATCTTTAAAAAGTTCAGCACATAGAGGTGGACCTGCCCGCGCAGGGCTTCGTCCAGCAGGCCGCAGCGCTCCTTTTTGGGGATGCTGGGGGTGCTGAGCAGCCGCAGGTAGTCCGGGTTTTGCTTCAGAAGCTGTTGCACCTCGTCAAGCTCGCCCAGAATGCGGGTCTCCAGCCCTTCCTCTGCCGCCAGATCGTACAGACTGCCGCCGTACATCTTTGCAGTTTCGGTCATGATGCTTCACCCACGTTTTTGATAAATTCGTCGATCAGGTCCTTGTGGTCCTTCTCGCTGATCTCGCGCTCCACCACCTTGGATGCGATCTCCATGGCGATGCCGCCGATCTCGTCCTTGACCTCGTTCACGGCCTTCTTACGCTCCTGCGCAATGTCGGCCTCGGCCTTCTGCTTCAGCGCAGCGGCCTGTGCGCGGGCTTCGCCCACGATCTCTTCCGAGCGGGCGGTGGCGGTCTTTTGCGCCGCAGCTACGATCTGGTTGGCCTCGGTGCGGGCGTTCTGCAGGTTCTGCTCGTACTCCGCCTTCATGGCCTCGGCCTCGGTGCGCAGTTTCTGCGCATCTGCGATCTCGCTGTCGGCCTTGGCCTTGCGGTCGGCGATCACCTGTTTGATCGGCTTCAGCAGGAACTTTTTGAAGATGACCAGCTGGATCATCAGGTTGCAGATCTGGGCCAGAAAGGTCCAGCCATCCAGCGTGATCAACGCCTGATACAGTTCCATAAGCGTCTCCTTTCGTTATTTTTTCGGATCGGGAGGCTTATGCCAGATACTTCATGAACATACCGGGTGCCAGGAAGATCAGCAGCAGGCCGGTAACAAAGCCGTAGATACCGGTGGTCTCGGAAAGAGCAACGCCGAGGATCAGGGTGCTGGTAACGTCGCTCTTGCACTCCGGCTGACGGCCAACGGCCTCACAGGCAGCGGCAGCAGCGTTGCCTTCGCCGATACCGGGGCCGATACCTGCGATCAGTGCGCAGCCTGCGCCGATGCCGCAGCCTGCCAGAGCGATACCACGAGCCAGATACTGGAAATCAGTCATAAGATTTGTCCTCCTAAAATGTGTTTGTGTTTTGGGGGATGCCGGAAGGGTTAGTCCTCACCGGCAGCACGTTTGATGAAGATTGTGGTCAGGGTACAGAAGATGAACGCCTGAATGCAGCCGCCGAACCAGTCGAAATACAGGCCGGTAAAGGCCGGGATGCCGATCTGGAACAGCTGGATCTGACTCAGGAAGCCCGGCAGCCAGCCAAAGATGACGTGGCTCAGGCTTGCCAGTGCCCAGTACAGCAGTGTGGAGATGACCGTACCGGACAGGATGTTGCCGAAGTGACGGAACGCCATGCTGACAGGGGTAGAGATCTCCGACAGCACATTGATGGGTGCCATGATAAAGATCGGATCGAGCAGACCCTTGAGGTAGGCCAGAATGCCGTTCGTTTTGATCTTGTAGTACATGATCAAAACAAACACCACGATGGCCCACGCTGCCTCGGTGTTCAGGTCGGCCGTGGGGCTCCACAGGCCGACAACGCTGATCAGGTTGCATCCGATGCTCAGTGCAAAAATAGCACCGACCAAGGGGATATACTGATCGAAGTGGAAGCCCATGTTGTCGTGCACGAACTGCTCCAGCCGCGTTACGATGAACTCGGCTGCGGCCTGTCGTTTGGACACATTTTCCAGCTTGAGGTCGTGCCCCAGCCAGATGGCAAAACCCGAGAGCAGCGCCATGACGATCCAAGTGCTTACCAAGGTCTGGGTAATTTTAAAATCACCCAGCAGGGGGATATTGGTGTGGATGGTATACAGGATCTTTGCGCCGTTCAGTTCCATTTATTCTTGTTCACCCCCTTCGTCACGGGGCTGCACCGCAGACGCCTTGGCGGGGGCGGGGTCATCTTCCACAGCGATGTCCACCGGCTCCTGCGGGGGCGTGAGCGGCTTGTACTTCCCGGTTATCTGGAGATAATAGATCGTAACTCTGGGGAACAGCAGCGGCAGAACGCCTGCAAACGCTTGGAAACACGGAGCCGCAATGGCTATAATGATCCACAACGCCTGCAGCAGCATCCTTGTATTATAGGATATCTGCAACTGCGCTTTACGCTTTTTTTCGTCCGGCTCGTCAATGACCTTCTGCACCACAAAGCAGATGCCGGCAAAGTTGCCGATCGCCACCAGCGCGCCGATGATGCCGCCCAGCAGCACCCGGTAGTCAAAGACTACCCAGCCCACCAGATGCAGCGCTGCAAACACCACCCACATCACGGCGGTGCATAAGGACACGCCGCAGGCGATGCGCAGCAGCTCCTTTTTGGATTCCGGCTGCAATTTCATAAAAACGGACCTCCATTACTGGTGGGAGTTAAAGCCCACCCGATGATTTTTTTCGTGTTTGGAGCGCTCCAGCCGTTCCTTGCAGAACACCCAGAAGTTCTGCGCCCCGGCGGCAAGCCCCAGACCCACGGCGGGCAAAAACAGCCATTCCGGCCAGCCCCAGTGCTCCACAGCCCACCAGCACCCGGCAAGGCAGAGCACCAGCGGCAGCAGCATATTCAGCCCCAGCTGGGTCAGCCAGACCAGATCCTCTAAAGCCTTGTACCAGCCCTTCAAGTCCTGCGCCGCTCCTTTCTGCGGGTGCCGCCTGTATTCCAGTATCTGGAAGTATTGCCAGAGATGGACAGGCAGCAAAAAATCTATGCCCTCAGTATACTTCAAAACGTTGGATATTGCAATCAATTCTCCACCGAAATATAGTGAAATTTCATAGTTTGTTCAGACTGATTCCATAAATGTGCGCGTATAACACACATTGTGCGCCTGCGGAAACATCATTGCACAAACTTTGCGGAAAAATTTGTGCAGAGTGTAAAAAACAGTGAAATGCAGTTTGCCTTTGCGACTCCATCTGTGAAAATGCGTTTGGAGCGCTCCGCAGAGCGCGACAAACGCGAAATTTTAAAATGAATTTTCCGCTGAATATGGCTAGAGCGTAGCGGAAGCCATTTTAAATCGTCCCACGCAAAAGGGGCTGCCGCACGTTTGTGCGGCAGCCCCGGCGGGTGCTTTGAGGTTCAGGCGCTTACCAGAGGTTTGCAGTCTCGTTGTACAGACCCTCGTAGCTCTTGGCGGAAACGTCCCAGCTGAAATCGCACTCCATGCAGTGACGCACGAGGTTCTTCCAGTTTTCCTTGTTGTTGTAGGCATCCTGTGCGTTGCAGCAGGCCACATACAGCTCGTGGGCGTTGTAACCGGCAAAGGTAAAGCCGTTGCCGTCACCCATGGTGCTGTCGTGGATGGAGTCGCGCAGGCCGCCAGTCTCGCGGACGATGGGAGGCGTGCCGTAGCGGCAGGCCACCATCTGTGCCAGACCGCAGGGCTCGCTCTTGGACGGCATGATGAAGGCATCTGCGCCGGCACGGCCGCACAGGTCGGAGAAGAAGTTCTCGTACTGGCTCTCGCCGCTGCCCAGAATGACCAGCTGGATGCCGCGGTCCACCAGACCGTCAGCGATGCTCTGCACGAGGTCAAAGCCCTTCATGCCCACCATGCGGCTGACCATGCCAAAGACGGGACTGCCGTCTTTGTTCAGACCAAACCTGTCCTGCAAAGCTTCCTTGCACTTGGCCTTGCCGGTCTCAAAGGTCTTGATGCTGTAATTGAAGGGGATGTTCTTGTCAGTGGCGGGGTCGTTGGCGTCCATATCGATGCCGTTCAGGATGCCGCACAGCTTGTACTGTTTTTCACGCAGCAGAGCGTCCAGACCGTAGCTGAACCACGGGTCAAGGATCTCCTGTGCGTAGGTGGGGCTGACGGTGGTGATCTTGTCGGCAGTCTCGAAAGCGCCCTTCATGAAGTTGGCGCAGCCGTCGTACTCCACGATATGCTGGTCCCGGTGGCCGATGCCGCAGGTGTCCTCCAGAATATCGGTGCCATACTTGCCCTGATAGGCGATGTTGTGGATGGTGAACACGGTCTTGATGCGGTTGAACTTGTCCAGATGACGATAGTACAGGTTCAGGTACACCGGCACCAGAGCGGTCTGCCAGTCGTTACAGTTGATGATATCGGGGGTGAAGTCGATGTAGAACAAAGTCTCCAGCACGGCGCGGGAGAAGAAGGCGAAGCGCTCGCCGTCATCGTAGAAGCCGTACAGGCCGCGGCGCTTGAAGTAATATTCGTTGTCGAGGAAGTAGTAGGTCACGCCGTCCACATCGGCCTTGAACAGGCCGCAGTACTGGCTGCGCCAGCCCACAGGCACGGAGTAGTTGGTAACGTATTCCAGCTTATCGCGGTACTTCAAATCGCCGTACAGGGGCATAATGACGCGGGCGTCCACGCCGTCCTTGACCAGCGCTTTGGGCAGGGCACCTGCCACATCGGCCAGACCGCCGGATTTGGCAAAGGGATTGGCTTCCGAAGCAGCATACAGGATCTTCATAGGATTCGCTCCTTCCATGATACAGGCAGATGTTCGCGCTCCCCGCCGCTGTGAAAAGCGGCGCGAACCTTGCATACAAAAGAGCAGGCGGGGGCACACAGGTGCCCCCGCCCCTCTCAAGAGGGGCTACCGGGGAGGAAGCCGCCCCTATGGATATTGCATCGATCAGACGGTGTGGTTCTTCTGGACGTAGACCGGGAAGCTCTCGGTGCCGGACAGCTTTTTGCCGGCGGTGATCTTCACGTTCTTATCGGTGACAACGCAGTCCAGCTCCACGTTGGGCTCGACCACGGTATCCTGCATCAGGACACAGTTCTTGACCACAGCACCCTTCTTGACCTTGACGCCGCGGAAGAGCACGCAGTTCTCCACGGTGCCTTCGATGACGCAGCCGTCGGCCAGAATGGAATCCACGACCTTGGAACCGGTGACGTAACGGGTGGGGTTATCGTCGCGGATCTTGGTGTAGATGGGGCTGCCCTTGGGGAACAGCGCTTCCAGATTGCGGTCATCGATCAGCTTCAGGTTCTCGTCAAAGTAACTCTTCATGTCGCAGACATGAGCCACATAGCCGGTGTACTCCAGCGCATGGATGTTCAGGATGTTGACGTTGTGCGCCAGAATGTCGCGCTCGAAGTAGATCAGGCCGCGGGCGGTAGCATCCTTGACCAGCTTGATCAGGGTCTCGCGCTCCAGCACATAGATGTTCAGATCCAGATTCTGCACGCCGGAGCGGTAGTCGTTGAACAGCAGCTCGGTCACGCGGCCATCGGCATCAATGGTCAGGGTGTAGTTGTCGTTCTTGCGGCCCTCGGGAATCTCGGTCTTCTGGTAAGCCACGGTCACGTCGGCACCGCTGGCCTGATGAGCAGCCAGCAGGGCGTTGAAGTCGTAGTTGACGGCGATATTGGCATCGCTCATGACTACATACTTCTCCTTCTGGTGCTCGAGGAAGCTCAGAATGGAGCCCAGTGCCTCCACACGGCCGGAGTAGATGCGCACGCCCTTTTCTGCAAAGGGAGGCACGATGTTCAGGCCGCCGTGACGGCGTGCCATATCCCACTCGCGGCCGGTGCCCAGATGATCCATCAGGGAGTGGTAGTTTTTACGCACCACGATGGAAACGTTGGAAATGCCGCAGTTGGCCATGCTGGACAGCACAAAGTCTACCATGCGGTAACGGCCCGCAAAGGGGATCGAGGCCATTGCGCGCTCGGTCACCAGCTCGGGAACGGTATTGTCATAGCTGTTGGGGAAAATGATACCCAACGCATTGGTGTTCTGTCTCAGCATACTTCCACACCCTCCTTGACGGATTCAAACACTTTTGCGCCCTCCTTGACGGTAGCGCCTGCGCCGATGGTCAGACCGGTGCCAACGTGGGCAATAGCGCCCTCGCCGCCGACCTTTGCACCTGCGCCCACAACAACGTCCTCAGCAAGGATGCAGCGCTTGACCACGGCACCTGCCTTGACCACGACACCGTCCATCAGCACGGCGTCCTCAACGGTAGCGCCCTCTTCCACAACAACGCCTGCGCTCAGCACAGAGTGTTTGACGTTGCCGTAGATCTTGCAGCCCTCGGTGATGAGGGAGTCCTGCACAACGGCGCGCTCGCCGATCTTCTGGGCGGGCAGCACGGGGTTGCGGCTGTAAATCTTCCAAGTCTTATCAAAGATATCAATGCCGGAGTTCTCGGGGTCCAGCACTTCCATGTTGGCTTCCCACAGGCTGTCGATAGTGCCGACATCGCGCCAGTAACCGGCAAAGCGGTAGGCATACATCTTGCGGCCGTCACGCAGCAGGGCGGGGATGATGTTCATGCCGAAGTCGTTCTTGGAGTTGGGGTCGGCCTCGTCCTCGATCAGATACTTCTTGAGCACATCCCAGTTGAAGATGTAGATGCCCATGGAGGCCAGATTGGACTTGGGCACCGGGGGCTTCTCCTGAAACTCGGTGATGCGGTCGTTCTCGTCTGCAACCATCAGGCCGAAGCGGGAAGCTTCCTTCCAGTCCACTTCCATGACGGCCACAGAGAACTCTGCGCCCTTTTCCTTGTGGAAGCGCAGGAAGTCGGCGTAGTCCTGCTTGCAGATCTGGTCGCCGGACAGGATGATGACGTACTCGGGATTATAGCTGTCGATGAAGCCGATATTCTGGTAGATGGCGTTTGCAGTGCCCTTGTACCAGTCGGTGCCGTTTGCCTGCTCGTAAGGGGGCAGGGTGTGCACACCGCCGTGCAGACGGTCCAGATCCCAAGGCTGACCGTTACCGATGTACTCGTTCAGCTTCTGGGGCTGGTACTGCGTTGCGATACCAACGGTATCGATATCGGAGTTGACGCAGTTGGACAGCGGGAAGTCCACAATGCGGTACTTACCGCCGAAGGACACCGCAGGTTTTGCCGTCTTTTGTGTCAGCGCGTATAAGCGCGAGCCACGTCCACCGGCAAGGATCATTGCCACGATTTCTTTTGCCATAGCTTTATTCTCCCCTTTAGCATTTCCTTTTTGGAAATGATAGTCAACAAATCAGAATGTTCGTGCGTGCATCCGTGTGGGCATCCTTACTCCTTGGGTGCTTTTGCTTTGCGGGTGCGCTTCGCGGGTTTGGTTTCTGCTTCGGTCTCAGGTTTTGCTTTTGCCGCGGTCTTTGCCTTGGCGGCGGTTTTCTTTACCGGCTTGTCCGCTGCGGCCGTGGGCTTGGCGGCGGTCTTTTTTGCTTTTTCCGGTTTTTCATCCGCCGTTTCGGCGGCCTTGGCCTTGGTGGTGCGGGTCTTTTTTACCGGCTTGTCGGCGTCCGGCTCGGCTTTGGCCTTGCGGGTCGTCTTTTTTACCGCCTTTTCCACGGCGTTCTTGACGGTGGCTTTTTTGGCGGTCTTTTTTGCCGGTTTGTCCGCGCTGTCTTCTGCTGCCTTACGGGTGCGCTTTGTGGGCACCTCAAAGTACAGGGTGCTCATGGGCGGCAGGGTAACGGTGATGCTCTGCTCAAAGCCGTGCTGCGGCTTTTTGTGGGTACGCACCGGCTTGTTGTGCACAGTGCCGGAGCCGCCGAAAACGGCATCGTCGCTGTTCAGGATCTCTTTATAGGTGCCGGACACCGGTGCGCCGAGGGTGTAGCCCTCGCGCAGGACGGGGTTGAAGTTGCAGATAACAAGGATCTGCTTACCGGCGGCATCCTTGCGCAGGAAAGCGATGACGCTCTGCTGCGAGTCGTCCGGCACGATCCACTGGAAGCCTTCCCAGCTGTAATCGATCTGCCAGAGGGCAGGGTGCTCTTTATAGAAGGCGTTCAGGGTGCGGACGTAGTTCTGCAGCTCGGCGTGCTTGTCGTAATCCAGCAGCATCCAGTCCAGCTGCTTTGTCTCGTTCCACTCGGCAAACTGACCGAACTCCTGTCCCATGAACAGCAGCTTCTTGCCGGGGTGTGCCATCATATAGCCGAAGAAGGTGCGCAGGTTGGCAAACTTGTCGTCATACTCGCCGGGCATCTTGTTCAACAGGCTGCCCTTGCCGTGCACGACCTCATCGTGGCTGATGGGCAGAACAAAGTTCTCGCTGAAAGCGTAGAAGAAGCTGAAAGTCACCTTGTTGTGGTTGCCGGAGCGGAACAGCGGGTCGGTCTTCATGTAGCTGAGCATATCGTTCATCCAGCCCATGTTCCACTTGAAGTTGAAGCCTAAACCGCCGTCCGAAGCGGGCTTTGTGACCATAGGCCACGCGGTGGACTCCTCGGCGATCATGTACTTGTGGGGGTGACGGCCCAGCACGGTGTTGTTCAGCTTGCGCAGGAAGGCGATCGCTTCAAGGTTCTCCTTGCCGCCGTCCTTATTGGGCTCCCATTCGCCCTGCTTGCGGTTGTAGTCCAGATACAGCATGGAGGCCACGGCGTCTACCCGCAGACCGTCGATGTGGTACTGCTCCAGCCAGTACAGTGCGCTGGAAATGAGGAAGCTCTGCACCTCGTTGCGGCCAAAGTCGAACACCATGGTGCCCCACTCCTTGTGCTCGCCGCGCTTGGGGTTGGGGTCCTCGTAGCAGGCCTCGCCGTCAAAATTGTACAGGCCGAACTGGTCTTTGGGGAAGTGGGCGGGCACCCAGTCCATGATGACGCCAATGCCTGCGGCGTGCATCTTATCCACGAAGGCCATAAAGTCCTTGGGGGTGCCGTAGCGGCTGGTGGGTGCAAAATAGCCGGTGACCTGATAGCCCCAGCTGCCGTCAAACGGATATTCCATCACCGGCAGCAGCTCTACATGGGTATAGCCCATATCCTTGATGTACGGGATCAGCTCGTCTGCCAGCTCGGAATAGTTGTAGGGCTTGCCGCCCTCCTTCAGCTTCCAGCTTCCGGCGTGCATCTCGTAGATATTCATCGGGCCGTTGATCACATCTGCCTTTTTCTGTGCGGTCTGCCATGCGGCGTCGTGCCATGCAAAGCCGGACAGATCATAGACCTTGCTGCCGTTGGACGGCCGGGTCTCGGCGTGGAAGGCGTAAGGATCGGCCTTGTAGACAAGGTCGCCTGCGCGGGTGGTCACGCAGTATTTATAAACATCGTATTCCTTCATGCCGGGAATGAACAATTCCCACACGGAATCGCCATCAACCTTGCGCATGGGATGGCTGCCGGGCTTCCAGCTGTTGAAGTCGCCTACCACACTGATGGCTGCGGCGTGCGGTGCCCATACACGGAACACGACGCCGGACTCCCCGACCCGCGTTTCCAGATGTGCGCCGAAGTAGCGATAAGCCTCGCAGTTATTGCCCTGCTTGAACAGGTACACCGGCAGATCCGATGTATTGCTCTGAATCTTTTCTTCGGTCGGTTTCATAGACTGCTCCTCCCCGTGCGGAAGCCGAAAGCGGCTTCCGCAGCTTTGTACTCTTTTATATTAAAAGGTTTTGACCAGTTTTGCAAGACTTTTTGTCCGAAAAACAAATACAATTAACACAAATTTTCTGGCATTCTCTGTATGTTGTGGGCATATCATCCAAAATTTGCAGCTCAACATCGTGTAAACTGCTCATTTGCCGAACGGTTCCGGCGAAAGCGTTGCGAAAAAAGAGGGAAGGGTTTCGGCTAGGGTCCCTTCCTGTGAAAATGGAGCACCGGAACGTCCGCAGACGCTCCGGTGCTCCGAAATAAAAAAGTTCTTCCGCCCACATCAAAAGAGACCGCTGCACAGTTTGTACAGCGGTCTCTTTGCGTGGTTATTGTGTTTTGTTTACAGCTCAGCCCACAACGTAGACGTTGACCTGAATGGCGCCGTTGATAACGCTTTCGGCGTAGGTCTCGTAGAACAGGTCTACAAGGATCTGCCCCTTCTGGACGGCGATGCCGGTGTCGGTGGCTACGGCATAGCCGTAGACGAACTTGCCGTCGGTGGAGGTGATGTAGAGCTTGGTGCCGTAGGGGATCACGTCCGGGTCCACAGCCACGGTGCCGTAGCCCAGACCCAGACCGGAAGAACCCTTGCCGGTACGGGAATAGTAGCCGGTGGCCTTGCCGGTAAGCACCTTGCTATAAGAGGTAGGGGCGTTGGTGGTGCCGTCCGCACCGGTCAGGGGGGACACCGGCGCGCCTGCGCCGTAGGTCTTGATGACGTGGTCGGTGGGCTCCACCGTTGTGGTGGTATCTACAACCGTGCTGTTCTCCAGCTCGCCGTCCACATAGCGGTCGCGGGTGGTCACGGTCTGCTGACCGGCTGCGCCGTGCTGCAGGGTGGTGGTGCGGCCGGTGTTGCGGAAGTACAGGCTGGTGTAGACATACTGGGTGTCGTAGGGGATGGCCTGGGTCTCCACACGCTCAGCGTAGTCCACGCGATGGACCACGATCTTGCTGCCGGCGGTCACAACATGATCCAGCGCCGGCTCGGTGTAGTCGTCCCCTTCAAGGGTGATACCGGCGCGCTCCAGTGCATCGGCAACAGTGCCGAACACCAGTTTGACCGGGTACTCCTGCCCATCGGCGGTGATGCTGACGGAGAATGCGCGCTCGATGTTCAGGGAGGCAAGATTGCCGCTGAACGCGGTGTAGTAGACCTCATCGCCCTCTTCAGAGCGGATGCCGGAAAGGTGCATGACCTGTGCGGGGGAAGCATCGGCATCGGTCACAAGGACCTGCCGTGCACCATTGGAGTCGGTGACGTAGGTCAGCCGCAGATTTGCAGCGGTGACGCCAAGGGTAGCCACAAGACATACCACCATGACACAAAATGCCAGCACACGGGGAGATACTGCCTGCTTTGCGGCAGTAACTGCTTTCTTCAATTTAACGGAAGCGATACGAGACAACTCCTCTCTTTGTCGTATTTTGCGCGGCTGCGGGCAGTGCATCAGCACCCCGGCCGCCCGGACTGCGGCGGCTGGGGATATAAGTGCCGCACAGTCAAATACGATGCTCTCTTTGGGTAAAAAGCGGAGCATCGTATTACAGGTTGGAATCCGCTTCGGGCAGACCACAAAACTGCCCAGACACGGGCCGCATCTGCCCGTGCCGTGCCGTACGCAGGACGGCTTTTTACTTCATCCAGATAGAATTTAAACGCTGCAACGTTCGTTGCGCAAACGTTATTTTACCAGACCGTAAAGCATCTGTCAAATTTGCATCATGTACTTTGTTAGATTTATAACATTATTTTTTGTGCAATTTCCACAGTGTTTTCTTTGATATTTTGGTTTTTAGGTAGTTTCCATCTGATTTTTTCCTTTTTTCTGCGTGTGATTCGTTCATGAATTTTTAACATTTGCATCGGCTTTTTTCCCTGCAAATAAGGCCGCAGCGGCGGCCGCTGTGCCCAAAACAAGCTGCCCCATATCGCGGGTTTTGCATAGAAAACCTGCGAGGGAATTACCCGTTTCCGGCGGGGGAAAACGGCCTGTATTTGTGGTACAAAAACCCCGTTTAGCAAAATGCCGAAGAACAGAAAATTTCACATTTTTAGTACACACTGGATAGTTTTGCACCCCCAGCGGTACAATCGGGACAGCAAACAGAAAAGGAGGTTTTGCATGGAGATCGAGATCCTCAAGCAGCAGTGCGGCGGCACCGAATTTGTGCCCCAGCCGCACCGGCTGCACCTTGGCGCACAGAACGCCGAGGGGGTGGACCGGCTGCAGTTCATCCTGCCCGCAGCGTGGGCGGGGTGCACTATGGCGCTGTATCTGCGCCGCAGCGATGGGGTGCAGCTGGCGGCTATTCCGCTGGACACCGATGGCAGCGTGACGGTGGACCGCCGCCTGACCGGCAGCGTGCGGGGACAGTGGATGCTGGCCGCCATGGGCAGCGGCGGCTACACCGCCTACACCCGCCCCGGCAGCTACGATGTGTACGCCACCCTGCCTACGGACGGCGGCAGCGAGGAGCTGCCGCCCTCGGTGTACGAGCAGTTCGTGGCCCGCGTGCTGGAAAGTGCCCGCGCCGCAGCGGAAAGCGCCCGCCGCGCCGAGAACGGCGCAGCAGACACCGCCGTGCAGGTGGCGCTGGCGCAAAAAGCTACGGACAAGATCCTGGCTGACCGCACCGACGCCGATGCCTGCGCAAAGCGGGCGGAGGCCGCCGCGCTGCGGGCAGAGAGCTACGCGCCCAAGGACGGCACCGTGCTGAGCGTGAACAACAAGGGCGGCGCGGTGCATTTGGACGCACAGGATGTGGCGGCGGTGCCGCTCCCGGCGCAGCCTTTGCCCGGCGAGGTGGTGCGCATCCTCAGTGTGGATACCGCCACTGGCGCGGTACAGACCGACACCACCCCGCTGCCGGACCTGCGCCCCTATGTGCGCAGCGAGACCGTGCCCACGGCGGCAACGCCCGGCGCAGTACGGGCGGACGGGCAGTACGGTGTTGCGGTGCGGGCAGACGCCACCCTGACTACCGTGCCCGCCACGGCGGCACAGCTGGACCGCATGACCGAGGCCTACGCGCCCCTGACCCCGGCGCTGCTGCCCTACGGTGTAAAAAAGGCGTTGACCAGTGCCGCCGGGGCAGCAAGCTGGTCGGCGCAGGAAAAGACGGCAGCACTGTTGCAGCTGGGTGCGGACGACCGGTTTTATTCCAAAGCCGAGGCAGACCGGAAATTCAGCACGACCTACACCTTACCGCCTGCCACCGCAGCCGTGCTGGGCGGCGTGAAGGCCGGGCGGGGGTTGACCGTGAGCGCGGACGGCACGCTGGAAGTGACAGCGGAAAACCTTGACACAGTGCTGGGTTTTAGCCTGACCGAAAAACTGAAACGACTGGAAAGGATGATGAACATGGACGGAAAGCTGGTCTATACCGGTGCGGGCACTGCGGGCAAGGTTGCCACGAGCCTGACCGTGCCGGAGACGGTGGATTACATTGTGGTGCGGATGATGGCACCCACGGCAGAAAGCGGCACGAACTCGGTCGCCGCTGCTGCGGAATACGGCAGTACCCGCATTGTGCGGGGCGGCGCAGCGTTTGCCATGGTGGGCGGCACAGGCTATGAGTTCTCCGAGGGTGTCAAGTGCAGCGGCGACGCGCCTGTGCGGATGAGCTTTGCAGCAGACGGAACGCTGAACGTGAACGCTGTGAGAACGGAATCGGCATTGGATTATCAGTATCCCTTCAACGTGGAGGGCTACCAGTATGTGTAAGGGTGGTGCGGCATGAATGAGATGACCATCCGGCTTGAGCGCAACGGCGCGGCAGCGGTGTCCGGCGGGCAGCTGCTGCTGGGTTACGCGGGCAACCGGGGCAATTACCGGCTGCGCATTGAGCAGCGGGGCGAGTGGAAGGGGCTGACCGTATGCGCCCACTGGCACACCCCCGGCGCAAGTGCGGCCACGCTGGTGGAAAACGGTGTGCTGACCGTTCCGGCGGCAGTAACGGCGGTATCCGGTGTGGGCTGCATCACCTTTGAGGGCACGGACGGCAGCCGTACTGTGACAAGCGCCGATGTGCGGTGTAAAGTATGCGCCAACAGCGGCACGGCAGAGGGCGCGATGCCTGCACCGGCTACCCCGGCGTGGGAGGCGCTGGTAGGGCTGCTGGGTACCGGCGGCATTACCACTGCGGAAAAGCGGGAACTGCTGGCGATCCTGCGGCTTCTGGCGGCGGGCAATGATGCAGCCATGGCGGCCTGTGACCGCTTAGAGGTGCTGTGGGGCATCACGCAGCCGGAAAAGCCGGAAAACAAGACGACTGCCCGGCTGAGCCTTGCAGTGCTGGGCAGAATGATCCTTGGAAGGAGTTAATATGAGCTACGAAAAACAGAATTTTGTGGACGGCCAGACCCTGACAGCCGCCCACCTGAACCACATGGAGGCAGGCATTGCAGCTGCCGCCACAGGCGCAAAGGGAGAAAAAGGCGACCCGGGCGAGGGCTTTACCGCCAACGCAAGGGCGCTGCTGCTGAACCTGTTTGAAAACGCGGCCTACAAAACCAGCGATGCACAGGCTGCCCTGAATGCGCTGCGGGCAGAGTGGGGCGGCAGTGTGCAGGATATTCCGGTGCAGAGCGTAAGCCTGAGCAGCAGCACCCTGACCCTGAACGAGGGCGCGAGCAAGACCCTGACGGCTACCGTGCTGCCCGCAAATGCCACCAATAAAACCGTGACGTGGGGAGCTTCTCCCGCAGGCTTTGTTACGGTGGCAAACGGCGTGGTGACGGGTAGTAAAGCGGGCACTTGCACGGTGACCGCCACCGCAGGCGGAAAAAGTGCTCAGTGTGTCGTGACGGTGGCAGAGGTAGAAACGGCGCAGCTGATTTACAGACTGCCGCAGGAAACGGTGCTCTCCGCCGCTGCAAAGACCGGGCTGGATACCGGGCTGAAGCTGCTGGAACATGCATCGACCGAAACGCCACAGTACACCATCCTGCTGGATGCTAAAGCCGGGGATGCCTTTGATGCCAACACCTGGCCTGCCTTCCTGCACTGCCTGACCGAGACGGGCAGCACCAGCAATCTGCCCGGTTTCAATTCCACCAGCAGCCCCCTGAACAAAAAGACCGAGTTTGCCTACTACAACTACGGCGGCGTGACCCTGTCAGACAGCATCGAACACTTCAAGACACGCACACGGTATGCGGTGCAGATCGACGGCAGAAAGTACCGCGGCGGCAGCACCTACTGCCCGCTGACCGAGTGGAAAACCAGTAACGGTACGATCGTCGATGTGCCCCAGACCTTCCTGATCGGTGCAGCACAAAGCGCAGACGGCAGCAAAAAGCAGCAGTTCTGGGACGGCACGGTGTATCAGTGCAGGGTCTACAAGGGGCTGCTGAGCGATAACAAGGTGAACGAGTACATTCAGAAGGGGTGGTAAAATGGAAGCGTATGATATCAATGGTCAGCTCATCAGCCCGCTGGCTGGCAAGGCCCTGTATATTGCAGGCGACAGCATCGCCTACGGCAAGGGCAGCGCGGGCGGCTACGGCAAATGTATTGCAGACAAATACGGCATGGCCCTGACCAATGAAGCGGTGGACGGCGCAACGCTGACCCCGAATATTACCGATAATGTATATGGCGGCACCCGCGGCTGCATCAGCACGGTGGTGACAAACTCCACAGCGCTTGCAAAGGCAGACTACATTCTGCTGGAGGGCGGCGTGAATGATGCGTGGAACAACGCCCCTGTGGGTACTCTGACCGATGGGTTTGCCGCTGCCTACGACAAAACGACCATGACCGGCGCACTGGAAAAGCTGCTGGAGTATCTGGCAAAGAATCACAGCGACAAGCGCGTGGCCTATGTATTCCCGCACGGCGGGATGTTCGGCAGCAGCGAAAACTGGTGCAAGACCTATAAGCCTGCCATCCTTGCGGCGCTGAAAAAATGGGGCGTGCCCTACGTTGACATTGCGGCAAGCACCCCGCCCATGGGCGCCCACGGCGTCAGCGGGCTGGGCGATAAGTATACCAGCGACGGCACCCACCCCAACGCAGCGGGCTACGAGCGGTTTTATGTAGAGCCCATCGCAGCGCTGCTGAAACGGCTGTAAGGAAAGGATGCGAAGCGAGATGATCCGACAATATAGCCTTGCAAGGGACGGCGACCGCCGCCTTGCACCGGACTTTAAGGTGCGGGAGTTGCGCTGTAAGGACGGCACCGACACCGTTATGGTGGACGAGGCGCTGACCGTGGTGCTGCAGTGCATCCGGGAACACTTTGGCAAGGCGGTGACCATTACCAGCGGTTACCGGACGGCGGCGCACAACGCGGCCGTGGGCGGTGCCAAGAGCAGCCAGCACCTGCTGGGCCGGGCGGCAGACATTCAGGTGGAGGGCGTGAGCGTGGAGGACGTGGCCGCCTACGCTGAAAGCCTGATGCCGGACTGGGGCGGCGTGGGACGCTACCCGGTGAAGGCGGGCAGAGCCACCGGCTGGGTGCACGTGGACACCCGGGCAGAAAAAGCCCGGTGGAGGGGGTGAGCGCGATGACAAGCATCATCTCGGCCATTATCGCAGGCGCAGTGACCCTGATCGGCGTGCTGATCGCCAACGGAAAAAGCCAAGCGGTGACCGACACAAAGCTGGAAGAACTGACCCGCGAGGTGCGGGAGCATAACAACTTTGCCCGCCGCGTACCCATTTTAGAAGAACAGATGAAGGTGGCCAACCACCGCATTGCAGATTTAGAGAAAGAGAGGAACTGAACCTATGAACGATATCCATTGCAAAATTTCTGCTGCTACGCTGGCACGCACGGCTGCGCTGGCGCTGGCACTGACCAATCAGGTGCTGAGCGCCTGCGGCAAGCCTATGCTGCCCATCGAGAGCGCCACCGTGGAACAGCTGGTGACCACCGGCCTGACCGTGACCGCCGCCCTTGTGAACTGGTGGAAGAATAACTCCTTCACCCCGGAGGCCATCAAGGCCGACGGCTATCTGGAACAGCTGCGGGAGAAGAAGTAAAGGCTGCCGGGCAGACGGGACGATATTTTTGTGAATAGGGCAATGCCGGAGTGTCTGCGGACGCTCCGGCATTGCATTTTCACAGGGAGGATATTGGAGCCGTTCCCAACAAAAAACTCCCCCGGCAGTTGCCGGAGGAGCATTCATTTTTCTATTCTAAACACGGATGCGCCGCCCTGACATGGTGCGCAGCCGGTCTTACTTCAGGAACTTTGCCACGGCGCGGGCGACGATGCCGCCCAGAATGCCGGACACCAGAAATTCGGCTACGCCCTGCACGCCAACCAGCAGCACAACGAACATGAAGGGGTTGGCAGCGCCCTTGACGGACACCAGATTCTGCACATAGTCGCAGCCGTAGAAAGCCAGCACGATGTAGCCCATGAAGAACAGGGTGTTCAGGGCGGGTGCGGTCATGGCGCTGACGATGTAGCTCCAGGTGCGGGACTTATCCAGCTTCTGTAGGCCCTTGAAGATCAGGCCGCAGCACAGACCCATGAGCACACGCATGCCCACGCACAGGATAAAGGTGTTCAGCGGGCTGACCTGAAACAGTGCACCGGTCATGGCAGATGCGCCGGTGATGGCATCGTAGAAGCTCACAGCGCCGAACACGCCGCCCAGCAGGGCACCCACGGCGGGCCCCATGGTGATAGCGCCCACAGCGATGGGAAGGGTGAGGAAGCTCATGTACAGCGGACCCATGGGCACACTGCCCAGACCGACAAGCTTCATCACCACTTCAATGGCCACCAGCAGGGCCACACGAGTCAGAGTCTTCGTATTGGTATTCTTCATAATTCAGTTTTCCTCCTGCTGCCGTTCCGCCCTTTTTGTCGGATACGGCGCAAACCTGCCCGCTCTGTGCGGGTTTTAGGTGAATATTCAAATCTCTTGGAAGCGCATTATTGTGTCAGGGCGTGTTCCAGAGAAAAATGCGTTAAAATCTGTCACCGGGAAAGCGCACCCCGGCGCTGCGGCGCGCCACCGTGAGCACCCGGCTCACCGCGATGCTGGTATCCAGCATGCGGGCGCACAGCTCCTGGTCTCCGGCGGTCATGGCGCGATAAAAGGCCTCGAACTCTGCCGCCTGCCGGGGACGGTCCCCATTCAGGTTGTAGTGCTCCTCCTTGCCCTCGTTGGGATGGAAGGTCACGCCGCCGCAGTAGTTCGGGGTGGATTTTTGCAGAATGTAGCCCTTTGTGCCCTGAATGATGCAGCGGGCAGGGGCTGCGCAGTCCTTGGCGGCAAGGCTTACCGCCTTGAAGCCGCTGTAATCCATCATCAGCACACCGCTGGTGTCGATATTGCGCTCCATATTGGCGGCATATACTGCCTTGTTGGGCTCGCCGAACAGACCTACGATGTAGCTGACGTTGTACACGCCCAAGTCCATCAGTGCGCCGCCCGCGCACAGCGGGTCGAACACCGGCGGGGTCTGCCCGGCACAAAAGGCGTCGTACCGGCTGGAATACTGGCTGAAGCTGCACTGTACCATGCGCACTGTACCCACCCGGGGCAGCAGCTCCCGGAGTTTGGCGTAGTTGGGCTGGTACTGGGTGGTCATAGCCTCAAAGAGGAACAGCCGCTTGCGCTGTGCCAGCGCAGCCAGTTCCTCGGTCTCGGCGGCGGTCACCGCCATGGGCTTTTCCACAATGACGTGCTTGCCCGCCTCCAGCGCCACCCGGGCGTAGCGGGCGTGCTGCAAATTGGGCACGGCGATGTAGACCACATCCACCCACTGCAAAAGCTCAAAATAATTGGTGGTGTGCTGCGGGATCTGATATTGCGCACACAGCTCTGCGGCTTTTGCCGCCGAGCGTGGGGTGCTGCACACCGCCTGCACAGTAAACGGCGTGTGCTCCACAAGCCATGGCAAAAATTCCTGCACGATCTTACCCGTGCCAAGAATGCCCAGTTTCATAATGCTCTCCCTTATCCTCTTGTTCCCTCAGCCTACCAGCGTCTCCGGCTCGCGGCGGGTGCGGCGGTTGGGGTGCGGATGCTTTGCCCGGGGGCGTCCCTGTTGACCGTAGTGTCTGCCGCCGCCATGGCTGCGGCCGTGCTCCTGCGGGGCGTTCAGCTGATACAGCAGTGCCAGCCCCTTCATCAGCAGCTCCGGGTCATAGGCCAGAGGGTGGCGGCACAGCGGGGTGACGTACTTGGCCAGCCCACCGGTGACTACCAGCGTGGCCGGGCTGCCCAATTCCTCTTCAATGCGCTGCACCATGCCGTCAATGAGCACGGCGGTGCCCAGCACCGAACCGGACAGCATACAGCTTTCGGTATTGGTGCCGATGGCTTTTTTCGGGGAGCCCAGATGCACCTGCGGCAGCTGGGCACAGCGCTCGCCCAGCGCGCGCAGCCCGGTGGAAAGGCCGGGGCAGATCACCCCGCCCCGGAACACCCGGTTTTTGTCCACCACATTAAAGGTGGTGGCGGTGCCGAGGTCTACCGTGACGACCGGCAGCGGAAAGTTTGCCGCCGCGTAGGCGGCATCCACCAGCCGGTCCTTGCCCAAGGCGCGGGGCTCGTCCACCCCCATGGTCAGCCCGGTGCGGATGTCCGGCGAAACGATGACCGGCTTTTTGCCGGTGTAGTGACGGGCGCACTCGGCCAGTGCCCCGGTGATCTGGGGCACTACGCTGGTGAGCACCGCACCTTCAAAGCGCATGGGGCGCTCCGGGTGGCGGCGGTGCGCAAAAATTTTATCCATCTCGGCACGATATTCCGCAGCCGTGCGGGTGCGCACCGTGTCCATGCGCGCCACAAAGCATACACGTCCGTCCCGGATGCCCCCAAGGGCGACGGTGGTGTTGCCTATATCAATGGCTAAGATCATAATTCTGTTTTCCTTTTCAAAGTAAAAGAAAAGAACCGGTTTGCTCTTTGTCAAGCGTATTTTACCGCATTTTTGTTCAGGATACAAGTTCCCGGCAAAGATTTTGTTGTGCTGGTGGAAGTTTTGCATTATACTAAGGTAAGATATGTGGAAAAGAACTGTTTTTCCGGGAGGTAAACGAACCATGGATCTGAACGGCAAGTGCGTCCTGCTGGGCGTGAGCGGCGGCATTGCCGCCTATAAGATGGCCAACGTGGCCAGTGCACTGCGCAAGCTGGGGGCGGATGTGGAGGTCATCATGACCCAAAACGCCACCCAGTTCATCACCCCTCTCACCTTTGAGACTCTGACCGGCCACAAGTGCATGGTAGACACCTTTGACCGGGATTTCAAGTTTGAGGTCACCCACATCTCGCTGGCAAAAAAAGCGGATGTGATCTTAGTCGCCCCTGCCACTGCCAACGTCATTGCCAAAATGGCGCACGGCATTGCGGACGATATGCTTACCACAGTGGTGCTGGCCGCTAAGTGCCCCAAGCTGGTAGCCCCCGCCATGAACACCGGTATGCTGGAAAACCCCATCACGCAGGATAACCTTGCCACGCTGGAGCGGTACGGCTTTACTGTCATCCCCTCCGAAAGCGGCGTGCTGGCCTGCAAGGATGTGGGCAGCGGACGCCTGCCCAAGGAGGAAGTACTGCTGGAGCACATTCTGCACACCATCGCCCGCCCGAAGGATCTGGCAGGGGTGCGCGTCGCGGTGACTGCCGGCCCCACGCAGGAGGCGCTGGACCCGGTGCGCTACCTGACCAACCACTCCACCGGCAAGATGGGCTACGCCATTGCCCGCGCCGCCGCCATGCGGGGCGCCGAAGTGACCCTGATCCACGGGCAGACCGCGCTGCCGCCGGTCAAGTTCACCACCGATGTGCCGGTCACCTCGGCGCAGCAGATGTACGAGGCGGTGACCAGCCGCTTTGACACCACCGATGTGCTCATCATGGCCGCTGCCGTGGCGGACTACCGCCCCGCCACCGTGGCCGACGACAAGATCAAAAAGAAGGAAGGCGACCTTTCCATCCCGGTGGAGCGCACCGAGGATATCCTTGGTACCATCGGCCCCCGCAAGACCCACCAGTTCCTGTGCGGCTTTTCCATGGAGACTCGGGATCTTGTGGAAAACTCCTCCGCGAAGCTTGCCAAGAAAAATCTGGACATGGTGGTGGCAAACAACCTCAAGGTGGCCGGTGCAGGCTTTGGGGTGGACACCAACGTGGTCACCTTCATCACCCCGGACGGCACCCGGGAGCTGCCTTTGATGAGCAAGGCAGATGTAGCCGATGCCATTCTGGACGAGATCTTGCGGCGTCGGGCAAAGTAATACTGCCGGGATTTTGTTGTACACATATCACAAAATTCACAAAAAAATTATGGTTCTTTCCGAAAATTCGGCCTTACCTGTTTATTTTATGCTGCAAAAATTATATAATAAGAGTGTGTCCCTATGTTTGGAAGGAATCGGTCTGCGCTGCAGCCGTTAATATTTGGAGGAGAGCCTTACTATGTTCATGTACTCGGATTATAGCCAGCATCTGCTGGACCATGTAAAGAAGATCCATTTTATCGGCTGCGGCGGCAGCGGAATGTACCCGCTGATCCAGATCTTGGCCGCCAAGGGCTACGAGCTGTCCGGCAGCGATGTGCTGGACGGCAGCATCATCCGCTACGAGCGGGAGATGGGCGTGAAGGTCAGCCTTGGCCACAATGCGGATAACGTTGTTGGTGCGGACATGGTGGTGTACTCTGCCGCCATCTCCAAGGATAACGTGGAGCTGAACGCAGCTGCCTCCTATGGCATCCCCACCGTGGAGCGCAGCGTGCTGCTGGGCTATGTGAGCCGCCTGTACAAGCAGAGCATCTGCGTGTCCGGCACCCACGGCAAGACCACCACCACCTCCATGATCACCACTGCGTTGGAACTGGCAGGGCGCGACCCCTCTGCCGTCATCGGCGGCAAGCTGCCCCTTATCAACGGCTACGGCAAGGCCGGCAAGGGCGATGATATCGTCATCGAGGCCTGCGAGTTCGCCGAGACCTTCCTGAAGCTGACCCCTTACCTGTCCGTGGTGCTGAACATCGACAACGACCATCTGGACTACTACGGCAGCATGGGCGAGCTGAAGTTCGCCTTCAAGCGCTTTGCCCTGATGACCCAGTTCATGATCTTTGCCAATGCTGACGACAAGAACACCATGGACGTGATGTACACGCTGGACCGCCGGGTGCGCACTTTTGCCATCGACAACCACGGCGACTACCGCGCCGTCAACGTCAACGAGTATAAGCCCGGCTTCTTCGAGTTCGACCTGAAGGAGTGGAATACGACCGACACCACCCGCATCCGTCTGTCCGTGCCCGGCCGCCACAATATTTATAATGCACTGGCCATGTGCGCCGTGTGCCGCTCTGTGGGCCTGAGCGCAGAGCAGTGCGCCGAGGCTGCCCTGAACTTCAAGGGCGCAGGCCGCCGCTTTGAGGTGTACGGCGAGTGCAACGGTGCGCTGGTCATCGACGACTACGCCCACCACCCCACCGAGCTGCGCGCCACCCTGAACACCGCCAAGGAGATGGGCTACAAGCGCCTGATCGCCGTCCACCAGCCGTTTACATACAGCCGCACCAAGATGCTGTTCAACGACTTTGTGGATGTGCTCAAGATCCCGGACATCACGGTGCTGACCCCCATCATGGGCAGCCGCGAGCCCAACGACCCCACCATTACCAGCGCAAAGCTGGCAGCGCAGATCCCCGGCTCCGTGCTGGTGAACAGCCTGCAGGAGGCCGCCGACTGGGTAAAGCAGAACGCCCAGCCCGGCGATCTGGTCATCACCCTCGGCTGCGGCGATATCTATAAAGCCAGCAAGATGATGGTGGAAAAGGATCAGTAAGCAATAAGCTGATTTTTAAAGAATTATAAATACAGAAGCGCCCCGCAGCCATTCGGCTGCGGGGCGCTTCTGCGTCTCTATCTACGATTCTGGAAGGATGTTGGCATTATCAGAACTTGAACAGGTCCACGATGCGCTGCCACAGGCGGGTGAAGATGTTGCCCTCCTTCACCGTCTCAGTCTCAGCCACAACATTGTCGGCAGCGGCCACGGTCTCGGCGGTCTTGTAGACAAACTTCACACTGCTCTCGGCGTCCTCGGGTGCACCGGCAAAGCTGGTGTAGCTTTCCAGCCGGTCACTCATCTCGTCCAGCACGGTCTTAAGGCCGTGCAGCTGATCCTGATCCAGTGCGCCGGTCAGCTTGGAGATGCCCTCCTCGTTGAACTGGTTCAGACCATCGTTCAGCTGGTGGGTGCCGTCATTCAGCCGACTTGCGCCATCGTTCAGGGTGTTCACGCCATCGTACAGGGTCTTGGTACCGGCGGCAAGCTGTGCGCTGCCGTCCTTGGCAGAATGGGCACCATCTGCGGCGGTCTGCACACCGGCGGTGTACTGACCCACGCTGGAAACAAAGAGCTGGATCTTGGAAAGGCTGTCCTTCAGGGCACGCACATCCGCGATATCCTGACTGTTCTCTACCTGATACTTCAGCTCTGCCTTGGCGGTGTCCTTAGCCTCCTGACTGGTCAGCAGCTGCACCAGACCGCACAGCATGGAGGGGTCGTAGTTCTGCATCAGGTGCAGAGCAGCCTCCAGATCATGGTTCGTCTTGGTAGCGGAAAGGTACAGCGCCAGATCCAGCTGGCTGTCCTTGAAGCTGGGAGCCTGCTCCCAGATGGTGCGCACCATCTTGCGGCGGCCGGCTGCCAGCGTCTTGTCGTTGATGGTCAGAATGTTGTCGATGACGGCGGCGTAGTTGTCCCAAGTCATATCGGTATCGATCAGACCGCCCTCTTTCAGGGTCTTGTTGGCAGAAGCCAGCACGCCGTCCGCCACCTGCTGTGCGCCGCTGTTCAGGGCGCTGTTGTTGGAGCTCAGGGTGTCCAGACCGTTGGCCAGCTGCCCCAGACCCTCGTCCAGTGCGGCTGCACCATTGTTCAGGGTGTTGGCACCGTCCAGCAGTGCCAGCACACCGCTGGCCAGCTGACTGGTACCGTCCTCCAGCTGAGAAGCGCCATCCAGCAGCTGGCTCATGGCGTCGTTCAGCTGGTTGATGCCGTCGGTCAGGTCGTTGATGCTGCTCAGGTCAAACACGTTGTCAGTGCCCAGAGCAGCAGCGTTGGTAGCGCAGGCCATCATCACCTGCGGGCAGGTCAGCCCGGTGACATCTGCTTCCACCGTGATGGTGTCCTGCAGATAGTCCTCAATGGTGTCCAGTTCGTTCGGCAGCAGACCGGACAGGGAATCCTTCACGCCCGGCAGGGTGACAAAGGCAGCCACATTGCTCTTGGCGGCGCTTTCCACCAGACCGTGGGCAGCCACCACGTTGGTGGCATCCTGCCCGAAGATCACGCCCACAGCGGTGACCAGCGGGGTGACGATGGTGCGGTCGGTGCCGTTCACGTTCACGGTGCCGGTCTCGTTGTTCTTCAGGGCGATGGTCATGGTCAGATGACCGCTCTTGCCGATCAGATCTTCCAGCGCGGCTTCCTGACCGTCCAGCGCGTAGGTGACGGTAGCCTGAATGGGCAGGGCGCGGTCGGTATCACCTTTATAATACACATCGGTATCATCGGTGTTCCACACCAGCTTTTCGCCGTCCTGTGTGAACTCGGCGCTGCTCTCGGTGTTCTGGATATTGGTCAGGGTGCTCTGGTCGGTCACCTTGGACAGGCCGGAGGCGCTGTAAACATGCTCGCTGACGGTGGTGCTCTGGATGGAGCCATCGGCGTTCATCACAGCGTACACGGTCTCAGACTTGGTAAAGCTGCTGCCGCCTGCGGCAAAAGCCGGGGCTGCACAGCTGGCGGCAAGGGCAACTGCCAGCGCCGCACTGGCGAAACGAAGCGATTTTTTCATAACGCATTACTCCTTTTCAGACTTCTTGGCGTTGGCAGATTCAGGCACCATCCACTTCAGGGTGGTGTGACGGATGATCCAGTCGCACAGCATCAGGGCGGCGGGCAGAACCACCAGAATGACCAGCATACTGATCAGAGCGCCGCGGGAGATCAGCAGGCAGATGCTCCGCAGCAGCTCCATCTTACTGATGGCGGCCACGCCGACCGTGGCGGCAAAGAAGGTCAGGCCGCTGGTCAGGATGGACTGGCTGCAATGCTCCAGCGACTGCTGGGCAGCTTCCTTGGGGGTGCGGCCAAAGGCACGCTCCTCGTGATAACGAGTAGTCATCAGGATGGAGTAGTCCACGGTAGCGCCCAGCTGGATGGTGCCGATAACGATGCTGGCGATAAAGGGCAGCTGCGTACCGGTAAAGTACGGAATGCCCATGTTGATGGCAATAGCGGCCTCGATGCTGGCGACCAGCAGCACCGGGATGGAGATACTCTTGAAGGAGATGGCGATGATGACCAGAACAGCCATGATCGACCAGACGTTGACGTTCTTGAAGTCCACGTCTGCCACCTCGATCAGGTCTTTGGTCATAGCGCCTTCACCGGTGATGACGCCCTCGGGGTCTACATTTTTGATCAGGCCGATCATCTTGTCCAACTGGCTGTTGATGGCATCCGTGCCGGTCTTGTAGGAACTGTTGGCCAAAATCAGCTTGTAGCCGCCGGACTGCAGAATCTCCATCACGCTGTCTGGCAGCAGTTCGGTGTCAAAGCCGGGGCCGGTAATGGAATCCAGACTTACCACCTGCGTGATACCGTCCACATCCTTCAGCTCATCGCACAGGTCGGACACCTGCGTAGCGGTCAGATCGTCATGCACCAGAATGAAGTGGCTGGTGGTCATGCCGAAGTCCTCGCCCAGCTTGTTGGTGCCCACGATGCCGGTCAGGTCCTGGGGCAGCGAGTCGAACAGGGTGTAATACACGCTGGTCTTGTTCTGCGCAATGGCAAAGGGGATGAGGAGGAGGATAAAGACGGCCACGATGGGCGCTGCGTGCTTGGAAACAAAATAACTCAGCTTTTTCAGCTGGGGGATAACGGTGCGGTGCTTGTATTTTTCCACCCACTTATCAAAGGTAAGGATCAAAGAGGGCAGAATGACCACGGTGCAGATGACGCCCAGTGCCACGCCCTTTGCCATGACAAGGCCGATATCGCGGCCCAGCGTCAGACGCATGGCGCACAGTGCAAGGAAGCCTGCAATGGTGGTCAGGCTGGAAGCGGAGATGGAGGTCATGGTCTTGCAGATGGCGCTGACCATGGCTTCTTCATTGGTGGAGCGCAGCTCCTTTTCTTCCTCGTAGCGGTGCAGCAGGAAGATAGAGAAGTCCATCGTAACGCCCAGCTGCAGCACAGTGGCAAGCGCCTCGGTGATGTAGCTGATCTGCCCCAAAAAGATGTTGGTGCCGAAGTTGTACGCGATGGGGAACAACAGACCCAGCATGAACAGCAGTGGGGTGAGGGTGCTTTCCAGCGAGAGGAACAGCACCAGCAGGCTGGCACCCACGGCGATCAGGATGTACAGGGGCATTTCCTGATTGACCAGCGCCTTGGTGTCCTGCAGAATGACGCTCATGCCGCCGAAGAAGCAGTCCTTGCGCAGCAGCTTTTCGATCTGCTTGACGGCTTCCATGGTCTCGTCGCTGGCGCTGGGTGCGTCAAAGCGGACGATCAGCATGGTGGAATCGTTTTTGCCAAACATGAACTGCTGCACATCGGCAGGCAGCATGGCGGTGGGGATGCTGGGGTCGATCACATCGCTGAGCCAGAAGGTCTGGGTGACGCCGGGCACGGCTTCTATCTCCTTTTTCATGGCGATGAGTTCGTTGGTTGGCAGGCCCTCTACCGTGATCATACCGGTGGAGGCCAGATGGAAATCGTCCTCAAGGGCTACCTCGCCGATCATGGAGTCCAGATCCTGCGGCAGGTAGGTGAGGATGTCATAATTGATGCGGGTGGCAATGGCGCCGATCGCGGAAGGGATCAACAGCAGCACGGCCACTGTTAAGATCAGCTTGCGCAGACGCACGATGCCTTGTGCGATCTTTTTCATGAGAACCCTCCAGAATAGAAAGTTGATTGGGAAAGCCCGCGAAACTGACCGCCGGTCATCTTCCGGGCAAACACTATTATATCCACCCCGGGCAGAGTGTCAAGCGGAAAAAGTGACTGAAAGTCAGTTTTTTTATCACCTGCAAAAAATTGTATAGCAAACCGGGCTTGCACAAACGGCAAAGGACTGCTAAACTAAGGTACGCAGACCGGACGCAGCACATACCTGCGTCTGAATTCAGAGAAAAGAGGAATCTACCCAGAGCATGAGCACCGTGGAAGGTAAGAAACAGGAAAAGCGCCGCGCCCTGCTGGATGCAGCCTACGAGCTGTTTCTGGAGCGGGGCACCGCCAAGACCAGCGTGGAGGATATCACCAGCCGGGCAAAGGTGGGCAAAGGCACGTTTTATCTGTATTTTCAGGATAAAAGCGCGGTGATGCAGGCGCTGCTGGGGCGGGTGAGCTACCAGCTGCTGAGCAATGCCTGCCTTGCGGCCGAGCAGCACCCCGAGCTGCCCGACTTTACCGCGCAGGTAGTGTTCGTCATCGACCATATCATCGAGGCTTTGCGGCAGGATGCGCTGGTGCTGCGGTTTCTGGAGCGCAATTTCGTCTGGCCCGGGCTGGATCAGATCGAAGCCAGCAGGGAAGCCGAGCCCCTGATGCGCAAGCTGCTGGCCGTTGTGCTTTCCAGCCCGGAGATGGTCGGACGTAGTGAGCGGGAGGTCTACCAGCGCATCACCGCCTTGGGCAGTATGTGTATGTCAGTGTGCTATTCCAGCATTCTGGAGGGCAAGCCGGACAACATCGACGCCATGAAGCCGGTGCTGTACGATATCATCCGCCGGGCACTCTCGCCGGAAAAGTAAAAAAGAACGCATAAAAAAGCACAAAAGGTCTTGCTTTTTGCAAAAAGCTGTGGTAAACTATCCAAGTCGATATGACATGGACGGTTAGCTCAGCTGGTAGAGCATCTGCTTGACGTGCAGGAGGTCACAG